>LUMQ01000987.1_pt1 | contig 20001 bp, 23 predicted proteins | sample 729621 | NCBI WGS metagenome assembly LUMQ01 (sample SAMN03860259, study PRJNA289734) | marine metagenome | biome: seawater column; feature: ocean; material: water; isolation source: Red Sea water column Station 12 - depth 25m | place: Saudi Arabia: Red Sea | collected 2011-10-15 | depth 25 m | reverse complement strand
TAAAGTTGATGAATTAAAATTTGTCCAAGATGGTTTTGGTGTTGAGAGATATGATTTAATGTACAACGATTTTGTGATACTAGGCCCAAATAATGATCCAGCTAAAATTAAAGATAAAAAAAATATTTTAGAAGTAATGATTGCTCTCTCAAGTCCAGATTATAAATTTATATCAAGAGATGATTATTCTGGAACGCACAAAAAAGAGTTATCTCTTTGGGAAGAATATGGTTTAGGCATACCCAAAGATAGTTCATATATAAAATCAGGTAGTGGAATGGCTAGTACAATCAATATTGCTAATGAAATGCAAGCTTATGTATTAACAGATCGTGGCACTTGGATTGCTTTTCAAAATAAAAATAATTTAGAAATATTATATGAAAATGATAAATCACTTTTTAATCCCTACGGAATTATCGTGGTGAGCCCTAAAAAACATCCCCATGTAGAATATGAAAAATCAAATAAGTTTGTTGAATGGCTTTTAAAGGGTAGGGGCAAAAACTTAATTAATAACTATACTATTGAGGGTCAAAAATTATTTTTTACATATAACTAAAATATTAAATGGATAAAATTTTATTGAAAAATGCTAGACACATCTAAAGTTTTTGAAGCAATAAGCATATCATTGCATGTAAGTTTTGTTTCAACTTTATTTGCTTTCTTACTATCAATCTTTTTTGGATATTTAATAGCAACCAAAAAATTTTTTCTAAAAAAATATGTTGTTAGTGTTTTAGGGTCTTTAACATCGATCCCTCCTGTTTGCGCAGGTTTAATAGTTTATTTAATTATTAGTCGTTCTGGGCCCTTGGGTTGGATGGAGCTTTTGTATACACCATCAGCAATGATTATCGCCCAATTTATTATTATTTTTCCAATAATGGTCACCTTAATAATTAATTACATTGAGCGTGAATATCCACAATTAAGAGATGAACTAATTTCTTATGGGGCTTCTCAAAAAGATATTTTATTTCTTCTTATTACAAATCAAAAAGGAATATATCTGACAACGCTGCTTATTGGTTTTGGTAGAGCAGTAAGTGAGTATGGTGCTGCTGCAATTGTTGGCGGATCTATTGATCATGTTACCCGAAATATGACGGCTATGATTGCATTGGAAACAGCTAAAGGAAATATTCTAATAGGTGTCACTTTAGGGGCAATATTGATTTCTATTTCTTTGATTATTTCCTTTGGAATAAATTTTTTCAAAAATGATGATTAATTTAAAAAATATACAGTATCAAATTTCACAGAAACCCATTTTGCAAAATATTAATTTAAATATTCAAGAAGGTAAAACGACAATTATAATGGGTAAAAATGGTTCGGGTAAATCCACCTTATTAAGATTGCTAAATCAAATCATCAAACCTTCATCTGGATTTTTTGAGTCAAATTTGCCAAAGCCTGTACCCATGCTTTTTCAAAAACCATTAATCCTTCAAAATTCTGTAATTTATAATTACCAAATTCTTAAACAAATCAAAAAACACCAAATTAATAATACATGGTTTGAAAAATTTGATTTATTAAATCTTTCTAATCAAAAAATGAACTCTTTGTCGGAGGGGGAAAAACAAAAAATATTTATCTCAAGAATTATGAGCTTCGACCAATCTCAACTTTTTTTAGATGAACCCAACCAAAGTCTTGATTTACAAAGTGAAAAATTATTAATCGATCTTTTAATGAAAGAAAAAAAAGAAAAAACAATTATTATGACTCTGCACGACTTTGAGATTGCAAAAAAAATTGGAGATTATTTTATTTACTTAGAAAATGGTAAAATCTTATTGCAAGATAATTATGAAGATTTTTTTATAAAATTTCCTTTTTGATAAACGTAGATCTATTTTTTATACATATGCGTTTAAAGCATGATGTATAAATTTTTACTTCTCCTTTTGTTGCTAATTAGCCCTTTACTTGCTAGTGATGTTATTAATCAAAGACAAGACTCTATGCAAGACTTCAATAAACTTATGAGGGCTGCTAATCAATCACTCAAAAGTGGTGAAATTGAAGGATTGGCTGAAATTTATGGGGACATTGAGTCTATAATGAAAACTTATCCGACTCTTTTTCCAGATGATAGCTTTGATGGAAAAACTAAAGCAAGTAATGACATTATTGACAACAGAGAAGCATTTAATCAAATAGCAAATGATACTGCCGAATGGGCTGCCTTAGCAAAAATTGCAGCTGAAAATAATGATTTAGAGGCCCTTCAACAACATCAACAAAATCTTTATGGCAGTTGTAAAAGTTGCCACTCACGCTTTAAAAATTAATTAATATAGATCTGGCCCTGTTGGAATAATCCCGTTTGGATTGATGGTTGGATGGCTTCCATAATAATGAGTTTTGATGTGATCAATATTGATAGTGGGTTTAATTTTTGAGTTCGATTTGATTGATTGTAAATACCGATTAATATTTGGATAATCAATTATTCTTTTTTTATTACATTTAAAATGCCCAACATAAACTGGGTCAAATCTTAATAAAGTTGGAAATAAGCGAAGATCACATTCTAACATTTCACTTCCAAGCAAATAAGTGTTTTGCTCTAGCATTTCCTCTACTTAGAAGAATTAGATAGGCTATTCAATGCTCTTGACCAAGTAGAAGAAATGCTAGAGCAAAACACTTATTTGCTTGGAAGTGAAATGTTAGAATGTGATCTTCGCTTATTTCCAACTTTATTAAGATTTGACCCGGTTTATGTTGGGCATTTTAAATGTAATAAAAAAAGAATAATTAAACATTCTTATAATTTCAGACGACTCGTTACTGACAATAGTTTGATTTTTTTTATCCCACAAAACAGGCACCGTAACACGACCCGAGTAATTTGAATCAGCCTTTAAATATATTTGATATAAATACTGTTTTGAAAATAAGTGATCTGAGGTTGTGCCAGGAAAACTTTCCTCAAAAGTCCACCCGTTTTCTAACATGTATGGATTAACCACACTGCAAGAAATGTGATCATTTAAATCTTTCAAGCTGCGATAAATAAGTGTGCGGTGTGCCCAGGGGCAAGCTAAAGAAACATAAAGATGATATCGACCGCTATCAGGAGTAAATTCACTATGGTAATCAATAAAATTTCTAAATTGAGCTTCAGTTCTGATAAATTTTCCTCCAGATTTTTTGGTGTCGTACCACCTATCTTTCCAAACACCATTGACTAGTAATCCCATGTGTTTCAAATACGCCATTGAAGAGAAATAGATTGATAATCAATTTTCTTTAATTATATAAATTATATAATGATCTTGAGTAAATATTTTGAATACAAGTTTTCCATTTATAAATATGCTTTCAAAAGTAAAAAGGGTGATATCAAAAATTGGAAGACCCAAGGGAGTTTCTATGAGCTTTAAATCAATAAGTGTCGCAGATGCGGCACAATCGATTAAAAATGGGGTACTAGTAATTGATGTAAGAGAGCAAAACGAATATGATCAAGCCCACATTGAGAACAGTGTTTTAGTGCCTTTATCTACAGTTAGTGCTGAAAAAATTAATGAGATTAATCCACAAAATAAAACTATCTTAATTCATTGTCACGCAGGAAAAAGATCTAAAGTTGCAGCTAATATTATTTTAAGTCAAGGATATGCCGGTGAAATATTAGAACTCGATGAAGGTATTAGTGCTTGGATTGAGTTTGGTCAAAAAATTATTTCATAGCTGAAAATATTATTGATCTCTAACTAAAATAATTAGTCGAAGCCATATAATACGCCATATAACCAACTAGACCCAAAACTAAAAGTATCAGCGGTATAGTTGATATGGTAAAGGCTTCACGAAATTTTTTGTTAAAGATTAATAAACTTGCAATTAATAAAATAAGCAAAATTACTATTAATCTAATCATTTGTTATATTATCTTTATTTTAAAAATTTTTACTATTCTATAACTGCTATTTTCTCTATAAATAATGATAATGACTACAAAAATCGCAATTGCTGGAGCTAAAGGCAGAATGGGTCAAAACCTTATTCGATCAGCCTTATCAAATTCGCATACTGAAGTTGTTGGAGTATTTGATATTTCTGAGATAGATCAAGATTTTTTAGATAAAATGCATTTGTCCCATGAAGTGGCAACAAATAGAGAGAGTTCTTTTGATGTTGCCGATGTAATTATTGATTTTACATCTCCAAAAGCACTATTTGCTTTTACGGAAAGTGCTGTCGCAAGTAAAACCAGTCTTGTTGTTGGAACCACTGGTCTTGAAGAACAGCATTTCAACCTGTTAAAACAAACTGGAAAATCAACTAAAGTTTTTTATGCCCCTAATATGAGCTTCGGTGTTAATTCATTTTTTAACCTCGCAAGAAAAGCCGCTTCTTATCTGAAAGATTTTGATATTGAAATCATAGAGACCCATCATCGCTTTAAGAAAGATGCTCCAAGCGGTACTGCAATAAAATTAGGTGAAGAAATAGCAGAAGAATTAAATTTTTCCAAAGATCAATTCAATTTTAATCGTCAGAAAGATCAACAAGAAAGAAAAAAAAATGAGATTGGTTTTTCATCTATTCGTGGAGGAAATATTCCTGGAGAACACACAGTTATTTTTCACGGCGAAAACGAAAGTATTGAATTAACCCACAGAGCTTTTAATAGAGAAATTTTCGCAGATGGTGCTATCGAAGCTGCAATTTGGTTGTCAAAGCAAAAAAGTGGCTATTATACTTATAAGGATATGTTCTAAGATAAACGAGACTTATAGCGCTCAATAATTTTCTTTAACTTTAATCGACGTTGCGGACTTAAAAATCTAGCAAATGCATTTTTTTTACCAGCATAATGTATTGATAGATCATCTTTATTATTTTTTAGGCTACTCCAATGTAAATTATAGCTTTGATCATCTTCAATTTCTTGGTCATTTAACTTTTGAATTTTCATTTCTTCTTGATCAAGAATAATTCTCTCTTTTTTCTTTGCAAAATTAAAGTAAAGGTAAGAGCAGAATACCAGAATTAAAAATTCAATAATTCCAAATATTAAAATAGGCCATGCTCCAACAATGACAAATCTGACCCCAATAAAAAATATTAGTCCACCTGTAATAGCTAAAAAAAGGATTATCTGTTTGTGATTTAAGCTTTTGTTTGGTTTAATGTCTAAACGTCTTTTCATCGTGAATACATCAACAATAAATCAAATTTTTTCCAAATTATCAAAAGCTATTCCGGCTCCCCAATCTGATCTTCAATATATCAATCATTATACCTTATTAGTAGCAGTGGTTCTATCTGCTCAGTCAACTGATGCCCAAGTGAATAAAGCGACTAAAGATCTTTTTGCAAAATATGATACGCCAGAGAAAATTTTAAAATTAGGGCTTCAGGGAATTATTCCTTATGTCAAAAGTATAGGGCTGTTTAATTCTAAAGCGAAAAATGTCATCGCCCTTTCCCAAATATTAGTGGAGAAACATAATAGCAAAGTACCTGAAAACTTTGATATGTTGTGCGAATTACCTGGGGTAGGGAGAAAAACAGCCAATGTCGTGATGAGCGTTGCTTTTGGGCATACTACCATTGCTGTTGACACTCATGTTTATCGTCTATCGAGAAGACTAAATCTCAGTTTAGGCGAGACACCTGATGCTGTTGAAAAAGACCTAATGCAAATTGTCCCCGAGCAGTATAAAAAGACCGCTCATCATCTTTTAATTCTTCATGGTAGATATACCTGTAAAGCTAGAAACCCTGAATGTGAAACATGCGTAATATCAAAAGAATGCATACATTTTTTGAACGTTAATTATGGAAAAATCAAAAATTTTCTGTAAAACAATGATGGACTGTCCGTCATGAGAGATATTAAAAAAATTCTAATCGCAAATAGAAGTGAAATAGCCATTCGTATTTCAAGAGCCGCTACTGAATTGGGATATAAAACTGTTTCTATTTATTCTTATGAAGATCGTTTTGCATTGCATCGTTTTAAAACAGATGAAAGTTATTTAGTTGGATCAGGCTTAGGACCTATTCAAGCCTACCTTGATTATAAGGGAATTGTTCAGATCGCATTGAATTCAGGATGTGATGCTATTCATCCAGGTTATGGTTTTCTTTCTGAAAATCCAGAGTTTGCTGATGAGTGTGCAAAACATAACATTCTATTTGTAGGACCATCTTCGAAGATTATGCGCTCCTTAGGAAATAAAGTAGAGGCTAAAAAAACAGCTGATAAAGCCAAGGTCCCTACCATTCCTTCTACAGGACCCCTTCCTCGGGATATTAAAAAATGTAAAGCTCTTGCCAAAAAAATTGGTTACCCAATTATGTTGAAAGCTTCATGGGGTGGTGGTGGCAGAGGTATGAGAGTTATCCGCAAAGAAAATGAATTAGAAAATCAAATTAATACAGCACGACGTGAAGCGAAAAGTGCTTTTGGTAAAGACGATGTTTTTTTTGAGAAGTTAATTGAAAAAGCTTTTCATGTTGAAGTTCAAATTATCGGCGATACCCATGGTAATATTGTTCATTTATTTGAAAGAGATTGTTCGTTACAACGAAGGCATCAAAAAGTGGTTGAGCGTGCACCAGCTGCTTATCTAAGCAGTAAAGAACGAGAAGCAATTTGCCAAGCGGGCGTTCGTATTGGCAAACAAGTTGATTACTCATGTGCAGGAACAGTTGAATTTTTAATGGATGCTAAATCACGAGAATTCTTTTTTATTGAGGTAAATCCTCGAGTTCAAGTAGAGCATACGGTGACCGAAGAAATCACAGGTATTGATATTGTAAAAGCTCAATTTCTTTTGGCCTCAGGAGCAAAAATTGGAGATGGTATTTGTGGTGTTCCTGAACAACAAGATATTAAAATGAAAGGACATGCTATCCAATCTCGTGTAACTACAGAAGACGCAGCTAATGATTTTGCCCCAGATTATGGAAAAATTACTGTTTATCGTTCTGCAAGTGGCCATGGCATTCGATTGGACGCGGGAACTGCTTCAACTGGCACCGTAATTACTCCTTATTATGACTCTCTTTTGGTGAAGGTATCTGCAAAAGGTCAGTCACCTGTTGAAGCTAAACAAAGAATGGATAGAGCACTGAGTGAATTTAGAGTCAGAGGTGTTAAAACAAATATTCCGTTTCTATTAAAACTAATTAACCATCCAGGCTTTGATAAGTTTGATTACCATACAAAATTTATTGATAGTGAAAAAAGTTTATTTGAGTTTTCAGGAAGAAAAGACAGAGCCTCTAAAACATTAAACTTTTTAGCTGAAGTAATTGTCAACGGTAATACTGAAGTTGCTAATCGACCTAAATTACGCGAAACAACTCCTGCAAAATTATCTGATTTTGGCATAGCAAAATCAAAAAAAGCGCAACAAGCCGTTGGTAAGACTTTTAAACAAATATTAGATGAGAAGGGTCCACAAGCAGTTGCTCAATCAGTTCTAAAAGAAAAAAAATTACTTATTACCGATACTACCTTTAGAGATGCACATCAGTCTCTGATTGCAACACGTATGAGAACCCAAGATATGTTGGGGATTACTGATTTATATGAAGAGAGATTAAAAAATTTATTCTCTATTGAGTGTTGGGGCGGTGCCACCTTTGATGTTGCTCTTCGTTTCTTAAAAGAAGACCCTTGGGATCGATTGGAAAAGTTAAGAGAACAGATGCCATCAGCATTATTACAAATGTTATTCCGTGGTTCTAATGCCTTAGGGTATACCAACTATCCTGATAACGTTTTGAGAAGATTTATTCAATTATCTGCAAAGTCCGGAATCGATGTGTTTAGAATTTTTGATGCCCTTAACTGGATTGAGAATATGCAAGTTTCAATTGATGAAGTTTTAAAATCTGGAAAAATTTGTGAGGCATCAATCTGTTATTCAGGTGACCTTTCTTCGTCATCTGAGAAAAAATATACCCTCGATTATTACTTAAAAATGGCTGAAAAACTTGAAAAAATGGGTGTTCATTTTCTTGCAATTAAAGATATGGCAGGTCTTTGTAAGCCAAAGGCAGCTAAAATTCTTTTCAAAGAATTGAAGAAAAACATCAAAATCCCAATTCACTTTCATACCCACGACACAAGTGGAAACGGTGTGGCGACTTTATTAAATGCATCTGATGCTGGTGTGGACATCGTGGACGTTGCTATTGACTCATGGTCAGGATTTACTTCGCAACCTAGTTTTGGTGCAATGGTTGAGTCATTAGATGGTAATTCTCGTGATCCTAAAATTTCATCTGCGGTTGTTAGAACAGCGGCAAATTATTGGGAGGGTGTTAGAAAACAATATCAACCTTTTGAAAGTAAAGTTCGAACCAGTATGTCTGAGGTTTATCTTCACCAAATGCCAGGGGGTCAATATACAAACTTAAGAGAACAAGCAAGGTCTATGGGCATCACTGATGCAAGGTGGCCTGAACTTGCCTCTATGTACGCTGAAGTAAATAAAATTTTTGGAGATGTTATTAAAGTTACTCCAATTTCAAAGGTTGTAGGTGATATGGCAATTTATATGCTTGCAAATAATATCCAAATTGAAGATGTCCTCGATCCTAAAAAAGATGTTGGCTTCCCGGCCTCTGTTATCGAATTCTTTAGTGGTCGATTAGGCCAACCTTATAAAGGCTTCCCAAAAGCCCTTCAGAAAAAAATACTTAAAGGTAAAAAACCAATTAATTACCGATTTGGTTCCAAGCTGAAATCGTTAAATATCAAGAATAGAACTAAAGAATTAGAGCAAAAATATTCTGATGCTATTTCTGAAAAAGATACCTTGTCTCAAATTTTCTTTCCTGAAGTATTTGATGAGTATATGAAGCACCGACAAAAGTACGGAAATACTAGTGTTATTCCTACCTCTAACTATTTCTTTGGAATGAACACTGGTGAAGAAATATATGTTTCAATTGAACCTGGAAAAACTCTCATTATTAGATATTTCACATTAAGTGAGGCGCCTATTCCAGGGTTATTGGTAGATGTTGCCGTAACAGAAGGCATTAAAGTGCAAAAAGGTGCCAAGCTCTGTACTATTGAAGCTATGAAAATGGAAACAGTGATTTACGCTGACCAATCCGGCACAGTTGAAAGACTTTGTGTTAAAGCAGGCGAAAATATTGAAGCTCAACAACTTTTATTTGTTATAAAATAAATTTCTTCCATCTAATTATATGGTAATTTTCTTTTGTGCTTAAAAAAATCATAACAGCAAAACATCGAGGATTTTGTGCTGGCGTTGACCGAGCTGTTGAAATTGTTGAGAAAAGTTTAATTAAATACGGTGCTCCAGTTTATGTACGCCATGAGATTGTTCATAATAAATTTGTTGTTAATAATTTAAAAGAGAAGGGTGTAATTTTTGTTGAGTCTTTAGACGAAATACCACAAGAAACAAAACAACCTGTGATCTTCTCTGCTCATGGTGTCGCTAAAAGAGTTATCGAGAAGGCCAAAAATTATAACTTACTTTTTTATGATGCTATTTGCCCGCTTGTGAGCAAAATTCATAAAGAAATTATTTTATTAGAAACACAAGGTTATCAAATTATAATGATTGGCCATGAAGGCCACCCAGAAGTCGAGGGAACAGCAGGCCAACTTCAAGATATTAGTAAATTAACTTTGGTTCAAGAATTAAACGATGTTGAAAAATTATATTTTCCTTCAGACCAAAAAATTGCTTATATCACCCAAACAACTCTTTCTGTATTTGATACTCAAGAAATAGTGGATGCTTTAGAAAAAAAGTTTCCTCAAATTTTGGCACCTAAGAAATCAGACATTTGTTATGCCACTTCAAATCGTCAAACTTCTGTTCAGGAAATTGCAAAAAATGTAGATGCTTTTTTTGTTATCGGTGCCTTTAATAGTTCAAATTCTATTCGTCTTGTCGAAACTGCCAAGAGATTTGGTTGCGATTATAGTGAATTAATTGAAAATATTGATAATTTCGATTATCAAAAATTAAACCAATATGAATCGATAGGACTAACTGCTAGTGCGTCAGCTCCAGAAAAACAACTAAATTTATTTATTGATCGAGTTAAAGAAAATTATAAACCAGAAGTGGTCGACTATAAAGAAGATGAAAATATTGTCTTTAAAGTACCCAATTTTCTTAATTAAATTTTTTTCTGTAAAAAAAATCTATTAAAGTCATATGTGGTAGTGTTAAAGCCGCAAGCCCAATAAAAATAGTTTTTATAAAAGACTCGGAAAAAGAAAAATTATCATTCAAATATATAATTGCGATACACCCTCCAACCCAAGTTATGATGGTGAAAACCGCAGTTGTGGCAAAGACAAACTTTTTATTTTCTAAATATTTATTTGTATTTTTTAATATCGCATAAACGTGCTTAGTTGTATGAATAAAACAAAAATATAGAGCAAAACCTGTTAAAGGGTCAAGTTGAGAGATAATAAGAAGTAAGGAAATCATCTCTAAAATTCCCCACCTTAGTTTCTTCAAATTGATAGAAAGATAGCAATATATCAAAAATAAAATTCCAAATAAGAAATAAACTACAAACAAATATTGTTCGAAATATATAAAGTTCTTATTTGATAAAAATGTAAAAATTTGAAATGACTCTGGAGTATGAAAAAAAATTATTCCAAAAACAATATTGATACCGTGCGTAAATGTTACAATCCATTTAAACTGATTTATCTTTAAAAATGACCAGTCACATAAACCAAAATGTATAATGCTCATAATAATAAACAGAAATAATGCAATTAAGGAAAACTGTATCCAAAAAAAGATTACTGCAATGGAGATTATCGTGTACCAAAAAATAAAAGTTAGAAACCTTTTTTTAGATTGATAGCCTAACAGAGCGGCGACGGCACCATCAAAAGAACCATGAGGCACGCCAATAAATGAAACCAAGCACAAAGAAATTAAAGATAAAATACTTAATTCATACATTTCAATTCAAAACTGTTCTTAAGTAGCTTTTAATAAAACCAATTTTAGGCATCGCAAAGATTATTTTTAATTTAGTTATAAAGTTTGCATGACCCATCATAAAGGAACCAAACTCTTCTCCATTTAATTTCTCGGCCATTTTCATAAAAATTTCATCAGATTTGTCATTATTTTCAAGGTAATTTACAAATATTTTATCCATCCATTTATCCCAATACGAGTGATAATCCTTATCCTTTGAAGTTAACTGTTTTAGGAAAAACGAAAATGCATAGCCTGAAGATATCTTTGTAGCACCTCCCTTAGTTCCAATATGAACATAATTATCTTTGTTTTGTGAATTAATTTCAAACATCGGCAGGACACCTTGTTCAGAGTCAGTAACTTCATATTTTTTTATATCAAGATTTTTATCGATATAAGTCGAAATTTGATTTTGATACCAACTTGGATCTAATAAAAACTTTGAGAAAACAGTAGACTCTACTAATAGACGATTACTATCTAAAGGGAGTAAATAAATAAAGTGAAGCCCTTGATCTTGTTTGACACGAAAATCCATTAGGCGAACATTTTTAATTTGATGTCCACCATTTACTGTAATTATATTCCCAATAAAGTGTTGTTTAAGCCCATTATTCTCTATATTTACTGAACGACTATCATAAATTTTTTTACAATAAACTTTTTCCTCATTATCAAGAGTGATTTCAAAAAAATTATCTCTTTTTTCAATTTTACTAGCATAATTTTCTTTAATTGAAATATTGTGACCCTCTTCAAGGCAAAATTTTTTCCAATCTTGGTAGCGTATTACACAATAAGGAGAGCCTATACTTTCATGAGTTAATATTTGATGCTGGTTATAAAATTCCCACTTATTCCATTTATTTTTTACAATATCTTTAAAAGGAGCCATCCAGTCTGTCATCCAGAATGCAAAAAAATTATTTCTAGAGTTATTAAAATCTCGATCAATACCAATTATGGAGCTATCTTGATTGTGATACTTTAATTTATAAGTTCCAAGGGCACTAGCTCCCATCCCAACAAAGGCAATATCATAAATTTTCATTTTGAAAACTCTCTCTTATCGGGGTATAGGTTCGATATATCACCTTTAATAATATAAATTCAGGCAATGATTTAATTGTCACCCAAAGTTTATTTAATTTATTGAGGTAAACTCTTTTGTTTGAATATTGATAGTTATTAACCTTAATCTTTATTCCTATAGCACGATAAATTTTGGCTGCAAAAAAAATTGCTAATCTTGTTTTAATAGGAATATATTTCATCCCACTAAATCCGTTTTGATAATAAATCTCCGATAAATCAATAAGCTTCCTCAGAATTGCACTCATTTGTGTTTGAATTTCTTCAGTAGAGTCACTTTTTAAATGTTCAATAGAAATTTCTTTTAACCACTCTTTAGGTAAATATACACGATTCATAATTGCATCTTCGTAAATATCTCTTGCAATATTAGTAAGTTGCATCGCAATGCCTTAAACCCACTGTTCCTGCAACTTGATAAGAATATTCAATTAAATCTTTTTCAGTTTGTATTCTTACTAATTTTTGATCTTGGATTAATCCTTGAATGAGATCACCTAAAATTTGAATAGGGATATTATTACTTTTGAAAAATTTATTGATTGGATGCTCAACATTATTACAAATTTGTTCAAACTCACTTTTCAACTTTTCAGATTGATCAGTAGTGGCTTTATCTGCTAAATCATCAAAATATCGACATATACTGTAAAGCTCAGACGCCGCATCTTTGTTCTTATTAGGTAAAAAAAAACTTGCCCAATAAAAACTTTTACCGTGTTTTTCTAATGACTGAGGATCATAAGAATAAAAAGACAAATTAATTTAGTTGGAAATCTTTTTTAACTAATTTTTCTACTACCTTTGCTGAGCAAAGAACACCTGGTATGCCTGCGCCCGGATGAGCACCAGCAGTAGAAAAATAAAGATTTGATATATGCTTGTCTTTATTGTGATATCGAAACCAAGCTGATTGAGAAAAAATTGGCGCAATAGAAAAACCTGCTCCATGCATTGATCTATAATCATTTTTGAAATCTTTTGGAGTCATCCAGAAATCAGCCTCAATATTTTTATCTAAATTAGGCATGATTGTTTCACTCAGTGCTTTGACTATTTTATCCTTCAATAATGGTCCTTCTATTTCCCAATTAATTGACGCCTGTAAATTAGGTACAGGGCATAAAACATAAAAACTATCCTTCCCAGATGGAGCAAAAGTCTCATCTGTTGCAGTAGGCCTATGTATGTATAAAGAAAAATCCTCTGTTAAAATTTTATTTTCAAAGATGTCTTTCAATAAATCTTTGTATCTTTCTGCCATCCAGATTGTATGGTGTGCAACAGACGGGTATTTTTTTTTACTTCCAAAAAATAAAACGAACAATCCCATTGAATACTGAGTTAATTTTTCAGGTTTCACTAATCGGTTTTTTCTGTAAGGCAAGTCTAGCATTTCTTTATAAACAGTAGGTGGATCAGCATTGCAGATGACAACATCAGCATGAATTTCTTTTCCGTCTTTAATAATTATTCCTTTAGCTTTATTATCTTTAATCACAATCCTTTCAACATCAGCATTTTTCTTTATTTCAATGCCTGTTTCTTTCATTAATTTTTCTAGTTCATGAACAATTTTTCCTGTTCCTCCCATACAGAAAAATACGCCCCATTTTCTTTCCAAATAATGAATCAGTGCATAGATTGAGGTTGTTGTAAAAGGATTCCCCCCAACTAACAATGGATGAATAGAAAAGGCTTTTCTTAAATATTCATTCTTAAGCTTACTGTTTACTAACTGACTTACTGTAAGATAGCTTTTGAGTTTCAACAGCGATGGTATTTGTTTAGCCATCTCCCAAAAAGATGAAAAGGGTTTATCTGACAATTTTTCGAAACCAATTTGAAAAATATCTTTAGATGTTTTTAAAAGATTTTCATAACCTTCAACATCACTTTTATCGAATTTTCTAATTTCATCATTGGTATCTTCAATAGAAGGTCGATAGTCAAATGTTTTGCCATCATGAAAATAAAATCGATACCAAGGATCTAAGGGAACAAAATTTAAATAATCGCTTAATTTTTTATCAAAGAGCTCATACAATTCTTCGAATAAAAAAGGCGCAGTTATTACAGTCGGACCTGCATCGTGACGATACCCCTCTTTTTGAAAAACACGAGCGCGACCACCAAGTGTATCGAGTCTTTCGACTAATGTTACCTTAAAGCCAAGTTTGTTTAATCTGAGAGCGGATGCAATGCCTCCAAATCCAGAGCCAATTACTATTGCTTTTGAGACTTTTTTAATCAATGTAAATTAAATATACGGATTTTAGAAAAAAAAAACCAGGCAAGATAACTTGCCTGGTCAAATTAAATATTATTAATTATTAAGCTTTTTTGCCAGAAGAAGCAGTTGCAGCAGCCCAAATAACTGCGACAAAAGCGATCTTATTGACAACGTCAGCTACGTTGTAGATAACGTTTAATGTAACTGCATCGGCACCACCAGTTAGGTAACCAAAGAAATATCCTAAAGGATAAATAGCCCAACCAATAGTTACAATCCATCTCATTGTGTTGAAAGCTGTTTGAACAGCAGCAGGACATTTGTCAGCTGCAGCTTTTCCAGCCTCACCAGCAAAGATTTCATATAAGATGTATGCCCAACCAGCCATACCAACAATAAATCCAGCCCATGCATTGATGAAACCAGCTTCACCCATGTAACCAGCAACTAGCATTACTAAAGTACCAATTAATAGTCTCCAGAAAATACCTGCTGATACTGTAGCAACGGCAGCTAGGATAATATAAAATTCAATCATCTGTAATGGAACAGTGATTAACCAGTCTACATATCTGTAAACAGTAGGTGTTTCACCTGTTGTTACCCATACTTCTCTCATATAGAAGTAGTGAACTGCGGCAACTAAACATACTAAACCACCAAGCGCTAATGAAGTTTTCCATTTACCTGATACATTATTAGTCTCTAAAAAGAAAAATGCTGTTGCAGCAACCATACACATAGAGATAACCCAAAAAGATATCCCAACAAAGTCAGTTGGCTGTAAGCCAACGCTTGCAGAAGCTATACCAGGCAGTGCCACTAAAGCAGCTGTTGGGATAGCCATTGATTTTAAAAACTTAATCATTGAGTACTCCTTTTCTTAAGTTCTTACAACTTTAAGGAATCCAAAATACATGGATCCGTTAATTCTCTGGGATTATAGGGATAAAATGCAAAAAAAAAATACTTTTAATAACTTTAATTCATATCAATAGGGGATATAGTGGATAAAGAATGAGACTTTTGTGGACAAAAAAATGGCTATATTAAACGATAGTGTCTTATTTCATGGACTATTGTTCCTTTTATCCACATTACTCCTGTTATTGCTTATCTAAATAGCTTGTAAATGAATAATAGAAATAGTTTTAATGTTAAAGATTTAAAATCTTACTCCATCGTTTTTGACAAATCTCTTTTAAAAACTGTCCAAAATTTAAAATCTCCAGATAAAAGAATTAAAAAAGCAATGATTTACTTCATTAAAACTGGAGGAAAAAGGATAAGACCTTTTTTAATACACCAAACTGGTACATTTCTGGGCATTGACTCAAAAACTTTAAATGACTTTGCTTTGGCCGTTGAATGCGTACATTTACACTCACTTATTCACGATGATCTTCCCTCTATGGATAATGATGATTACAGAAGAGGAAGATTAACAGTTCATAAAAAATTTGATGAAGCAACTGCTGTTTTAGCTGGAGATATGTTTCAAGTGCTTTCCATAAAAACATTAGCAGAGTCAAAACACCTTTCTCCAAATCAAAAAGTAGAGACAATTAAAATGCTATCAAGAGCAAATGGTCTAGAAGGACTTATTGCTGGGCAATCGTTAGATATCTATATGAAAAAACAATCTAGTGTTAAAGATATAGAAACCATGTATTTATTAAAGACAGGGGCCCTGTTCAGTGTATGCTTTAACCTTTTATTGACTGTTAAGAAACTGAGTACCCAAAAAAGAAAAGACCTTAAAATAATTGGCGATACGATAGGTAAAATTTTTCAGGTAACTGATGATATGTTAGATCGTTGGGGTGATGAAAAAAAAGTAGGAAAGAAAATTAATAAAGACTCAAAAAAAGCGAATATTGCCTACAAGTATAATTATAAGTACTGCTTAAAATATCTTCATCAAATACAAAATAAAAATTATCAAGCATTAAGAAAATTTTTTGCAAATAACCAACAAGCTTTAGTTTATATGTCTAGTTTAGTTGATTTTATTTCTAACCGTGTTAAATAAAATGAATTTGAAGGTTTATAGAATATTTTTTATACATGACTATTACTGAAAAAGAACTTACTGAAGCCCGTACTGCCTGGGGAAAGGGCTTAATTGATATCTCAAGTGCTTATGACAAAGACGGTATTAATGAAGTAACCACCCTAGCTAGTGTAACTTTAGATAATTTATACGGTTTTGAATTTGGTCCTATTTTATTTAAGCCTACTTTGAGTGGAGGAAATCAAACATTTCGCACAGATAAAGAAGGCACTTTATCTTATTTTATCGGCCAAAACTCGAAATATCCTTTCGATACAGGTTTTGGTTTAAAATCATGGCGTGAGTCAAAATCTGAGACATCTTCAATTTTTGTTGAAAATGATATTGCCATGTGGATGGGCTGGGTATCATTGACAAACAAAGACGGCGATGTAGTAAAAGTAGATAAAAGTTGGGGATATAAAAAAAATAGAGACGGCATATTAAAAATTGTTTTACACCATTCTTCTTTACCTTATCAAGCTACATAAAATAATAAAAAATTTATTTTAAGACTTTAAATTCAAATTCTATTGGCTGATTATCAATTGTTAATTCATCATGAAGATTTGTAAAAAGTTTTATTTTTATTGTATTTTCTTTTTGACTAAAAAATCTTTCAGGAGCATGAAACCATTTTGAATAAATTCTACTTATTTTAATATCATTAATGAATAGTTGTAGATAACCAGAATTATTTTCATTTTTAATTTCTATATTATCAGGAGATAATTTAAAGTTTTGTAAATTAAAAAATAAATTATAGCCTTCTATTTTATCTCTAGAAACTTCAATATCGATTTTAGGATAGGGCATTTTAGCTTCAATTTTATTTCCTGGATGATGGGCATACAGGTTGGAAAGAAAAATAGAATTAAAAAAGATGATAAAAAATAATTTTAAGAACATTTGTTTTTTTCGTATTTTTCATAAACACTATTTGTTTCTAAATCATAAATAGTTACATGAATAATTAATTTATTAGAAGTATAGTTCTGAATAAAAATTCGACAGCCATCTGCATTGTATCTATGAAATTCAAATGTTTGTTCTAGTTTTGAAAAATTAAAATCTCCATATTCGTCTAAAAGTGTAGAAATTTTTTTTCCTTCGTAAGATTTTATATTATTAAAACTTTTTATTTTTCTATCTTCTTTTTCTTCAATAACCTTAACTTCTTCTTTTGGTTCATAAATTATTTTTTGTTCTGGTTCTGGGATAATTTCTGGTGTTGTAATAGGGGAGGTGGTCTCACAGCTAATAACACTTGCTCTTCACGGGGGAAGTTATCGTAAAGATCCTACTACCAATGCAGTAGCGGTTCCAATTTATCAAACAACATCTTATGAATTTAATTCAGCCGAGCATGCCGGCAATTTATTTGCATTAAAGGAATTAGGTAATATTTACACTCGAATTATGAATCCCACTAATGCTGTTCTTGAAGAAAGATTAGCGGCAATTGAAGGTGGAGCCGCGGCTCTAGCTCTTAGCTCAGGTCAGGCAGCCTCCGCATTCAGCATTCAAAATGTTGCCCAAGCTGGAGATAATATTGTTTGTTCAACAGATATTTATGGTGGAACTTGGAATTTATTCAACAATACCCTAAGAGCTCAAGGCATCGATGTCAGATTTGCTGACCCATCTGATCCTGAAAATTTTAGAAAATTAACAGATGAAAAGACTAGAGCCTATTATGCTGAAACTCTTCCAAACCCAAAACTCTCTGTCTTTCCAATTGAAGAAGTCGCCAATATTGGAAGACCACTCGGAATACCTCTAATTGTAGATAACACTGCTGCACCATTAAGTTGTAAACCTTTTGACTATGGCGCAGCAATCGTCATGCACTCATTAACTAAGTGGATTGGCGGACATGGGACATCTATTGGCGGTATTATTATCGATGGCGGTAATTTTGACTGGACCGCAGTGCCAGAGCGTCAACCTTTTTATAACCAACCTGACTCAAGTTATCATGGTGCAGTTTGGGGAGATGTTGTTCCTCAAATCTTTGGTGTACAGATTGCTTTTGCAATTCGTGCACGTGTTGTCTTATTAAGAGACCTAGGCGCCGCAATAGCTCCACAAAATTCTTTTAACTTAATTCAAGGATTAGAGTCACTTCCTTTGCGAATAAAACAACACAACACAAATGCAATTCAGGTCGCTGATTTTTTAAAAGCACATGATCAAGTTTCTAGAGTGACTTTCCCTAAATTTGCAGAGGGCAAAGCAAAAGAAAATGCTGATAAATACCTCAATGGCAATTATGGATCCATGATTGGTATTGAAGTGAAAAATGGTGTCGAGGGAGGCAAAGCATTTATTGATGCTCTTCAATTACACTATCACGTAGCTAATATCGGTGACTCTAGAAGCCTTGCTATACATCCCGCATCAACTACTCATTCACAATTATCTACGGAAGAACAATTAAAAGCAGGTGTTACTCCTGGTTATGTCCGACTATGTGTAGGTATAGAACATGTGGAAGATATCATTGAAGATCTTAAGATCGGACTTGAAGCAGCTAGTAAAGCGACCACAACAGAAGCTGCATAAAAAAGTTTAGGTAGTACCCTCATTCATACTTACCTAATAACAAGGGCACACCGGTACTCCTCTGTGCCCTTTTTTCATTTTTGTTTTAGTTTATAATAATAAATGTGAGGATTAAGTACGTACAGCCAGAGGTCTGTCTGCAATCGTATAAGAGTATATTAGGCCAACGACCTATTTGGGATTGGCGTCATGATAAACTTTTGTGGGTAGATATTTATGAAAATAAAATTATTGAGTCCGATCAAAATAATTTTCAAGAAAAACATTATATAGTATCTGAAGGGGTCACTAATATTCTCCTTCAAGATAATGAGAATTATCTTATGAGCTCTTATGACTCCTTGTTTTCACTTCACTCTTCAATCTCTAAAAAAGATTTACTTACAAAAATTTCCTTAGAAAATTCTGATAACCGCATCAATGATGCAGATGTGGATTTAAATGGTCAAGTTTGGATTTCAACCATGGACACTCAACAAAAATTAGAAACTGGAAAAATTATTTGTCATAATAGTGCACTACAGCCAATCTGTTATGATAATTCGTATATAATTTCTAACGGACCTATTTTCGATTACGAGAGAAATGTGGGATATGTGACAGACTCTATCAAAAGAATTATTTATCGATTTTCGATGTCTGATATAGAAAATCACGGAATTCAAAAAAAAGTTTTTCTTTCCATGAATAATGTAGATGGTAACCCAGATGGAATGGTTGTTGATAAAAATGGAAACCTTTGGGTAGCAATGTGGGGAAGTGGAAAGGTATGTTGTTTCGATGTTGAGGGGAATATCAAATTAATTGTTCAACTTCCTGTATCTAAAGTAACTAGCTGTACTTTTGGAGGCACCGACCTCAATGAATTATATATCACTACCGCATCGGTCGGTTTAAACGATATTGAATTAGAGCGACAACCTCATGCGGGAAAATTATTTAAATTAATCACTCAAGAGCAGGGATACGCATCGAATTGTTATAGATCTGATAACTCTACGAATTTGTATCATTAAATATTAATGAAATTTAGTGTTAGTGAAATTAGCGATATTATTGAGTTGGCG
>LUMQ01000504.1_pt2 | contig 20151 bp, 19 predicted proteins | sample 729621 | NCBI WGS metagenome assembly LUMQ01 (sample SAMN03860259, study PRJNA289734) | marine metagenome | biome: seawater column; feature: ocean; material: water; isolation source: Red Sea water column Station 12 - depth 25m | place: Saudi Arabia: Red Sea | collected 2011-10-15 | depth 25 m | reverse complement strand
CTTCAAGAGGCTTTTTTAACAAACGTTAAAGTTGCTTTTTTTACAGCCGCTTTTATTTCATTTCCTTTTTTATCTATTCAGATTTGGTCTTTTGTATCCCCAGGATTACTTAAAAAAGAGAAACAAATTTCATTACCAACTTTAATTGCTATCCCATTTTTGTTTGTTTTAGGTGCCGCTGTTGTCTATTACGTGATATCACCCATAGCTTGGAAGTTTTTTTTAAGTTTTCAAACCTCACAAGCAGACGGTATCAATATTACTCTTCAAGCAAAAATGAATGAATATTTGTCACTTATGATGACATTTATTTTTGCTTTTGGACTTGCTTTTCAATTACCCGTTATTTTACTTTTACTTGTTAAATTTGGTGTGCTCACTATAAGTCAATTAATTTCATTTAGAAAATATGCAATTGTTTTGTCATTTGTATTTGCTGCAATAGTAACACCACCTGATCCATTTTCACAAATTTCTCTAGCGTTACCTATAATAATTTTGTATGAAATATCTATCCTTGTATCTAAATTTATGGCTAAGCGACAGATTAATAAGGATGAGAATAATTAATAGAAATTGTCATGCATGATATTACTTTTATAAGAGAAAATCCTGATTTATTTGATGAATTGTTAAAAAAGAGATTTATTGATCCAAAATCAAATGAAATTATCTCTCTTGATAAAAAAAAAAGAGACATTTTAACTAAATCTCAAGAATTAAGAGCAGAGAGAAAGAATTTATCATCTTCTTTTGCAAATCTTAACGACAGTGATAAAGCTGATTTACAAAAAAAGGTACAATTAATTAAAAACAAGATTGATGAACTAGAAAACGATATTTCAATAATAGATGAGCAATTAAAAAATAATTTATCTAGTCTGCCAAACCTCCCACATAAAGATGTACCTGTGGGAAAAGATGAAACTTCAAACAAATTAATAAAACAAGTCGGAAAAATTCCTTCATTTAGTTTTACACCGAAATCCCACTATGAACTTGGAGAGAATTTAGAAATGATTGATTTTGAGCAAGCTGGGAAAGTATCAGGTACAAGGTTTGTATATTTAAAGAAAAAGATAGCACAATTAGAAAGAGCTATAGCTAATTTTATGTTGGATAAACACACAAATGAATTTAATTATACAGAAATTAATCCACCTAACTTAGTTAGAGATGCTGCAGCTTATGGAACTGGGCAATTGCCAAAATTTTCAGAAGATTTATTTAAAACTAACACAAATCATTGGTTGATACCAACAGCTGAGGTACCTTTGACTAATTTAGTATTAGATACAATCGTATCTGATAAAAATTTGCCCCTGAGGTACACAGCTTGGACACCATGTTATAGATCTGAAGCTGGAGCTGCAGGAAGAGATACAAGGGGTATGATAAGACAGCATCAATTTTCTAAAGTCGAATTAGTTAGCATAACTAAAGAGGATGAGTCGGAAAAAGAGTTGGAAAGAATGTTAAGTTGTGCAACTTCAATACTAGATGATTTAAAAATTCCTTACCAAGTTATTTTATTATCTTCTGGTGATATGGGTTTTTCTGCAGAAAAAACTTATGATATTGAAGTGTGGTTACCTGGTGAGGGAAAATATAGAGAAATATCTTCTTGTAGTAATTGTAATTCTTTTCAAGCTAGGAGAATGAATGCTCGTTATAAAGACTCAGATCAAAATAAATTTGTTCACACTTTAAATGGATCTGGTCTAGCAGTGGGGAGGACATTAATAGCAATTTTGGAAAACTATCAAAATGAGGATGGTAGTATTAGTATTCCACAGGTCCTGAAACCGTACATGGCGAATTTAGATAAAATCTCTAAATAATTATATTCTTACTAGAACAATAATATTTAAAAAATTGGTAAGCAGACCTACCTGTTCTATTTCCTCTTGAAAAGATCCATTTGAGTGCACTATTTTCAATCTCATTATCAAATTCTACTTTATAAAATTTACAATAATTTTTAATTATTAAGATAAAGTCTTTCTTACTTAAGTTATGAAAACTAATCCATAATCCAAATCGATCAGATAAAGATAATTTTTCTTCAATCCCCTCATCTTGAGATATAGCAGATGATCTCTCATTATCTAACATATCTCTCTTCATTAAATGCCTTCTGTTACTTGTGACATATACTAGAAATTCGTAGTTTGAGTTGTAAAAAGATCCTTCAAGAAACGATTTAAATTGAATATACCTCCTATCATTTTGTTCAAATGATAGATCGTCAATAAATATTATAATTTTTTTTGTGAACTTATAATTTAAAAAAATATTTGGTAAATCTGATAAATCTTCACTATTAATTTCTAATGTTTCAAATTTATCATATTTATGAGCATAATTTTTTAATATACCTCTTATAATACTACTTTTGCCACTTCCACGTACACCCCATAAAAGACCATGATTAAAAGCTAAACCCTCTAAAAAGTTTTTTGTATTTTCCTCTATTTTTTTTATTTGTTGATCAACACCATACAAAAGCTTTAAATCAAGGACTTTATTGAATGGTATTTTATCTAAAGAATTTTTTGATCTATTCCAGCAGAGTAAATATTTATTTTTCAATTTTATGTTGACTTCATTGATGATTGTGAGATTTTAGTGCTTATTTTATTAATTTAAAGGATTTAAATCATGGAACAACTTGCAGGAATTCTACCACTTATATTAATTTTTGTCGTTTTCTACTTTTTACTTATTAGGCCCCAACAAAAGAAATTAAAAGATCACAAAAATATGATCGCAAATTTAAAAAAAGGTGATCGAGTCGTGACCCAAGGCGGAATTATAGGCAACATCCATTATGTAAATGATGATGGTACTCTCTCTGTAGAAATAGCAGATAACGTACAAGTCAAAGTAGCTAAGGGTATGATAGCTGATATAGCAGCTAAATAGCTTAATAAACTAAATTAACATAATGATTATTTTTAAACAGTGGAGATTATGGGTATCTTTATTACTGTTAATAGGAAGCTATATCTTTATTAAACCTAATTTTGAAAGTCAAACATCTGATAGCAAAATTAATTTTGGATTAGATATTCAGGGAGGGTTTTCATATTTACTAGAATTGAATGAGGAAGAATATCTCAACAATCTTTTAGTTAAAACATCTCAATATATTGAAAATACTTATTCTATTTCATCCGATATAGATAATGGAGAAATTGTAATATCTAAAAACCAAAATTTAGATGCTCTTACAAATATTGTTATACAAAATTTAGGTTTAGAAATTAATGAAAAATCAGATAAGGAAAATAGTTATATTTTTTCTAAACAAAGTTTTAATAAATCATTGTCAGATATGACTTTAAATGCAGTAGAAATTGTAAGGTCAAGAGTTGATTTTCTTGGTAATAAAGAATTATCTATACAAAAAGTAGGATTAAATAAAATTTTATTAGAAATACCTGGTGATTTGGATAATAACGTCAAAGAAGTAATCTCTAAAACAGCTAAATTAACATTGCACCTAGAAAAAAATAATATAGTTGGTTCTAAGACTTTCATAAATGAAGAAACTGGTGAACAAGTTAGAGTTCAAGAAATTCCAAATATAACTGGTGACTTTATTCAAGATGCGTCACTTCAATATAATCAAAATGAACCAGTCGTTGCTTTTTCTTTTAATAAAGAAGGTTCAGATCTTTTTGCGAAAATGACTTCTGAAAATGTTGGTTCTAGATTTGCAATAGTTCTTGACGGTTCTTTAATTACTGCTCCTGTTATAAGAGAGTCAATTACTGGCGGTAGTGGTCAAATATCTGGAGGTTTTACAAATGAAACTGCTAATAATCTTGCAATCATTTTAAAGTCTGGATCTTTACCAACTCAAATAAAAATAATTCAAGAAAAACAAATAGGCCCGACTCTTGGACAAGAAGGCGTAGAGAAAGGAGTTATAGCATCAATAATAGCTCTTATAGCTATTACTCTTTTTATGATTATTTATTATAAAATTTCAGGATTTTTTACAGTTATCACAATTATTAGTTGTCTGTCTTTACTTTTTGCAATGATGTCCTTATTAAACACAACATTAACTCTACCTGGTGTTATTGGAATAGTATTAACAATAGGAATGTGTGTAGATGCAAATGTTTTAATATTTGAAAGAATTCGAGAAAATTTTAAACATAATATCGAAGATCCTAAAAATCATGGTTTCAATTCTGCTTATGTAACTATTCTTGACTCTAATTTAACAACATTATTCGCAGCTATTTTTTTATTTGCTTTTGGTTTTGGGCCTATTAGAGGTTTCTCAATTTCATTAATTATTGGAATTATATCCTCTCTAATAGTTACTTACATAATACTAAAATTATTTATTAATATAACTTCAATAAAATACCTTGGACTTCAAAGATGATTAATTTTTACTCTTTTAAAAATAAATCTTATTTAGTCTCCCTTACTCTTATAATACTAACAATTATAATTATTTTTTTTAAAGGATTGAATTTAGGAATTGATTTCAAAGGTGGATTGAACTTTGAGGTAAAATCAAACTTAACAACTAATCAGCTTAATGAATACTTTGATTTTATAGACTCTGACAGAGAAGTCTTAATTAAAAGAGAGGTTGGCAGTGATGTTTTCAGTATCAGAATAGAGTCAGGTGATAATAATCCTGTTTTTATTGAAGAAATAAAAAATATAATTGATCAAAACCCGGATATTGAAATATTACTCTCTGAGTATATAGAACCAACTTTTAGTGAAGAACTTATAAAAAATTCTATTTATGCTTTAGCATCTTCTTTGTTGGTAATAGCTGTTTATGTTTGGATAAGGTTTGATTGGCAGTTTGCAGCATCAGGTATATTTGCATTATTACATGACGTTTTTGTAGCTATAGGCTTTATGTCATTATTTAATATTGAATTTAATTTAACAATGATCGCAGCTTTGCTACTAATTGCAGGTTACAGCATAAACGATACTATAGTTTTATTTGATCGACTTAGAAGTTTAACTTCAAACGAGGAAAATAAAGATAATTTTGAAACTAATGTTAACAACTCAATTAAATTAAATCTTCGAAGAACTATATTGACAAGTTTCACAACTATTTTGGCATTATTATGTCTAGTTTTTCTTGCACCTGTCAATTTAACTGAAATGCCAATAGTTTTTATTTTTGGGGTTTTGATTGGAACTTTTTCTTCTTTATTTCTGGTGCTTGGAATAGTGGGGGATTTGAATTATGAAGCAGTGCTTAAAGCAAGAGACTCTTGATATTTTCTTAAATAAATACCTGTTTGATTATTTTTATTCTTAATTAGATCCTTTGGTTTACCTTCAAATAAAATATTCCCACCTTTTTCTCCACCCTCAGGTCCTAAATCTATAATCCAATCACTCGTGTTAATAACATCTAAGTTGTGTTCAATTACAATTACAGTATTTCCGTAAGACACTAATTTATGAAGTATCTCTAAAAGTTTCTTTATATCATCAAAGTGAAGTCCAGTTGTAGGTTCGTCTAAAATATAAAGTGTTTTTCCAGTTTGACGTTTCGATAATTCTTTAGAAAGTTTAATCCTTTGAGCTTCTCCACCGGATAGTGTTGTTGCTGATTGACCAATAGAAATATACCCTAAACCAACATCTTTTAGTGTTTTAAGCTTTGAATATACTTGTGGATTATTAATAAAAAATTCTTCAGCATCATCTACTGTCATTGATAAAATATCATTAATATTTTTTTTATTATATTGAATGCTTAATGTTTCCTTATTATATCTTTTTCCGTTACAAACTTCACATTTAACATATACAGGTGCTAAAAAATGCATTTCAATTTTTTTTAATCCATCACCCTCACAACTCTCACACCTGCCTCCTTTAACATTAAATGAAAATCTGCCAGGTTTAAAACCTTTAACTTTAGCCTCTGGTAAATTTGCAAACCATTCTCTTATTGGTGTAAAAAGCCCAACATAAGTAGCTGGGTTTGATCTAGGTGTTCTTCCAATCGGTGATTGATCGATATTTATAACTTTATCAATATTTTCTATACCTTTAATGTCCTCATAAGGGAGTGTTTTTATAATTTTTTCATAAATTCTGTTATTAGTAGCTCCATACAAAGTCTCATTAATTAATGTTGACTTTCCACTTCCAGATACACCAGTAACAGTTATAAACTTACTTAAAGGAAATTTTACACTTACGTCTTTTAAATTATTCCCATTTGCCTTTTTAATTTCAATAAATTGTTTTGATGGATTTTTATTAAGAGTGGGTGGATACCTACCAATTAAACCCCTTATATAGCTACTAGTTAAACTATCTTTACTATTTAGTATTTTGTTGAATTCTCCGTTAGCTACAATAGATCCACCATTGATACCCGCATGCTTACCGATATCAACTACATAATCTGCCTCTCTTATAATATCCTCATCATGCTCAACGACTATTATTGTGTTACCTAAATCTCTTAAATTCTTAAGAGTATTTATAAGTTTTTGATTATCTCTTTGATGAAGTCCTATTGAAGGTTCATCCAATACATATGTAACTCCAGTTAAACCAGACCCAATTTGACTTGCTAATCGAATTCTTTGAGATTCTCCACCAGATAGAGTAGAACTTTTTCTCGATAAACTTAGGTAATTCAAACCAACTTCATTTAAAAAATTTAATCTAGAAAAGATTTCTTTTTTTAATGGAGCTGCTATTAGTTTTTCCTGATCATTTAATTCATTTTCAAATTCATTAATCCACTTCAAAGAATTAGCTATGCTTAGAGAAGTAAAGTCAGAAATAGTTATGTTATTAATCTTAACACATAGTGCTTTTTCATTAAGTCTTTTTCCATTACAGTCATTACAAGTTTTTGAGTTTCTAAATTTTTCAAGCTCCCATTGCCTCCACCAACTTGAAGAGCCATCATAGATATCGTCCATAATATTTATTAAACCATCAAATTGTCTTCCACCAAAAAGAACCTCATTTTGAAAAGATTTAGGTATTTTAGACCAAATAACATTTTCTAATTTTTTTGCATTAAACATTTTTTTTAGCTTTGGAAATATTCGTGATTTTGATCTTTCTGACCAAAAATTTATTGCTCCATCATTAAATGATAAATTTTTATCTGGTATCAATATATCTTCATCAAATGTATCTATCTCACCAAGACCGTCACAAGTTTTACAAGCTCCATATGGATTATTAAAACTAAATAATCTGGGTTCTATCTCATCAATACTAAATCCGCTTACGGGACACATGAATTTATCAGACAATGTAATTATTTCATTATCATCAATATTAAATACCTCTACACTTCCTTCACTTTCTTTTAAACTAATTTCAATACTATTTGCTAATCTATCTCTATTATCTTTTGACGGTATTATTCTATCAATTACAACACTAATAGAATGTTTAAAGTTTTTGCTTAATTCGGGTAATTCTTCTTTTTGATAAAGTTTGTTATTAATCAAAAATCTCTCGTAACCTTTTTTAAAATACTCTTCAAAGAGTTTTTTATACTCTCCTTTTCTCCCTTTAATTAATGGAGACATAATCATTATTTTTTTTGAATTAAATTTTAAATTAACTTCATCTATCATTTCTGAGCTAGTTAAGCCTTTGATTGGTTTTCCAGTTGCGGGTGAGTAGGGGACACCAACTCTTGAGAATAGAACTCTTAAATAATCATAAATTTCTGTTACTGTTCCTACTGTTGATCTAGGGTTTTTTGAAGTTGTTTTTTGATCAATTGAAATAGCAGGAGATAAACCTTCTATTTTATCAACCTTGGGTTTATCCATCATGTCTAAAAACTGACGAGCATAAGCACTTAGTGATTCGATATACTTTCTCTGTCCTTCTGCATAAATTGTATCGAAGGCTAATGTTGATTTGCCAGATCCACTCACACCAGTTATTACAACGAGTTTGTTTTTTGGTAAATTTAAATTTATATTTTTTAAATTATGTTCATGGGCATTATGAACAATAATGTGAGTAAGTGGTGAATGTTTATCCATTAAATTAGATATCAATTAAAGGGCTTTTAATATATATTAATATTACCTTTTAATAAAAATATTCATGGCTGGATCAGTAAATAAAGTAATTCTTCTAGGTAACTTAGGTAAAGATCCTGATATTAGAGCTACAACAGCTGGATCGAGACTTGCGAGTTTTTCAATCGCTACCTCTACAAAATACCGAAACAAAGATACCCAACAGTTAGAGGATAAGACTGAGTGGCACAGAGTTGTTGTTTTTAATGATAAGTTAGCTGATATTTGTGAAAAATATTTAAGGAAAGGTTCAAAGATATACATAGAAGGTCAACTTCAAACAAGGAAATGGACTGATAATAATGGTGTTGATAAATACACCACTGAAGTAGTTATTCCAAATTATTCTGGAGTATTAACGATGTTAGATACTCGTTCTCAATCATCTGTTAGTGATGAAAATAATAGTAATCAATTAGACTCAGCAGCAGATGAAGCAATGGGTGGTTCAGAAACATCTACAGCTGAACAACTCGATGATGACATTCCTTTTTAAAAAAATCATTGGCTAAAAAGAAAAAAACTAAAGCAAAACAGTTAGATGTTTTGGATACTAAAATATATCCAAACATAGATATTACAGATGAATTAGAAAAAAGTTATTTAGATTATGCTATGAGTGTCATAGTCTCTAGAGCTTTACCCGACGTTAGGGATGGATTAAAACCAGTTCACAGAAGAATACTTTACTCTATGTATGAGTCTTCGTACCATCACAACAAACCTTATAAAAAATCTGCAAGAATAGTTGGAGATGTTATGGGTAAATATCACCCTCATGGTGACTCTGCAATATATGAGTCTATGGTTAGAATGGCACAAGATTTTACAATGCGTCTCCCCTTAATAGATGGCCAGGGAAATTATGGTTCTATGGACGGAGATCCTGCTGCAGCTATGCGTTACACCGAAGCTAGATTAGATAAAATCTCATCTTTTATGTTAGAAGAATTAGAGTATGAAACAGTTCAACTTAGAGCAAATTACGATGAGACATTAACAGAACCAAAAGTTTTACCATCAAGATTTCCAAATATTTTTGTAAATGGTGCCAGTGGTATTGCAGTAGGAATGGCAACAAACATTCCTCCTCATAATCTTGGTGAAATCATAGATGCTACTTTACTTCTAGTAGATGAACCAGATACAACTTCTAAACAACTTCATAAGATCGTTAAAGGGCCAGATTTTCCAACTGGAGGAATTATATCTGGTGCTGCTGGTCTAAGCTCAATGTATGAAACAGGTAGGGGAAGCGTTACAGTCTTATCTAAACTTCATGAAGAAAAAATTAAGAGTAGAAATGCAATTATAATTACAGAAATTCCTTACTTGCAAAATAAGTCAAAACTTTTAGAGCGTATTGCTGACGTAGTTAACAATAAAACGATAGAGGGTATTAACGATATTCGAGATGAGTCGAATAAAGAGGGCGTTAGAATTGTAGTTGAATTAAAATCATCTGCTGTGCCTGAAATAATAAAAAATCAGCTATTTCAATATTCAGAGGCTAAAGAAAAATTATTATCAACAAAATGGACAGTAAAATCTAATGTTACTCAATACATTAAGTTAATAAACCCTTCTTTTAAGCTATCAGGATCTAAGATACTGTTAGATGAGGAACAAGCTAAGGCTATTCTGGAATTAAGACTTCAAAAGTTAACAGCTTTAGAAAGAGACGATTTATTTAATAATTTAAAATCACTTGTAGAAGACATAAATACATATCTCAAAATATTAAATTCAGATAAGCAATTATTAAAAGTATTAAAAAGTGAATTGACAGAAATAAAAGATAATTTTTCTACAGATCGAAAAACTGAAATTCAAAAACATGATATTGAAGACATAGATACGGAAGATCTAATAATCGAAGAAGATGTTGTAGTCACAGTTTCCCATCAAGGTTACATAAAAAGAGTTTTAAAATCCTCTTACAAAGTTCAAAAAAGAGGTGGTAAAGGTAAAAAAGCTATGACTACACGAGATGAAGATTTTCTTGAACAAGTATTTGCAGCCACTACTCGTGATACAATATTATTTTTTACTTCAGTTGGAAAAGTTTATTCTATGAAAGCCTATGAATTACCTGCTGGCACACCTACATCTAGGGGAAAAGCAATAGTCAATCTTATTCCAATAACAAAAAACGAAAAAATTTCTTCTATTCTTACATTGCCAAAAGATATTGATGATTTTGAGAATTATAATTTAGTTTTTGCTACTAGCCTTGGGAACATAAGAAAAAATAAACTAAAAGATGTTGCAATGAGTGGTTCAAGAAAATTATCTAGAACAGGTAAGACTGCCATTAAACTTAAAACAGGAGATAGGTTAATTGGTGTAATTTCTGTTATAGAAAATGATGATGTACAGCTTGCAACAACAAATGGTAAATCAATCAGATTTGCTACAAAAGATTTAAGAGAGTTTTCAGGATTAGGTTCTGCTGGTGTAAGGGGGATTAAACTAGCTAAAGATGATAAAGTTGTATCTGTATGCAGTTTACTTCATAATAAAATATCTATAGATGTAAGAGAGTCCTATTTAAAAGCAAAAAATGAGGCTAAAAAAGATATATCAAAAATAAACAATAAATTTAAAGAACTTGCAAATACAGAAGAATATCTCTTATCAATTACCGAAAATGGTTATGGTAAGTTAAGTTCTGCTTATGAATACAGAATTACTAATAGAGGTGGATCGGGAGTTACTAATATTACTGTTACCCCTAAAAATGGAAGAGTTATTCAATCATTAAAAGTAAATTTGGATGATAATATAGCTTTAATTTCAGATACTGGTAAATTATTAAGGTGTAATGTTGGAGATAACATCAGAGTAGTTGGAAGAGTTTCCCAAGGTGTCTCTGTATTTAAAGTAGATGCAAATGAAAAAATTGTCTCTGTAGCAAGGTTAGAAGATTAAAATGTCAAAAATTGGTATATATCCCGGTTCATTCGATCCAATCACTTATGGACATCTTGATATTATTCAAAGGAGTTTAAGTGTAGTTGATGAATTAGTTATAGCTGTTTCAAATAATAAGTCTAAAAATCACCTAATATCTATTGATGATAGATTAAATTTAATAAATCAATCAATTCTATCTCTTCCAGAGAAAGATTTATCAAAAATTAAAGTAGAAAAATTTGATAATTTACTAGTACACTATGTAAAATCAAAAAATGCTTCATTAATTATTCGAGGTTTAAGAGCTGTTTCAGATTTTGAGTATGAATTTTTAATGACTGGTATGAATAGATCAATCGATAAAGATATTGAAACTATTTTTTTAATGTCTTCAGAAAAATATCATTTTATATCATCAAGATTTATAAAAGAGATACACAAGTTGGGTGGGGATATTTCCAAAAGTGTACCAAAACCAGTCCTTGATTTCTTGGCAAAAATTTGAAATGTTCACAATTATTCTACACGGGCCCATAGCTCAGCCGGTAGAGCACCTGACTTTTAATCAGGGTGTCGCAGGTTCGAATCCTGCTGGGCTCACCACTTAAAACTATGATTAAAGTTTATTTAGCTGGAGAAATTCACACTAATTGGCGTGAAGATTTAATTCAATTGTGTAATTCTGCTAATTTGAAGACTCAATTTTTTTCTCCTGTCACCAATCATGAAAATTCTGATAATTGTGGCGTAGAAATATTAGGACCTGAAGATAAAAATTTTTGGAAAGATAATAAAGGTGCCAATATTAATTCTATTCGTACAAAAAAAGCTATAAAGGATAGCGATGTAGTAGTTGTAAAATTTGGCGAAAAATACAAACAATGGAATGCTGCTTTTGATGCTGGATATGCTTCGGCTCTAAACAAATCAATTATTATTATACATAGTGATGATCATCAACATGCTTTAAAAGAGGTAGATGCAGCAGCTTCTGCTGTAGTGTCTAATAATGAACAAGTAGTTCGTATTTTAAAATATGTCCAAGATGGATCTCTTGAAAAATAAATATGTAAATATAATAAATCGACCAACTGTTTATTTATGGTTATAATCTGAAATATGCTTGATAAAAGAAAATTTTATATAAATGGTGAATGGGTATCTCCATCAAAAAACTCAGATTTTAATGTAATTAATCCAGCTACAGAAGAACCTTATGTAACTATATCTTTAGGTAATGAAGATGACACTAACAAGGCTGTAGTGGCAGCTAAAAATGCTTTTACGTCATGGAAAAATACCTCTGTAGAGGAAAGAATAACTTTACTTGAAAAACTCTTAAAGATTTACAAGAGAAGATTTAATGAGATGACTCAAGCCATTTCAACTGAACTTGGTGCTCCATTAGATTGGGCTTCATCTGCACAAACAGCCTCTGGAGAGTCACATATTGAAGATTTTATATTAAGATTAAAAAAATTTGAATTTGAAACAAAATTTGATGAAAACTCTAATAACTATATAGTTTATGAACCTATTGGTGTGTGTGGTCTTATAACACCATGGAATTGGCCTATTAACCAAATAGCTCTTAAAGTAATACCAGCTTTTGCCACTGGCTGTACCATGATTTTAAAACCATCTGAAATGGCACCTCTGTCTGGTTTGTTATTTGCTGAAATGATACATGAAGCAGGACTAGAGCAGGTAAATTAATTTCAAAAAGTGCAGCTGACACAATTAAAAGAGTTTGTTTAGAGCTTGGTGGTAAGGGAGGTAATATTATTTTTGCTGATGCATATCCCAATGCTGTTAGAGATGGTGTAAGGAATATAATGAGTAATTCTGGTCAATCATGTGATGCACCTACACGAATGTTAGTTGAAAAATCAATTTATGAAAAAGCTGTTGAGGAAGCTGCAGATGAAGCTAAAAAGATAGGCGTAGATTTACCATCTAAATCAGGAGATCATATTGGACCTGTAATTAATAAATCTCAATTTGAGAAAATACAGTCGTTAATTCAAAGTGGTATTGACGAGGGTGCAACACTTGTAGCTGGTGGAGCGGGTAGACCATCAAATCTTGAAAAAGGTTATTATGTAAAACCAACTGTATTCACAAATGTTAGTAATGATATGAGAATAGCTAAAGAGGAAATATTTGGTCCAGTGCTATCCATTATTCCTTTTGAGTCTGAAGAAGAGGCAATTTCAATAACTAATGATACACCATATGGATTAGGTAATTTTTTACAAACTGAGAATAAAGAAAGAGCCAGAAGAGTTTCAAAACAATTAAGGGCTGGTGTAGTTCAAATCAATGGAAATGCTCCTGACGCTGGAACACCTTTTGGAGGCTACAACCAATCTGGTAATGGACGAGAGGGTGGAACGTGGGGTCTGCATGAATATTTGGAAGTTAAAGCAATTAGTGGTTGGAAATAGATGATAGGATTTGTCATGGTTGGAACAAACGATCTTGATAAAGCTACTGGGTTTTATGATACCCTTCTTGATATTATTGATTTAAAGAGAATTGAAAAAACTGATACTTATGGCTCCTACGCCCCTAAATCAAATCCCGAAGCAGTAGAATTTTATGTTACAACTCCTTTCAATGAAGAAAAAGCAACAGTTGGTAACGGAACTCAAATTTCTTTTTATATAAATAATAAAGAAGCTGTCGATTTATTTCATTCTACTGCAATAAGTTTAGGTGCAAAAGATGAAGGCGCCCCAGGTGAGAGATATGAAGGTGAGTATTATTCTTATATCAGAGATTTAGATGGCAACAAAATTTGTGGTTACACTTACCTTAATAAATAGAGATTAATTTTATTTTTATGTCTTATTCTGATATTGAAAATAAATTGAACTCAGGAAAAATTATTATTCTTGATGGTGGGATGGGTGCTGAACTAGAAAAACTCGGAGCATCTATGGATAATAATCTTTGGTCTGGCAGATGTTCTGTAGATAATCCTGAAATCGTATACAAAGCCCATCAAAATTTTATTCAATCAGGCTCAGATATAATTACGACTAATACTTACGCTAGTACTCCAATTTCAATGAAAGAATATGGCTATGAAAACCATATCGAAGAATGGAATAAAGCGAGTGTAAAAATAGCTAAAAATGTTATTGATAATTCTAATTCTAATGTATGTGTAGCTGGTTCGGTTTCTACATATGGTAGTTGGGATAGAATTGAACCAAAATTCTTAAAACCAGGTTTTTTAAAACAATTAAGTATTTTATCTGAAGCAGGTGTTGATTTAATTATCCTTGAAGCAATGACTTCATCGACAAGAACCATAGAGACATTATTAGATTGCTCTAATAAATTTGATATATCAATATGGCTTTCAATATCGTGTGCATTGAACAGAGATAGAAATCAACTTATGCTTGGATATCAAGAAAGTATAAGTAATTCTGAAGCATTTTTTTACGATGATTTTGAAAATTCTATTAATGAATTTAAAAAAATTCATGATGGTCCTATATTAATAGCTCATTCCGATATAAAGGTAATAAATCAAGGAATTCAAATAATCAAAAGTAATTATAATGGTGTTATTGGGGCATATCCGAATAATGGTTTTTTTAAAAAACCACATTGGAATGTGGTAGAGAGTATTTCTCCACAAGAGTATTATGAAGAAGCTAAATTATGGGTTGAAAGTGGAGCACAAATTATAGGTGGTTGCTGTGGAGTCAGCCCTAGTCATATTAAAGCATTATCAGTTTTAAAGAATTAATTTTTAAGTTAATTCTGTTTCTCTGTAAGAAGATGTATCTTCCATTAACAATTTAGTATCAATATTTATACCTAAACCTTCATTGTCCTCTATTTTGACAAATCCATCTTTTATTTCATAGTTTTGATTACTAAATTTTAATGAGTATGGAATATATTCAGGAAAAAATTCTGCCATTTCTGTATTTGTAAAACTCATACATACATGTACCATCGCAGATGCTGCAATTGACATAGAATTCCAACAATGAGGAGAAACTGTAACTTTTTTTTCATGAGATAATTTGATTATTTTTATCATATCAATAATTCCCCCAACACCTGAAATATCTGGATTGAAAATATCAACTGCATCCAAAGCTAAAGTTTCAATAAAATGATTTAATCCACATTGCTTTTCACCTGAAACAATTCTCAAACTTGTTTTCTCTCTAATATCTTTAAGTGATCTTGTTGCTTCACCATCAACTGGTTCTTCAAACCAATAAGGTCTAAATTCCTCAACAAGTGAAGCTAGTTTTAATGATATATTTGTATCTTTAGGGCAGGCTAGATCTAACATAAGAGGTATTTTATAGCCTAAAACATCTCTAATTTTTGAAACACATGTTGCTGCTTGTTCAACAGTTCTATTTTGAAGTGGATATATTTTAATTCCTCCATAACCATCGCTTAGTGTTTCTATACATCTTGATGATAAATTTTCATCATTTTTAAAATCCTCACTCCATATTGTTGCATAAACAGGAACTTTTTCTCTATAATCCTTTGATAATATTTTATAAAGAGGTTTTTTTTCTTTCTTCCCCTCTATATCCCAAAGACTCATTTCTATAGCACTTGTTGCAGCGGAAAAGTCAATTCCACGATGTCCATCAGCTATTAAATTTGACTCTGTATAAAATCTATCTGGTGTTATGTCTTTTACATGAGATAAAGAGCTCATTAAATTATGAATAATTTCCACAATTCCTTTTTCTCTTGCAGGTAATGAAAAAGCCTCACCCCAGCCCTCAAAACCATCAGAGTTAGTTAATTTTAAAAATATAAATGGTTTTATTTGCGACCATCCATCTTCAGTTTGTTTTGAATTAGTTATCCATGTCTCCACTTTTCTTATGAATGTCATTATTTAAAATTTTTCAATTAATTTCTTTAAATGATTGTCACTTACACCACAGCATCCACCAATGATTTGTATTTGATCATCAATAAATTCTAGGCAAGAATTTGCAAATTCATCTTCATTACATGTAGCAATAGCTTCATGTGTACTTGTATCAAATTTATGTATTTCTGGATAAAACATCATAGGGCCACTCCAATGATCTTTTATAATTTTCAATCCACCATAGCTATCTTGAAACCACGTGTGCATAATACCATAAACATCTCCACCAATATTTGTTAGTGTTTTTATAATATCTTCAAATAAAATTATATCATCTTCAGGTAAAAATTTCGGTTGTTCTTGATATATCTTTTCATCATAAATTAGTGATTTTTCTTTTTCAGCTCTAAAATTTCTTCCAACTATCGTGTTATCATATTTACTTACACAACAACTTAATCCAACCCATACAGGTAAACCAGTTTGTAAAGCAGCATTCAATAATAATTGTGAATGGTCTATGTCTAATAACATTTCTAATATTAAAATATCTACACCAGAATTTTTTAATGTGTTAGCTGCCTCTATATAATTCTCTTCTTCTTGTTTAAATGACGGAATAAACCTTGGATCAGGTACAAATTCATTTTCCTTTAAAGCAAAAAAATTGGAGAGACTTCCAGCTATAGCAACCTGATTTTCCTTATTACAGTTTTTTAATGCTTTTCTTGCTAATTCGACAGATCCAGTTAAAAATTCTATAGTTTCATTTTCACGATTTAAACTTTGTAAAACGTGTCTACTGGTTGCAAAAGTGTTAGCGGTAATGATATCACATCCAGCATTGATGAAGTTTTCATGAACTTTTACAACAATATCAGGTGATGTAATTGTTGATAATGCTGCAAATGCAGGGCTCATATCACCACCTAATTTAGCAATCTCAGAACCATTTCCACCATCGAGGAAAATTTTTGAATTGTTATTTAATTTTTCTTTATAAATCATGATTTTTTTGTGTTTGGCGCTAGTACTACTGCTAAAATTCCACCAAGCACAATCATTGAACTTCCTATTATTTCACGCCAGCCAAAAGGCTCATCTGTCAAAATACTAGAACTGGTCACACCAACAAGTATTTCTGATAAAAAAAGAATGGAACACAAACCTGCACCTAATTTGCTAGGAGACCAGAATATTACTACACCTGTGGGTATAAAATAAAAAACAGATATAAAGAAAAGAAATGAAGACATTGCAACGAAAGAGTCCATTGTAGGCATAGGTCCTAAATAATCTTTCAAAAAGATGCCAGCGACAATGTTAAATAAAGTTCCATAAAAAAAGAAAGAAAAAATTGTTGGGAATACACCATCTGTCTTTGCGATTTCTAATTTTATCATCCCGCCAGCAAATAATGCCCCTCCAGCAAAAGCTAACCAATCACCAGCATTCTCTGGTAAAGGGATTATCGTTTGCTTACTAAATACTACCCATAGTCCCCCTAAAGCTAAACCAAGTGTTATAGCTCTTTCTATTCCAGGTCTTTTTTTTAAAAATAAAATTTCAAAAATAGTAGTCCATATTGGTGTCATGTAAAAAAGTATTAATGCTCGAACTACATCAGTTAAAAGAAAACTCAACGCATAACAAATAAAGCCACCCCCACAAAGTAAGCCTGTTATCGGTAGCTCTAAACCAAAAGTTCTTCCATTAATTTTACGCCACACTGCAATTGGAGATAAAATTAAAACTCCAATAATCATTTGTGCGATGGTTCCCCAACCACCAGTAAGACCACCGTCTTCTAATATTCTTTGTGGTAACCAATATATACCCCATGATCCAGCTGATATAGCAAGGGCAGCTGCTATTTTATAATGATGAGGGTGCCTCATTATTATTAATCTAACAGAGGTTTAAACTTACTAAAGTTAAATATTTCCTCATATTTTTTTGCAAAAGCAAATAATTGTAAATCACTTTTCCTTTTTCCGATTATCTGCATACCCATTGGCATACCAAGTTCATCAAATCCGACAGGGATAGTGAATGTCGGTAATTCAAGAAGACTAGACAATATAAAAATTTCTAACCAACGGTGGTAAGTATCTAACTGAAAAGAATTTATTTTTTCAGGAAACTGTTGATTTTTATCAAACGGAAATAGTTGTGCAGAGGGTAAAGCTAGAAAATCAAAGTTTTTAAAAATATTTTCAATTTGTTCTGCACACCTTTTTTTTTGTTTATAAGCACTATCTAAGTCATCATCTTTTATATTTTTTCCTTGATTGTACTCCCATATAGCTTGGTAAGTCATTGTATTAATATCTTTTATGTTCATTGCTAAAGTATCTTCGTAAATACTTTTTGATCTAAACGTAATCCAGCTATTCCATAGAGCTTCATTATCAAAATCTGGTTTTAATCTTTCTATTTTTACATTCAAGTTTTCTAATTTTTTAAGTTGAGACTCACACATATCTAAAATTTTTGTTTCAATTTTATAATTGTTATTCATATTAGATAACCAACCTATTTTGATATTGGTTAAATCTTCATCTTTTATTTTTTGATTTTTAAAAAGTTCTTTTAAATCAAAAGAGTAGTTATCCCTTGTATCACTTCCAATCATTTCATCTAATAAAAATGCCATATCACTTGGTGATTTTGCTAAACAACCAGGTGTTGTGAGTATGGGAATTTTTGATAATTGGTTCCCTCTATCAACTGAAATTAAGCCAGGTGTAGGTCTGTATCCATAAATATTTGCATATGCTGCTGGTCCTCTGCATGACCCCATTTGATCAGTGCCGTCTGCAAATGGTATCAGTCCTGCTGCTACAGCAGTGCTGGCTCCTCCACTTGATCCTGCTGCAGATTTTGTATTATCATAATAATTAGAAGTTGGGCCAAACAATCTGTTTATTGTATGTCCACCAACACCTAATTCTGCTGTGTTAGTTTTTCCAATTATAATAGCTCCGCTTTTAATTAGACGTTCTACAAATAATGAATTTTTTTTGGGAAAATAATCTTTTGTTCCAGGATAGCCATATGTTGTTTTAATGCCAACTACATCACTTAAATCTTTAATAGCTATGGGAATTCCATTTAAAGTATTATCAAATTGAGTTGAATTATCTTTATTTATAGCCTCTTTTATAAGTTCTTCTCTATCCTTGAGAAGCACTATTGCATTTAAATCTGGATTAAATTTTTCAATTCTATCCAAATAGTATTCCATTACCTCTTTAATAGATATTTGTCGCTGATTTATATTGTGTATTATTTCTTCAACAGATTGATCCTCAAGCATATAGGCTTAGCGAGCTTGTTTTATACTTTGAGTAACAATTTCTTTCATTTGCAACAATGATGCTTCTTTTGGATTTGTTGCATAGGCTTGATCCTGCATAGCTTTTTTTGCAATCCTTTCAGCACAGTCTTCAGGAACATCAATTTCACTTAAACTTTTAGGGATATTTAATCTATCAAGTAACAATTCAATATTTTGAGTAAATTCATTTACTGTATGATTTTCAAATTGCATGGCTTCTGACATTCTTTGAACTTTTTCATCCATACCTGGTAAATTGAAATGAAGAACAGGTGGTAAAACAATAGCATTCGTTAAACCATGATGAGTATTAAATTCTGCTCCAACCATGTGGGATATTGAATGAACATTACCTAATCCCTTTAAAAAGGATATTCCTCCCAAATATGATCCTATGATCATTGCACCTCTTGCCAACAAATTATTTGGTTCTTCTACAGCTAAAACAAGAGATTTTGAAATTAAATTAAGACTTTCCAAAGCAGCTCCATCACAAAGTGGATGAAAACCTGGCACACAGTATCCCTCGATACTATGTACAAGAGCATCGACACCTGTCCACGCTGTCAATTTTGGAGGTAATTCTAATGTTAACTCTGGATCTACTAGTGTGAATATAGGTCTTACATCTGGATGCCAGATGCAAAATTTCATTCCTTTTTCTAAATGTGTAACCATTGCTGTTATTTCTGTTTCAGCCCCGGTTCCTGCAGTTGTTGGGACAGTTATTATTTTTGGAAATGCATTTTCTTTTGTTATTTTTGGTACTGGTTGTTCAAACTCAAAATCCCATAATGGGGTTTCACTATTAACAGTTAAACATATAGACTTACCACCATCCATAGCACTCCCACCACCAATAGCTATGATTGAGTCGTGACTTCCATTTTTAAACTGGTCACATCCTTTTGATATCTCATCATCTCGTGGGTTAGGCG
>LUMQ01000229.1_pt1 | contig 20163 bp, 22 predicted proteins | sample 729621 | NCBI WGS metagenome assembly LUMQ01 (sample SAMN03860259, study PRJNA289734) | marine metagenome | biome: seawater column; feature: ocean; material: water; isolation source: Red Sea water column Station 12 - depth 25m | place: Saudi Arabia: Red Sea | collected 2011-10-15 | depth 25 m | reverse complement strand
TGTTCAGCCGAATGTCCAAAAGAAATAGGGCAGATAAATATAGCAAGGTTAAATCAAGAATATATATCAAGCTCTCTTTCAGGTTTTTTAAAGAAAAAAAATGAGTAAACACTTAAAATTTGAAAACATCTATTGTGTTGGAAGAAATTTTGCAGGACATGCAAAAGAGCTTGGCAACAAGATTCCAACATCACCATTAATTTTTCAAAAATCAAATTCAGCTGTAAACACTTTTGAGACAATTGAGATACCGTCAAACAAAACAATAGAACACGAACTTGAAGTAGTTCTTCTGATAGGAAAAGAAGGGGTACCAAAAAACCACGAAGAGGCCCGCACATTCATTTCTGGATTTTCAGTAGGTTTGGACTTAACAGACAGACACCTTCAAACAGAACTTAAGAAAAAAGGGATGCCATGGTTTGCTTCCAAAACATTTAAAGGATCTGCAGTGATAGATGCAAATTTTATGCACGAATGTCCACACGAATTCTATTTAACGGTAAATCAAAAAATAAGACAAGAGGGAAATTTAAAAGATATGATATTTTCTTTTGAAGACATCATTCTACACCTTTCAAAGATTGTTGACTTTAAAAAAGGAGATATAATTTTTACTGGTACACCGGAAGGGGTTGGGGCTCTTGAAAGTGGCGATCAAATTGAAATGGGCTTTAATAATCATCCACCCAAAAAGCTTGTTGTTATCTAAGACCTGTTTTTTTTGTAAATACAAAGAACCAGCAAATCAAAACAATTACAACCAAGCAATATCCTCCAACAGCGACGATAAGTTCGCTAGTGGTAACTAAGAGGACAAAAGCTAAAAATGGAACCGTTGCCAGAAGATATAAAAATGTTTTGGTTGAGCTTACCAATCTTTTAACATCAATTTTTTTCCTGTCTAAATCTGACATTGTGTTATAGCCGGCTATGATATATTTAGCATTTGAGGTGTTTAAAGCTTTGGCAATCAACAGAACGGGAATATTTGCAAAGCCCACAATAAGGACTTCAAAAAGAACAAGTGAATTCAAACTAGTTTTGGAGCTTAAAGTTGATTGGGATTGTAATCCAAACACCAACCTTTGTTTCACGTTGCTTAGCTGGTTTAAATCTAGTTTTTCTTAAAGCGTCAACAGCAGCTTCGTTAAGTCCTGTATTTGGAATTCCTTTTAAAACAATTGTTTCTTTGACCCTACCTGTTTTGTCAATGAAACACTGTACTAAAACTTGTCCTTCAATACCAGCTTCTTGAGCAATATCAGGATAAACTGGCTTAATTGGGAATAATGGCCTTGGTGGGTCATCATATGGAATAAACTTCACTTGCGGACCAGATGGAGGTGGAGGTGGAGCGTCCCACGCATCAAAACTGTCTAAATCTGTCTCCTCAATTGTAAGGTCATCAGCGAGATCGTCATCTTCTGACTCTACAGGAACAGACGGCCTAGCTGGCGGTGGAGGAGTTTCAAATTGTTGAGTTTCTGGTATTTCAATATTTTCAATAATAATTTGGCTCTCTGTTTCAATATCAATATCATTTTCAAAGCGCTGCAACGAATAAAATCCTAACAATAAAAGAAAGGATGCAAACAATAAACCAACCCTAAGTACTGTTGAATATTTTTCTTTTAATGACTTTTCAAGCAGTTTGGCTCTTTTTAGAAAAAAGTCAACCAATCTGGAGAATGGATTAAACTTATCTAATATTTTCTTTAATTCGTCCATTAGTTCGGAGCCTTAACCTTTGTAGAATAGTTTAATTTTAACGCATCTGCTTTTCTCAATTCATTATGAATATCAGAAATAATTTCCATTCTAGCTGCCTGGTCAGCTTTTAAAGAAACCGTAAGCTGAGGATCAGACGCTCTTTTCTCATACATTACATGCCTTACATCTTGATTATTATAAAGCTTATCTTCAATTGAAATTAATCCATCTTTTGACACCCAAATGTCCGATGTATGTCTTTTTGATTCCAGCTTTTCAATTCTTTCCGCTTTAGGCAGTGAAACTGGAAGACCTGAAAACTCTCTTAGAACGGTGGTAACCATAAAAAAGATTAGAAGCATAAAGATAATATCGGGCATGGAGGATGTTGATATTTTTGATTCTACCCCTGATTTTCTTCTAAACTTCATTATTCTGTCTCCGCAATTGATATTCTAGTAGCGTTTGCAAGTTTTAATTGATCTAGCACCTCAACATATACATCGTACTCTGCTTTTTCATGAGCTTTAACAGAAATAATAAGCTTATCGTTCGCACGAATTTCTTCTTTAACTCTTCTGCTCAAGTCCTTCATTTCTACAGGCTCGCCACCAAGTAATACATTCCCTGAGGCGCTGATAAGGCAGTTAAGAATATTTTTTTTGTTGATTTCTAGCTCTTGACCTTCTGCTGGAAGAATTATTCCTAGACCTTTGTCCATATCAATGGTTGTGGTAACCAGGAAGAATACTAGCAAAAGAAATGCTATGTCAGCCATTCCACCTTCAGGAATAGCACCAACGCGGGCTTTTCGTTCTCTAAGAGCCATATTTTATTTTGAGTCTCTTAATAGGTCTGTGATTTCTATAGATTTTTCTTCCATGTCCAAAACCATACCATCAATCATTGATGAGAAAAAGTTTTGAGCAATTTGAATAATCATAGCAACAATAAGTCCAAAAGCCGTAGTTAAAAGAGCTTGGGAAATACCAACAGCTACAACAGCTGGTGAAATATCATTTGCAGCGGCAATAGCGTCAAACGCAAAAATCATACCTGCAACTGTACCCGTAAATCCCATCATAGGTGCAATAGCGATAATTGCAGTTAGCCAACCCATATTTTTTTCTAGGAAAGCCATCTCAAGTGAGCCGGCATTTTCAATTGCTTTTTCAACTTGCTCAGGACCTTTGCCTACCTTAGATAAACCAGCCTTACAAATATTAGAAACAGGACCATCGTGCCCTGCACAAACATCCATAGCTTTTTTAGATCCACCTGATTTTAAAGCGCCTCTCAAAGAGTCCATAAAACCATCAGAATCTACTTGTGATTGATTGAGGGAATAAAACCTTTCTCCTACAAGACCAAGACCTGCAAGAAGCAAGAGTAAAATCGGCCACATGAAAGGTCCACCCTCTAAAAATAATTCTACCATTTAAATCCTCCTAATGTGTTAAATGTTCAAAAACTTAGCTTATTACATATCCAATGTCAATGGTGTAAAATTTTATACTAAACGAGCCAAAATATCTCGCTCAATCTCTTCAGATAACTGATGATTCATAATAATAGCGCTGATATCAACTTTGAGGTGCCGTTTAAACTCTACCAGCTTCACAAAGTCCTTTTCTGTACAAACAATATGTTTTAAACCCTCTTTTATTGAAAGGCGGTTAATCTCTTTTACATCATTTAAAGAAAAGGGCCAGTGATCAGGAAACACCAGTTTTTTGTCTACATTAATATTTACACCTTCTAGCGTTTTTGAGAAACTCTCAGGATCTCCTATAGAGCAAACCGAAACAATTCCTGACTTATTAGCAAGGGCGTGAATATTTTTTATAGAGCTCGAAGACAGAACCTCTTCTTTAATCTTTAGGTCTAGTGTGTGATCAGACTTAAGGCTTGTATCTTTAATTAAATTATTTTTGGTATTAATTGTAATATCGGCTCTTTTTAAATAACACAACGGCTCTCTTAGTAGACCATACGGATAAATAAACTGACACCCCTTGTTTTGGTTTTCAGGGCCAAGCAAAACAACATCAATATCTCTGTCAATCTTTCTGTGTTGAAACCCGTCATCTAACAAAACTACATTACACCCCATTTTAGACAACTGCTTTGCAGCATAGACCTTGTTTAGAGAAACAAAAATACGAGTACTTGAAGAAGTATTATTTCTTAAAAGAACTACTTCATCACCACATTCTCTCCAACCTTGATTTTTAAGCAAAAAATTATTTGAAATATTTTCTCTTCCATGACCCCTAGATACAATACCAACGCTATAACCGTTTTTTTCTAAAAAATTTGCTATTGCAATAGTGGTAGGAGTTTTTCCTGTACCACCTAAAGCAATATTCCCTATACTAATTACTTTGGCCTCAACTTTTTCCCCTTTCAAAACTCCAAAATCATATAAAAGGTTTTTTAAAAAAATAAAGACTAAGTGAACAGGGAAAACAAACAATAAAGCTGATAGGGTATAGGTAAGAAATTTATTGTTCATTGTTATATGTATGTTATTCATGGCTACTTGCAACCTTATCTACTTTCTTCAAAGCATCTTCAATTTTTTGTGTTCCTGTTTCAATACCTTCATTTTTATTAAAGTATAACGGCTCTCCATACACCACACGCATTTTGGAAAATGGTTTACTGAGATAAAACGTGTGCCAGTTTTTAAACTTCCAGCTATTTTTAACATCAACAATCAATGGAATAATTGGCTTACCAGAATTTTGAGATAAAATTAAAGCGCCAGGTTTGACTTTATGTTCAGGCCCAGTTGGACCATCTGGGGTAATGATAATTTTAGCATCAATATTCTCTTCAAAAAAATCACTTATATTTTTTATAGCCTCTTTACCACCTTTCTTACTTGATCCTCTAAAAAATTTATATCCAAAACTTTTTGCTATTCTTGTAATAAGATCACCATCCCTGCTTTGACTAACTAGTGCGAAATATCCTTTATGTTTCATATGCTCCATCAAACCCAATACCTTGCCATGCCAAGAAACTAAAATAAATGAATCCAAGTTCTTTACATTGCCTTCCCCAATAACTTTGGTTTTATTAAATCGATAGGATAATAATATCATTAAATATAAAATTTTTGCTTTAAAGAATGTTTTAATCATATATATAGCGCGCAGCAGAAGCATACGGGTTTTCATTGGTTTTTAACTTCTCAATTAATCTGTTATACTTGCTAACAACAATATCACGATTTTCATTTTTTAACAAACTATTAACCCCGCCGGCAAGGTTTTTTGCAGACATTTGATTTTGAAGGTATTCATCTACAACCCTGTCTTCAGCAATTAGGTTTGCTAGCGAAAGATATTTTACCTTTGATAACATTTGAGCCAAAATCCATGTTGGAAGCGATAGCTTATAACAAACTATCATAGGACATTTTAACATTGCTGTTTCTAAAGTAGCGGTGCCTGAGCAAACAATAGCAGCATCTGCTACACCAATTGCTTCATATTGGTTTTGTTTAATTTTAATAACGTCCACACCTGAGTTTATCTTGACATTATCTCCTTCAAGCAAAACAAAACTTAAATTTTGATGTTGTTTTTGAAGTATTTGAATTGTTTTTTCAAAAATTCCCCAATGTCTTCGGATTTCAATTGATCTGCTTCCAGGCATTAACACAATGATTTTATTTTCTTCTGGGATGCTATGTTTTTGGCAAAATGATTCTCTATTAAAAGTTAGATTGCTTAACTCCGAAAGAGGGTGTCCTGCATAGTGTACAGATATATTTTTTTCGGAAAACCATTTTTGCTCAAAAGGGATAATACTAATTAATTTCTTACAGCAGCGCTGTAATGTTTTGATTCGCGATTCTTTCCATGCCCACACCTGAGGTAAAATGAAATACGTTATATCAATGTTTAGGGTGCTAAGTTTTTTTGCTAGTCTTAAGTTAAACCCTGGATAATCAATTAGAATTACTTTATCGGGGTTTATTTTTTTTATTTCATTAATTGTATTGTTAAATATTTTTTTAATTCTTGAATAGTGCTTTACTACCTCAAAAATACCAATGACATTTAAATTTTTAATGTGCTCTGTAAGCTGCAAACCCTCTCTTTGCATTCTGTTGCCACCAATTCCAAAAAATTCGGCTTCTGGATTAATCTGTTTTATAGATGCTATGAGTTTAGCGCCGTGAAGATCACCAGAGTCTTCACCAGAAATAATAAAAATTTTTTCTCTACTCATTTAAAAATATTTTACTTTCTATTTGTAGTGCTATTTCTAATGCCCTTGCTCCAGCCTGCCCATCAACATTTGGCTTAGACCTAGTGTTTATGCAATGAACAAAGTCATTGATTTCTTCAAGTAAAGCATCCTTATTTTCTGGTACAAATTTTTCATAATAAAGTGTTTTTACACCAGAGTTGGTCTCAACTTCTTGTGACTTTAACTTTTTAGAAAACATATTATGATACTCTAAGCCATATAATTCAATTTGAGGAATCATTAGGTCTGTAATACTGTAAAAATTTTTTTGATATGTTCGTATTTTTCTAACATAATTTTGAGAGATTCTACTCGATTTTAAGTTCGCAACAACGCCATTTTCAAATTTTATATGCGCGTGAGCTAAATCGACAGTGTTGCTCATCATTTTTGCTCCGCTTGCTTGAACGCTTTCTAGCGGGCTATCGACCATCTCTAAAATTAAGTCAATATCGTGCACCATTAGATCTAGCACAACTGGGACCTCAGTTCCTCTTGCTTGAAATGGCGCAAGTCTTTCAATTTCGATATAGTGTGGATTGTCAATTAACTCTTTGAGCCTATTAATTGTGGGATTAAATCGTTCAATATGACCAACCTGAATAATACACCCATTTTCTTTTGCAAGGCTAATTAGATACGAAGCCTCTTCAACTGTGTTTGTTATAGGTTTTTCGATAAATACATCTTTTTTATGATTCAAAAATTTTTTGGCAATGTCAAAATGTGTATTTGTGGGTGTAACTATGTGTACTGCCTCGCAGGAGGAAATTAATTCTTCGATGCTTTGCAATGCTTTTACAGAAAATTCACTACATATATTTTTAAGAGATTCAGTGTTGATATCAAAGACACCAACAAGCTCGACATCACTATGATTTGATAGGTGTTTTATGTGATGTTTACCAAGATGGCCTGCGCCAACAACACCAATTTTAGGTTTTTTATCGCTCATTGTCCTTTAATGAAGTATGCAATATCTCCTTCTTGCATAATATAGTCTCTTCCAACCATTTTCACCAAGCCCATTGTCTTCAATTCGTTAATTTTTTCCTTATTGTTCATTGCATCGTCGAATGTATAAATTTCTGCTTTAATGAATTTGGTTGCGAAATCTGTATGAATTTCTCCAGCAGCTTCAACAGCCTGAGAACCCTTTTTCATTGTCCACGCACGTACTTCTTTTTCGCCACAAGTGAAAAAAGTCTCGAGACCTAAAGTGCTATAGGCTTCTTTTATTAGCGTATCAAGCCCACTTTCTTTAATTCCATAATCTTCAAGAATTAGTTTTTTTTCTTCTTCATTAAAATCAGCCATTTCAGATTCTAGTTTTCCATTAATTTTAATTAATGAAGATTTATTTTTGTTTGCAATCTCGACAGCGCTTTGAAACAAGTCAGAATCTTCTGCATTGTCATCAATGTTGGCAACATATATCATGGGCTTATCTGTTAATAGAAAAAGGTTTTTTATTACAGGGTCTTCTTTTGAGTTTCTTTCAAAAGAGCGAGCGGCAAGACCATTGTTCATATGATTTAAAAGGTTTGTTAAAACTTCTTCTGCCAACCTTCCTTCTGGTTTGTTAGCCTTAATAAGTTTAACATTTTTTTCAAGACTTCTTTCAATTGTTTTTATATCGGCTAGTATGAGCTCAGTATTGATAATTTCCATATCATCTAAAGGATCGACCCTACTTTCCACATGCGTAATATTGTCATCATTAAAAAAACGAACAACCTGAATAATTACATTAACAGATCTAATCTGGGATAGAAATTGATTCCCCAAACCCTCACCCTGGTGTGCGTTTTTAACTAAACCAGCAATATCAATAAATTCAACAGTGTTGTGAATTGTTTTTTCAGGATTGAATATTTTTGTAAGCTTTTCAAGCCTTTCATCAGGAACTTCCACAATACCAGTATTTGGTTCAATGGTGCAAAATGGATAATTTTCTGCAGCAATATTATTTTTGCTTAATGCATTAAATAGGGTTGATTTACCCACATTTGGTAGTCCTACAAATCCACAGTTTAAATTCATTGTGAGAATATAATACTTAATTGGATGAGTATTTATTAAATTGAAATCTTATGGAAAATAAATGGGCTATTATATTAGGATGTTCAACAGGACATGGGGCAGCAACCGCTAAACAGTTAGCGACAGAAGGCTATGGTATCATTGGCTTTCATTTAGATAGAGGGTCTATCAAAAAAGACGCCGCCCGCCTACAAGAAGAAATAGCCTCTTTGAACAGTAACAGAGTAAAGTTTTGGAATGAAAATGCTGCTGATAAAGAGGTTATGTTTTCAAAAATGGAAGAAATCAAAACCATCCTTGATAACGGAAAGGTAAAGCTACTTATGCATTCCATTGCATTTGGAAGTACAACCAATTTCTTTCATCCAACCCCAGTAAGACAAAGGCAAATGGACATGACCCAACATGTCATGGCTCATTGTCTGATATATTGGACGCAAGCTTTATTGGAAGATAATCTTTTAACGTCGGGTTCAAGAATCCTAGGCTTAACCAGTGAAGGAAGTTATAAAGCTATGGAGGGGTACGGTCCTGTAGGAGTTGCCAAAGCTTCTTTGGAGGCTGTAGTTCGACAAATTGGATGGGAGCTTGGAAGCCAAGGAATTACGGCAAACACTATTCAAGCTGGCATTACACCAACCAGAGCATTAACAAAGATATCAACAGACTGGGAAGATTGGGTTGAAAGAACGAAAGACAGAAACCCCATGAAAAGAGTTACTACGCCTGAAGACGTAGCAGGATTAGTTTCATTATTATTAAATGATAAAGCAGACTTTGTGAATTGTTCTACTATTTTTTGCGATGGCGGAGAGCACCGTTCCCTTTAGTTTTTTTTAAAAATTTCGGAGAAAACAAGACCAAAACCCTTTTTTAATAGCGCTATGCCGTTGGCTATTAACTGCATACCATTCGTAGCTTTTGTTGCTTTTCTGCTCTTAATATCACGTTGAATTTTTTTAATATTTTTTATCATGATATTCCACTTGTCCCAACAAATCCATAATCATCTAGACCAAACATATGAATTAGTTCATTCCATAAATCTTTCGGGGAAGATTTAAAAATAGAGTCACTATATTCTTGGATTAACCAATCGCCTCTTTCAATTTCTTCTTGTAGCTGGTTTTTGTCCCAAGCAGCGTGACCGAAAATAAGCTTTGTATTCTTTGGTGTTTCCTCATTTAACAATATTTCTTGTATAAGATCCAAGTCTGTGGATAATTCAATTTTTTCAGCAAAATCGTCAGACCTACCAGTATTTTTTTGAACAATACAGGCTTCATTCAACCCGACAGGCCCTCCAAAAAAAATTTTTTCGGATTCATTTATAATATCTTCAAATATTTTATTTTTAATTCCAGAGCTAACAATTTTCATTTGGCTAATTGGTTTATTTACTATAATACCCATTGTACCATTTGTGTCATCTTCGCAGATAAAAATCACGCTTTTTGCGAAGTAAGGATCAACCATGTTTGGCATTGAAATCAACAGTTTATTTTTTAGACTTTTCATTTTTTATTTTATAAAACATAAATCCTTTTTTGAATCATATCCAGAGTTAAGTAAGTTATAGGTCAAATTTTTGCAATAAATATGAAAAATAAATTAAAAATACGTGGCGCTAGACAACACAATTTGAAAGATATTGATGTTGATATCGAAAAAAATAAATTAGTAGTTATCACAGGGCCATCTGGATCTGGTAAGTCATCACTGGCTTTCGATACAATTTATGCCGAAGGGCAGAGAAGATACGTCGAATCTCTTTCAGCATATGCAAGACAATTTCTTGATCTAATGGAAAAACCTGATGTTGATACAATCGAAGGTCTGTCTCCAGCAATATCAATTGAACAAAAAACAGGTTCGCGCAATCCCAGATCTACTGTTGGCACAATTACAGAAATTCACGACTATTTAAGATTACTTTATGCTAGCATAGGACAGCCGCATTGTTGGGAATGTTCAAGACCAATTACAAGACAATCTCCAGAACAAATAGTAGAACAAATTTTAAAATCTCACCAAGGAGAAAAAGCATATATATTATCTCCAGTAGTTCAAGGCAGAAAAGGAGAACATAAAACGGTTCTTGAAGAATTAAAAAAGAAGGGATTTCTTAGGGCAAGAATAGACAAAGAAATTGTTTCTATAAGAAAAATACCTTCACTAGAAAAAAATAAAAACCACAACATAGACGTTCTGGTTGATAGAGTCCTAGTTGAAAAAGATATTAAATCGAGGCTCTTAGAATCTGTTGAGTTGGCACTAAGTATGGGCAATGGAATTTGCATAATAAATATTAATAGTAAAGAAGACTACTTATTTAGCGAACATTTTGCATGCGCTTATCACCCCTATGTTATGATGACAGATTTAACACCAAGAATGTTTTCCTTTAATTCTCCATATGGCGCTTGCCAACAATGTGATGGATTAGGATATATAACAGAGATAGATCCAAATCTTGTAGTTCCAGATACCAAAAAATCTCTAATTCAGGAAGCAATTAAACCTATTGGAAGTCAACCTAAAGGATTTCATGGCAGTAAGCTAAGAGCGCTTGCACGAGAATTTGATTTATCGTTCTCAAAACCCTGGAACAAGCTCTCAAAAGAAATAAGAACAATTTTATTATATGGTTTAAGTGGTAAAAAAATTAATGTGGATTATAATAGTTCTAACTTTTCTGGAACATACAAAGGAAAATGGGAAGGGGTTATTCCTGAGCTTCAAAGAAGGTATAAACAAACCCAGTCTTTTGGAATAAGAAGATGGATTGAAAGCTTTATGAGTACAAGGGTTTGTGATGGCTGTAAAGGAAAAAGACTAAAAGACTCTTCATTAAATGTAAGGGTTGGTTCAATTAACATTGGAGACCTTTGTTCAAAAAATATTTCTGACACATTAGAATTCTTTGAAAAACTTGAATTGACAGAAAGCCAAAATGAAATAGCAGGAGGAATTTTAAATGAGACCAAAAAAAGACTCAGTTTCCTCATTAATGTTGGCTTGAATTATTTAACACTTGATAGAGCTTCTCGCACACTGTCCGGTGGAGAGGCTCAAAGAATTAGACTTGCGTCTCAGGTTGGTTCCCAATTGACTGGAGTGTTATATGTGTTGGATGAACCATCCATTGGTTTACACCCTAGAGACAATGATAGACTGCTAGATACTTTAAAATCACTTAAAGAAATCGGTAACACAGTGATAGTGGTTGAGCACGATTTAGATACTATAGAATCAGCTGATCAAATTATTGATATGGGGCCAAAGGCTGGATTTCATGGTGGAGAAGTTGTTTTTTCAGGCAAGCTAGAACAAATAACAAAACATAAAAAAAGCTTAACAGGTAAATATTTATCAGGAGAAAAATTTATTTCTTTGCCTAATTATAGAACCACAACCTTTGATCATTTTTCAATTATTGGAGCTTCTGGCAATAATTTGAAAAACGTAGATGTCAGCTTTCCATATGAGAGGCTCATTGCTATTACAGGTGTATCAGGAAGTGGAAAAAGCTCTCTGATTAATCAAACCCTCTATCCAGCGCTATCTAATATGGTGAATTTTGGTGTAAAGGACATGCTTCCATTCAAAAATCTTGTGAGAACAGATAAAATAGAAAGAGTTATAAATGTAGATCAAAAACCAATTGGTAAAACCCCAAGATCTAACCCCGCTACTTATACTGGAATTTTTACTCATATTAGAGATTTATTTGCGCAAACCAGGGAAGCAAAAATAAGGGGTTATAAGATTGGAAGGTTTTCTTTTAATGTAAAAGGTGGCAGATGTGAATCCTGTCAAGGAGCAGGCATTATAAAAATTGAAATGAATTTTTTGCCAGATGTTTATGTTAATTGCGACGATTGTAATGGTAAAAGGTATAACAAAGAAACCTTACAAATTGAATATAAAAATAAAAACATTGATGATATATTAAATATGTCAGTAGAAGATGCTAGAGTATTTTTTAAAAACATACAGCCTATTAAAAAAAGATTAGACACATTGCATGATGTTGGTTTGGGATATATAAAGTTGGGACAACAGGCTACAACCCTTTCGGGCGGAGAGGCACAAAGAATTAAACTTTCTACTGAGCTATCAAAAACAAGTACAAAAAATACCGTATATTTTCTTGATGAGCCAACTACAGGATTACATGTTGATGATATTCAAATGTTATTGTCTGTTTTACAAAAGCTTGTAGATCAAGGTAATACTATTATTGTAATCGAACATAATTTGGATGTAGTGAAATGCGCTGATTGGGTTATTGACCTAGGGCCTGAGGGAGGAGAAGGCGGTGGAACAGTTGTTGCACAAGGAACAGTGGAAGAGCTATCTAGAAACAAAAGCTCAATTACAGGAAAATTTCTTAAAAAAGTTCTAAAATAATTTTTTGGATAACGGGCATTCCCTATTTATCTTAGTATATCGTGACAGATGAACAAAAAATAGTTATATCTTCGAACGAAGAAAAAAACTTTGATAAACAAATCAGACCAAATCTTTTCGATGATTTCATTGGGCAAGCATCCATTGTTAAATCTTTAAAAACTTATATAACCGCAGCAAAACAAAGAGGGGAAGCATTAGACCATATACTTTTATATGGCCCCCCAGGACTTGGGAAGACAACACTTTCAAATATTATTGCCACAGAGCTTGAAAAAGGGTTTTTATCTACTTCGGGTCCAGTTATATCAATACCAGGAGACCTTTCAGGAATGTTGACCAATCTTCAAGATAGAGATGTGTTTTTCATAGATGAAATACATAGAGTTAATACTACAGTTGAAGAATACCTTTATTCTGCAATGGAAGATTTTAAAATTGATATTTTAATAGACTCAGGACCCAATGCAAGAACAGTAAGGATTGACTTAGAGCCGTTTACATTAGTTGGTGCAACAACCAGACTAGGAAATATTTCTACACCAATGCGAGATAGATTTGGTGCAATTTTTAGATTGGATTTTTACCAAAAAAACGAAATCTTCAAAATATTAAAAAGAACAGCATCGATTTTAGAAATGAGCGTACAAGATGATGCGTTGATAGAAATAGCAGGAAGATCAAGAGGAACACCACGAATAGCCAATAGGGTTTTAAAAAGAGTTAGAGATTTTGCTCAGGTAAAAAATGTCAAAGAAATTAAGGTTGAAGATGCTAGGAGTTCACTTGATAGTATTGGTATTGATGAAAATGGATTAGAAAACATGGATCGTAAAATTTTAAAAAATCTTATTGTTAATTATAACGGTGGACCAACAGGTGGAAAATCATTAGCAATTTCAATTAACGAAGATATTCAAACAATTGAAGATGTTTATGAACCTTATCTAATTAAAGAAGGTTTCATTGAAAGAACCTCTAGAGGAAGAATTGCGACTGATAAAGCCTATGCTTTATTTGATTTAAAAAAATAAGGAGAAAACTAAAGCTGTATGATAGAAAAAAAGAAAAAGTATAAATTGAGCGATTTTAGGTACCAATTACCAAAAAAATTTATTGCCCAAAAACCAAAACAGAAAAGAGATGGATCAAAAATGATGGTTTTGAATAGGGAAGAGCAAACCATTAAACATAAAAAGTTTTCAGACATTACAGATTATTTTCAAAAAAACGATTTATTAATTTTAAATAATACTAAAGTATTTCCAGCAAAGCTTTATGCAACCAAAGATAGGACTGATGCAAAAGTTGAAATATTTCTTTTAAGAGAGCTCGGTGATCGTCTATGGGAGGTTCTTGTTAAACCAGCAAGAAAGGTGCGAATTGGTAATAAATTGATTTTATCTGATGGTCTTTTTTGCGACGTTATTGATAATACTGTTTCAGGCGGAAGAGTGGTAAGATTTGAGTTCGAGAAAGGCAATTTTGACGACATTTTAGATAAGCTTGGCCACCCTCCTTTGCCACCATATATTGAAAGACCAGCAACAGCTAGTGATAAAGAAAGATACCAAACAGTATATGCTGAAAAAAGAGGTGCAGTTGCAGCCCCTATTGCAGGACTTCACTTTACGCCTCAAATACTCAAAAAACTTGAAAAAAAGGGCGTGAATATTTACTACATCACTTTACATATAGGTCTTGGAACATTTAAGCCAGTGCAGGTAGAGGATTTAAATAGGCACCATATGGACTCAGAATATTTTGAAGTTTCTCCCAGTACAGCTCTAGCAATCAATGAAGCAAAAAGAAAAAGAAGAAGAATATTTGCAGTTGGTACTTCAACTGTTAGAGCATTAGAGACTGTAAATGTTTCTGGATTTCAAATATCTCCTAAAAAAGGTTGGACAAATAAATTTATTCATCCCCCCCATGAGTTTAAAATAGTAGATGGACTGATCACAAATTTTCATCAACCAGAAAGCACGTTATTGATGCTCACCTCGTCTTTTGGAGGATATAAATTCATAAAGGATGCATACAAAGTAGCTAAACAAAAAAACTATAGATTTTTGAGCTACGGGGACTCAATGCTGATCACATAAAATGAAAAATATCGCAATTATAGTTGGAGCAGGATCAGGAGAAAGATTCGGCTCTTATAAGCAAGTAGAAACGATAAACAATAAGCCTGTATATAAATATTCTATTGATGCTTTTCTTGATTCAGAATGTTTTTCTCAAATAATATTAGCTGTTCCAAAAAAATTGCTCAGTGTTATACTTAACCAATTAAACGAAGATAGGTATAAAGATATAATAGTTTGTGAAGGAGGAAATACAAGAGCACAATCTGTTCATAATGCATTTTCCAAAATTACAGAAAATGAGAAAAATAAAATATTTATTCATGACGCAGCAAGGCCGTTGATCTCAACACAAATAATTCAAAACCTTGTACATTTCTCAAAAAAAGAAGATGCGGTTGTGCTTGCAAAAAAAATTAATGAAACGATAAAATCTGTGAAGGCAGGACAAACAAAGTTTACTGTAGATAGATCAACCTTATGGACTGCAGAAACACCACAAGTATTTAATGAATGTGGATATGAGATAAAAATCTGTGAGAATAAGAGTTTAAATACAAAAATTACAACGAAAAAAGATATAGATTTAATTTCAAAAAATATGATAGATAATGTTTTTTTTGGGCTTGGTCTTGACTGTCATTCGTTAGAAAAAGGAACTGGCATTACAATAGGGGGTTATAAAATTAAATGTAACTTAAAATCTGTTGCACACTCGGATGGAGATGTTTTGACGCATGCTATTATAGATGCATTATGCGGGGCATTAAATTTGGGTGATATAGGACAACATTTTCCTAATACCCCAAAAAATAAAAATATTTCGAGCATTAAATTATTAGAAGAAATAATGTCATTAATTCCAAAAAATATTAGTATTAATAATATCGATGCCTCAGTTGTATTGAACAGTCCAAAAATTTCAAAATACAAATCAAAAATAGCTTCAACACTAGCTCCAATATTAAAGATTTCTGAGAGCCAAATATCTATCAAAGGTATCACAAGTAACGGGCTGAGCTTTATAGATATGAAAAGTGGGTGGGGGGCAGAAGTAATTATTTCTCTAAAACGATGGAAATAAAATCAACTTCAAAGATTAATATAGGGCTGCACGTCCACAATAAAAGAAGTGATGGCTTTCATAATATTTCAACATTATTTCAAGAGATAGATCTTTGTGATACAATCAAAATGATTGAAGACAAAAAATTTTCATGCACAACAGATTGTGGTACTATTATGGAGAAAGATAATTTTGGAACAAAAGCATTTAATATAATGAAAGCACAATATCCTAACATACCCAATGTACGTATTTCTATTAAAAAAACAGTACCTACAAATGCTGGTCTTGGTGGAGGATCCAGTAACGGAACTGCAGTATTAGTGGGATTGAATAATCTTTTCAAGCTTGAATTAACTAACCAAAAATTATCTGAAATGGCAAGCGAGATTAGCTCAGACTCTGCTTTTTTTGTAAATGGGGGACTTCAATTTGGCAGTCAGAGAGGTGAAGCTCTTGATGTTATCCAAAATATAAAGATACACAAACATATTTTATTAGTTCACCCAGGTATTAAAATCAGTACAAAAGAGGCTTTTGGTCATTTAAAAAACCATTTGTTAAATGAAAATATGGACATTAACTTGTCGCAATTATTAAGAGAATTAAATAATTATAGTTTTAATTCTAAGTTATTTAAAAATGATTTTGAGATGTACGTTTTTGAAACACATCCAGAAATTGGCGCTATAAAATTAAAAATATTGGATTTCGGTGCAATATATGCCAGTTTGTCGGGTACGGGTTCGACTGTGTTTGGAATATTTTCCTCAAAAAAAGATTTGCTTAAAGCACAATCTTTCTTTAGTCCCCAATACTCAACTTACTATGTAAATCCAATTTAATTTTTGGGGAGTCGTCTAATTGGCAGGACACCTGGTTTTGGTCCAGGCAGTCGGGGTTCGAGTCCCTGCTCCCCAACAAAGTTATGGGTAAATATGTAAAAAAAATATTCGCAGGATCTAGCAATCCTCAGCTTGCAACTAAGATTGCAGAAGAGTGTGGTGTATCCCTTGGTGAATTATCTATTAAACGCTTTAGTGATGGAGAAATTTGGGTAAAATTTGAGGAAAACCTTAGAGGTAATGACGTTTATCTTATTCAGTCTACTAACGCGCCTGCAGATAACATCATAGAATTGGCGTTACTTATTGATGCAGCAAAAAGAGCTAGCGCCCAAAGAATTAATGTGATAATGCCATACTTTGGATATTCTAGACAAGACCGCAAAGATGAGCCAAGAGTCCCAATATCTGCCAAAGTCATGATGGATATTTTTATTAAAGCAGGAGCAGATAGAGTGGTGACCATGGATCTTCATTCAACGCAAATTCAAGGCTTTTCATCCAAACCTGTGGACAATATTTACGGTAGTCTTGTTTTAATGCCTGAATTGGAAAAACATTTCAAAGATTTATCATCTGATGACAATTTTACAGTTTTAATCCCAGATATGGGATCAAGTAAGTTAGGACAATCTTATGCCAAAAGATTAGGTATGAGTTTTGCTCTTGTTGATAAAAGAAGAAGCGCGCATAATCAATCTGAAGTTGTGACTGTTGTTGGAGAGCTAGAAAATCAACATGTATTAATTATTGATGATATGATTGATACTGCTGGCACTATATCAAATGCTGCTAAAGTAGCCAAAGAAAAAGGAGCACTATCAGTAACTGTGGCTGCAACGCACGGTATATTATCTTCCAATGCAATTGATAAGCTTTCAGATGATATTGTTGATTCTATTTTTATAACAGATACAATAGATATGTCCCATATTAATAACTGTGAAAAGCTTAAAACTATTTCATCTGCAAAAATTTTTGCAGAAACAATTAACAGGATTCATAGCGGTGAATCAGTCAGTCAACTATTTAGGAAAGTAACATGAGTAAATTTGAAAAATTAAATGTAGATATTAGAAAAGAACAAGGTACATCAGCAGCAAGAAGAACTAGGCTGCAAAACAAGGTGCCCGCAGTCGTTTATCATTCAGGAGTAGAGGCTACACCTCTTTCTGTAGATAAAATAAGTTTAAATAAAGCGCTAAGAACAGGTCAAATGATCTTTGAAGTAAATGTTGAGGATAAAGATCAGTTTGTTTTAGTAAAGGAAATCCAGTATCACCCAGTAACAGATGAAATTATTCACATAGACTTTCAAAAAGTAAAAGAAGATGAGAAGATTTCTTTGGAAGTAGCTGTCAGAAGTTCTGGAGAAGCTCAGGGAGTAAAACTTGGTGGGCTGTTGGTTCAAATGTTAAACTCAGTAACTATTAAATGTAGACCAGCAGAGATTCCTGAGTTCCTTGAAATTGACGTAACAGATATGGAAATGAACACAAATCTTTTTGTTAGGGATATCACTCTTCCAACAGATGTTGAAATGTTAACAGCTGATGATATTGCGGTAGTTTCAGTTCAGGAACCTAAAGAAGAAAAAGAAGAAGAGGTTGTTGAGGAAACAGAGAGTGAAGAAGCAGATGAAGCATCTGACGCAGACGAACAGCCTGCAGAAGGTGAAGCTCAAGAAGAGAGCTCTGAAGAAGCAAAAGATGATGCTGGAGACGAGGGATAATGACAATTTTTGTTGGTCTTGGTAATCATGAAACTAAATACCATAATACCAAACATAATGTTGGGTATTGGGTGTTAGATAGTTTTGCAAAAAGATACGGTTTAGAATTTAAGCCCGGGAAAGGAAATTATTTTGTTGCAAAGAAAGGATCCAGTTTCATGCTCATCAAACCAACAACTGGTATGAATAATAGCGGGGCTATTATTAACGAAGTCTTAAATTTTTATAAGGCAAAAAAAGAAGATCTGGTAATTATTTTTGATGATGTAGATCTTCCCCTCGGCGAAATAAGATTGCGAGCTGATGGCGGAGATGGATGCCACAATGGAATGAAATCTGTCTTACAATATTTATCAAGCGATAAGGTTAAAAGATTAAAAGTTGGAATAGCAGCTTCTGATTACAGAAGACCTTCTGAAAAATATGTTTTAAAACCATTTAACAAGCGTTTTAATACATTGGTTGACGAGGTTTTAATTTTTGCTAATGAAGCAATGCAGTCACTTTTAGATAATGGTGAAGAATTCACAATGAATAATTATAATAATCAAACTATAGGAGTAGCATAGTGGAAAATCTATTCTATTTAATACCGCTGTCAGGGCTATTGGCAGTTGTATTCGGGTTAATGAGAAGTAAATGGATATCTAATCAGAATCCAGGAAATGAAAAAATGCAAGAGATTGGCTTAGCAATTCGCGAAGGAGCCACCGCTTTTCTTGTAAGAGAGTATAAAGTTTTAACAATATTTGTTTTAACAGTTGCAGCGCTTTTGTACTGGGTAAACATATCATCTGGGACTACGGAAGTAGCACTATCTTTTATAGTAGGTGCAATATGTAGTGGTTTAGCTGGTGCTTTAGGCATGAGAGTTGCAACATTAGCAAATCACAGAACAACTGAAGCTGCAAGAAACAGTTTAAGTAAAGCGCTTGCAGTTGCTTTTAACGGTGGTGCTGTTATGGGTATGAATGTTGTAGGTTTAGGAATATTAGGACTATCTCTACTATTTTATTTATATGGAGGCTTAAGCGGTACAGAAGACTTTTCATTAGTAATGACTAAAGTTTCTGGTTTTGCAATGGGGGCTTCATCAATTGCTTTATTCGCCCGTGTAGGTGGTGGAATTTATACTAAAGCTGCTGATGTTGGCGCAGATTTAGTTGGAAAAGTAGAAGCAGGCATACCGGAAGACGACCCAAGAAATCCAGCAACGATCGCTGATAACGTTGGTGATAATGTTGGAGATGTTGCAGGAATGGGTGCAGATCTTTTTGAATCTTATGTTGGTTCAATGATTGGAGCTATGGTTCTAGCAGCAACAGCTGGAGAAAAAAGTCTAGTATTTCTGCCATTGTTTTTAGCAGCAGCTGGAATTATAGTTTCTATTTTTGGTACATTTTTTGTAAAAACAAAAGAGGGAGGAAATCCTCAAACAGCACTAAATATTGGAGTATTTGGCTCAGGAGCTGTAATGACCGTAGTTAGTTACTTTTTGATTGGTAGACTAATTGAAAACCCTGTAGCTTTAGCTGATGGATACCAAAATGTACAAGCACTTGATTTATTTCTTGCTACAGTAGTAGGTCTAGTTTCAGGAATTTTAATAGGAGTATTAACAGAATATTATACTTCTGATCATCAAAAACCATCACAGAATGTCGCAGCTTCAAGTGAAACTGGGTCAGCAACGAATATTATTTCTGGCTTAGCTAATGGAATGTTTTCAACTGCCTTGCCAGTATTAGTAATTGCACTTTCCATTCTTGGAGCATATCACTTTGCTCATCTATATGGTATTGCTTTAGCAGCACTGGGTATGCTATCAACAATTGGAATTCAATTAGCAGTTGATGCTTATGGTCCAATTGCAGACAATGCAGGTGGTATAGCTGAAATGGCAGAACTTCCAAAAGAAGTTCGAGAACGCACTGATAAACTTGATGCTGTGGGTAATACTACTGCAGCTATTGGTAAAGGTTTTGCGATTGGTTCTGC
>LUMQ01000214.1_pt1 | contig 20209 bp, 12 predicted proteins | sample 729621 | NCBI WGS metagenome assembly LUMQ01 (sample SAMN03860259, study PRJNA289734) | marine metagenome | biome: seawater column; feature: ocean; material: water; isolation source: Red Sea water column Station 12 - depth 25m | place: Saudi Arabia: Red Sea | collected 2011-10-15 | depth 25 m | reverse complement strand
GTCATTCTCAGAAACAATGGCAGATTTGTATAATTATGTTAATCCAAGAACTGGAAAAAAAGCTCCACTACTTTCTGATGAAGTCTATAAAGTAATTAAGAAAAATGCTGAGAAGTTAGACTCAACAATCATTTATAATAGAGATTTTAATTATGATTACTTTGGGTTTAAAACACTTGAAAGATCTTATTTATTAAGATTAAATGGAGTTGTAGTTGAAAGACCTCAACACATGCTAATGAGGGTTTCTGTTGGTATTCATTATGATGATTTAGACTCAGCTATTGAAACGTATAATTTGATGTCCAAAAAGTTTTTTACTCATGCGACACCAACATTATTTAATTCTGGAACCCCTAAGCCTCAGCTATCTTCATGTTTTTTATTGACAATGAAAGAAGACAGTATTGATGGTATTTACGATACGTTAAAACAAACAGCAAAAATATCTCAATCAGCTGGAGGAATCGGTTTGTCTATTCATAATGTCAGATCAACAGGATCATATATTTCTGGAACAAATGGAACATCAAATGGTATTGTGCCAATGCTTAGAGTTTTCAATGATACAGCAAGATATGTTGATCAAGGTGGCGGTAAAAGAAAGGGATCATTTGCAATTTATATAGAGCCTTGGCATTCCGATATTTTTGATTTTCTAGATCTTAAAAAGAATCACGGAAAGGAAGAAATGAGAGCAAGAGATTTATTCTATGCAATGTGGATTCCAGACTTATTTATGAAAAGAGTTGAGAGTAATGAAGATTGGACATTAATGTGTCCGAATGAATGCCCAGGACTATATGACTGTCATAGCGAAGAATTTGAAAAGCTTTATTTGAATTACGAAAAAGAAGACAAAGGAAGAAAAACAATTAAAGCAAGAGAGCTTTGGGAAAAAATATTAGAATCTCAAATTGAAACAGGTACACCATACATGCTTTACAAAGATGCTTGTAATAGAAAATCTAATCAGAAAAATTTAGGAACAATTAGATCTTCAAATTTGTGTACTGAAATTTTAGAGTATACGTCTAAAGATGAAATTGCAGTTTGTAATCTAGCTTCAATTGCTCTTCCAATGTTTGTGAAGAATAATTCATTTGACCACAAAGAATTATTTAATGTAACTAAAAGAGTTACTAAGAACCTTAATAAAGTTATTGATAGAAACTATTATCCTGTCAAGGAAGCTGAAAACTCTAACTTTAGACATAGACCAATTGGACTTGGTGTACAAGGTTTAGCAGATGCTTTTATTAAATTAAGAATGCCGTTTACGTCTGATGAAGCGAAGGCTTTGAACCAAGATATTTTTGAAACAATCTATTATGCTGCTTTAACAGCATCAATGGAAGAAGCTCAAAGAGATGGAACATATAAATCATATAAAGGCTCGCCAATTTCTAAAGGAGAATTCCAACACAATATGTGGGGAGTTAAAGATGAAGATTTAAGTGGAAGATGGGATTGGGCTAAGCTTAGAAAAGATATAAAAAAGAATGGTGTAAGAAACTCATTATTAGTTGCTCCTATGCCAACTGCATCTACTTCACAGATTTTAGGAAATAATGAATGTTTTGAGCCATACACATCTAACATTTATACAAGAAGAGTATTGTCTGGGGAGTTCATAGTTGTAAACAAACACCTGCTTGAAGATTTAGTTAAGCTAGGTCTATGGAACGAGGAACTTAAGCAAGAATTAATGAAGGCAAATGGATCAATTCAGCATATTGATTTTATCCCACAGGACATCAAAGATCTTTACAAAACTGTTTGGGAATTGAGCATGAAGGATATTATAGATATGGCACGTCATAGAGGATATTTTATTGATCAATCTCAATCACTGAACTTGTTTATGGAAGGTGCAACTATGGCTAAGTTAACATCAATGCATTTCTATGCTTGGAAATCAGGATTAAAAACTGGTATGTATTATTTAAGAACTAAATCCGCAGTTGATGCAATTAAGTTTACTCTTGATAATACTAAGAAAAAAGAGCCAGTTAAAGAAACTGTAGATGCTGCTTCAGCTGTGGCTCCTGTTCCTTCACCTGCAGAAACTGCTCAAATTCCTGTAGAACCATTAACACCAGAAGAGTTAAAAGAGATGATTGCAAAATCTAAAGGCAATCAAGATGATGATTGCTTAATGTGTGGTTCCTAAGTTTAGGAGTCTTTTTCAATAATCGTTGGATCGATTTCAGCATCATACTTATTTGAATAGAGTTCAAGCAATTGCACATAATGTGTAATTATGGTCTTCATTTTATTTAAGATTTCAAAATACAACCTTGTATTTCTAGGGCTTGATTCATCTTTTCTGGTCCTTGAAATCTGTGATTTAATTTTTAGCTCGAGAGATGAAACTAGTTTTTCTTTAACTTCAAAAATTTCAGAAATTTCAATGTAATTTTTGGTCTTAAATGTTTTTACAATTCTTGTGAAAAATTCATCTAATTCATCTTCAAGTTCTTTTAATTCTCTAATTTGATTGAACGTTAGGCCTCGATGGTTGTTGTTAATGTGTTTGTGAGTTAAGCTTGATAATGAAGAAATTGAATCTGTAATATTTTCAAGTTCTTCCAAAACATTCATGTGAAATTTAGATGTAATTTCAGTAGATGCTTCATCTAAATTTTTAACAAAATAAAAAACATCGTCACCAATTCTTTCTAAATCACTTTTAAGCTTCTTAACAAAATTTTTATTATCCTTTAAAATATTTAAATCTTGTGTGCCAATACCCTCTAAAATTTTTAGAATTAATTTATTTGCTCTTTTAGTGAAGTTTGAAATATTTTTTGAGCTTTCAAAAATTACTCCTTTAATAGATTTGCTTTCAACAATATCTAGCTTCTCTTCCTCGATTTCTAGTTTTCTTCTATTTTGGTGAGCAAAGTAATTTTTAGTTAATACGAAAAGAACAACAACAACTAAAATAAATAATCCCGATTTCCCTAAATAATAAAGAATTGTAGCGATAATTCCGGATGCAGTAAAAGCAATTAAAGCTGTTAAGAGCCATCCTCCAATAACATTAATTACTCCGGCAACTCTATAAACAGCACTATCACTTCCCCATGCTTTATCAGCAAGAGATGTCCCCATTGCTACCATGAAAGTGACGTAAGTAGTTGATAATGGTAATTTATATGAAGTTGCTATTGAAATTAAAATCGCTGCAACCACTAAATTAACAGATGCTCGAATTTCATCAAATGCAGGTCTGTCTTTTTTTAATATAAGGTTATTTGGTTTTGGTTTAATATATTGATTAGCAATAAATTTTTGAGAGTTTTCAGGAATTACTGCGGTAATTTTATCTTGAATATTCGATGCAGCTTTTACTAAAAATCTTGAAAGAAAATTTGGTTGAAATCTTTCAACAGTTTCTTCTTGATTTGATAAATCAATTGATGTTTTAATTACTGATTTTGCCTTGCTTGATGTCCATAATGTTATAATCATTATAGCTCCTGCTCCAAGTAATATTTCTGTTGGAGCTGCAACTTTTTCAGATAATATTTCCATTGTATAATTATCAGCGCTTAATCCGGAATCTACCCATGCTAAGAAAGACTGATATCCAGCAATTGGAACACCTATAAAGTTGACTAAGTCATTTCCTGCAAAGGCTAATGCTAATGCAAAAGTACCAGCACAAATTACAATAGTATATATGCTAAACTTTAAAATAGTATTAATCAGATGTGAAATAATAATCCAAAAAATCGAGGAGACAATAATTATAAGGACAAGATTATTATCTAAAAAATTGGATAGCGTTTCATTTCCAAGTAGTTCAAATTCTGTTGATGCGTAAGGGCTTCCTTTTAATCCTTTAATAATAATAAAGTAGAAGATTGAGGTAATTGCAATCCCCCCAAAAAAAGATCCTAGCCATTTACTTTTATTTTGAAATCTAAAAGATAAAACCAATCTAGAAATAAACTGAACTAATGCTCCAATTGAAAACGCTACAACAACAGAGAGAAAAATACCCAGAATTATTTGAGTAGCTTTTGTTGTATTTATGTAGTTAGCTAAGTCAACTACGCTGTCGTCAATATTTGAAATTTTGATTAATGAAATAATAACAGCTGCACCTAATAATTCAAATACAATCGAAACTGTAGTTGAAGTAGGAAGTCCGTATGAATTAAAAACATCAAGAAGTAATATGTCTGTTATCATGACAGCAAGAAATATTATCATAATTTCAGAAAAAATAAACATCTCAGGATTGAAAATCCCTTTCCTTGCAACTTCCATCATTCCGCTTGAAGATATAGCTCCAAAAGCAACTCCCAAGCTTGCAATAATCATTAATGTTTTAAAAGTAACTACCTTAGAACCAATTGCAGAATTCAGGAAATTAACAGCATCGTTACTCACCCCAACCATTAAGTCAGCAATCGCATTATACTTTTGTCTGATATTAAAAATATTAAAATGCTGTTAATCAAAGTTTTAAAAGGTTAATGTTAATTTAATGTTAACTGAATGTAAATTTTTTGTATATTTATTATTATTAAAAACTATAATTATGAAAAATTTAATGTCTGCTGTGTTTTTTTTAAGCTTTTTCTCATTCATAAATGCTCAGGAAAAAATAAATGTAAATGAGTTTAATTCTGTAGTTGAAATCGAAATATATCATGATAATGGAGAAGTCTATCAAAAAGGATTTCTTAAAAATAATAAGCTCCATGGAAAACTAGAATCATATGACTATTCTGGAAATCTAGTTGTGCTTGGTGAATTTAAGAATGGAAAGAAAAAAGGCAAATGGTTATTTTGGAATGATAATAAGTTGACAGAGGTAAATTTTAAAAATAATAGAATCATAAGTTCTCAAACCTGGGAAAACTCTACAAACTCTTTAGCTTCTAATTAAAATTTAACATTAAAATAACTTTACTTAACATTAATTTAATTTGAACTAGCATAGCGTGAAATACATTTGTGTCATTATTTGACATAACTATGAAAAAATGTATTTTATTTTTAATCACTATTTTCTTTTTTAATGTAGGATTTTCTCAATCCTCAACTCTTAAAGGTAGAGTGATTGATTCTAACGGTTTTGCATTACCAGGTGCAACTATTCAAGCAGCCCCTTCAGGTAAAGCGGTCGTTACTGATTTTAATGGTTTTTATACAATCTTAAGCATTTCAGGTGAGCAAACTGTAAAAGTTTCTTACATAGGATTTGAGACTGTTGAACAAACTATTAACATAACAGACGAAACTCAAACATTAGATTTCACACTACAAACTGCTGTAAATGAACTTGCAGAGGTTGTTGTTTCAGGATATCAGAGCGGAATTGTTAAAGGTTTAAATAAACAAAAATCAGACTTAAACGTGACTAACGTTGTTTCAGCAGATCAAATGGGAAAATTTCCAGATGATAATGTTGGGGATGTTTTAAAAAGAGTATCTGGTGTTAGTATGCAAGGAGATCAAGGTGAAGCTAGAAATATTGTGATGAGAGGATTAGGCCCTGGCTTAAATTCTGTAACTCTTAATGGTGATAGAATGCCTTCAGCAGAGGGTGGAAACAGAAATGTTCAACTAGACTTAATTCCTTCTGCAATGATTCAAACAATTGAGGTTAATAAAACTTTAACGCCGGATATGGAGGCTGATGCTATTGGTGGTTCTGTAAATTTAATTACAAGATCAAATCCGAGTGGATTTAGAGCTTCAGTAACTGCTGCTGGTGGTGGTCAACCAATCAGATCTGGAGGTTACAATTCTAACTTTGCTTTAGTTGTTGCTGATAAACTTTCAGAAAAATTCAGCTATACTCTTTCGGGTACTATTCAATCTAAAGATTATGGTTCTGATAATATTGAGTTTGAGTGGAATGATCCTGCTGATTGGGCAAGTGATGGAGCTATAGGCGAAATGGATATTAGAAGATATGATGTCAAAAGAACAAGAAGAAGTGTAAGTTTAAATTTAGATTGGAATCTTAATCAAAACAACCAACTATACTTAAAATCAATATTCAATCATAGAGATGATTGGGAAAACAGATATAGATTGAGAGTAGGAAAAGTTGATATTGGTGATAAAACTGCAAGGGTAAGAAGACAAACTAAAGGAGGGATTAACAATGATAGAAACGATGCTACTAGACTTGAAGATCAAAGAACTCAAAAGATTACATTTGGTGGAGATCATTTATTAGGAAAACTCAGCTTAGATTGGAAAATTAGTACATCTAAGGCGAGTGAGAATAGACCTGATGAAAGATATATTAGATACGAACAAAAAAATGTTCCCTTTACAAGTTTAGATATTAGTAATCCTGAATTTCCAGTATTTAATTGGGAAGGAAATGCTTGGAATAATCCAGCTAATTTTGGTTACAAAAAGACAGAAGAAGCATTTAAATCAACTGAAGAAAATGACACTTCATTTTCATTAAACTTTAGCTTACCGTACAACGTTAATGATAAATTTAAAGCAGGATTTAAGGTAAAAGACAAATCTAAAATGAGAGATGATGTTTGGCATGAATATGATAATGGATTAGCGAATCTTGATGGAGTTGCTACGTTTGATGCAACTATTACTGGATATGAAGCTGGTGCAAATTATAAGAATGGTATTTTTATGACTCCTCAAGCGCTTGGAAACTTAAGTCTGGGCGGTCCTTCAGATCCAAATTTCGATAGTTATGTTATGGATGAGTTTGCTGCTGGTAATTATGATGCAGATGAGACTATTACTGCTTTTTATGCAATGGTTGAAGACAAATTATCTGATGATATAACTCTTATTGCAGGAGCAAGAATCGAATCTACTAAAATAGAATATACTGGTTATAAGTTTGATGTAGAAACAATGGATACACCTGCTGATTTAGGTACAGTTAGTGGTGGATCTGATTATACAAATGTTTTACCAAATCTTACTTTACAATGGGATGTTAACGACGATTGGAATGTTAATTTAGCATTCACTCAATCTTTAGCTAGACCAGCTTATTACGATTTAGTTCCATATGAGCTATCTAACTCAGAAGATAAAGAACTTTCATTAGGTAATCCTGATTTAAATGCATCACTTTCTTCAAATATTGATGCAATGGTTGAGTATTATTTTAAAGGAGTTGGTTTATTTTCAGTTGGATTTTTTAACAAGAATATTTCTGATTGGATTTATCAATACAGTACTAAAGATTATACTTATAATGGTGTATCTGGATATGAAATGCAACAGTTAAGAAATGGTGAAAAAGCGACTGTTAGTGGTGTAGAGTTAACTTTTCAAACAAAGTTTTGGAATAACTTTACATTCATGGGTAACTATACATCTACAAGCTCATCAACGGACAGAGTAGAAGGAAGAGATAATGTTCCACTTGTAGGTCAAGTTGACAATATGTATAATATTTCATTAGCGTATGAATCAGAAAAGTTTTTTGTGAGAGGATCATTCAATTACGCTGGAGCTTCATTAGACGAGTTAAGTGACAAATCATTTGAAGATAGATATTATGACGAGCAATCGTTTTTAGATATCAATGCTAACTACAGATTTAATGATAAGTTGAGTATTTTTGCTGAGGGGAAAAACTTAACTAACCAGCCTCTTAGATACTATCAAGGAATTAGTTCAAGAACTATGCAATTAGAATACTACAATATAAGTTGGAATTTAGGACTAAAATATGACTTCTAATGTATAGAATATTAATTGTATTATTTTCAATAAGTAGTTTAAACGCACAAGAGTCCAATGATTTGGGCTCTTTGCTATATAAAGAAGTCACTGCAAACGTGGAGACAGAACCAGTTTTTGCTGGAGATGATGCTGCTGATGATATGTGTGTTCTTGAAAACTTCAATAATCCTGAAAGTAGCTTGATCATTTCCTCGGATAAGAAGTACGGTATAATTGTGTATGATCTTGAAGGAGTAAAGTTATATGATTATGAAGTTGGAAGAATAAATAACGTAGATATCTTGCCATCAAGATCGTTCCAAAATAAATATATCGTAGCTGGAACTAATAGAACTTATAATAGTATAGACATATATTTATTTAATAGTAAGGGGGAATTAGAAAATCTAATTTTAAGAAAAGAGATTCCAAGTCTAAAAGATGTATATGGTGTCACTTTTTATAGAGATGATTTCAATACTTATTTATTTATAAGCGATAAAAAAGGAAATGTTGAACAATGGAGTTATAACAATGATGAAGTTAATTCAGAAATCAAATTTGTAAGAAAATTAAAGTTTTCGTCTTTAGTTGAAGGCCTAGTTGCTGATGAGTCAAAAGGAAAAATATATATAGGTCAAGAGAGAAAAGGTATTTGGGAATTGAATGCTTTTCCAGCATTTGATTCACAGAAAAAATTAATCTTTAAAAAAAGTAAAAATTTTAAGCCTGATTTTGAAGGTTTAGCATTGAGAGATGATGGAAATGGAGAGGGTTATTTAATCGCCTCTGTACAAGGTTCAAATGGGTATTTAATTATTGACAGAAAGTCTCTTGATGCTAAAATATTTTTTAGAATTATAGATGGCGATAAAATTGATGGAACAACGGAAACTGACGGAATAGATGTAACTTCAATTAAAACATCAAAGTTTCCTAATGGTTTTTTTATTGCACAGGATGATGATAATGATGGCTTAAATCAAAACTTTAAATTAGTAGACTGGAATAAAATTTTGAAATGAAAAAACTTCTCACTTTAATTACTTTTCTTTTTTTGTGTTCTTCATATTCACAAAAACTCACAAAAGACATCAGTCTATCAAAAAAAATTGATGAGACCTCAGGTTTAGAAATTATAGATGGCCAATTCATCACTCATAATGACTCAGGAGGTGACCCTAAATTATATTATCTAGATAAAAAAGGTAAAATAGTTTTTGAAAGAACTTTAGAGGGAGTAAAAAATAATGATTGGGAAGATATTACTAAAGATGATCAATTCATTTATGTTGCTAATATGGGCAACAATTTTGATACTCGTAAAAATTTATCAATTGTAAAAACTCCTATTGATCCTTCATCTAGTGAGGCGGAATTAATTGAATTTAATTATCCAGAACAAGTCAAATTTACTACTGCATATAATCAATCACAATATGATGCTGAAGCTTTAATTACAATAGATGACTATTTGATTATTCTTACAAAAAATAAGCTCAAAAAAATCACAGAGATATATGCTCTGCCAAAAATTGCTGGTAAATACGAAGCAAAGAAAATTGGAAGCTTGAATACTCAGTCAATCATAACTGGAGGAGATTATGATCCAGACACAAAACTTCTTGCTTTGACTGGAACTCTTATATTCAATGAATATTATATTCTAAAAATTGAAGATTTTGATCTTGAAAGTAAAAAAGATTATAAGATAGACTTGTATGAAATTCCAATAGGTAAAACTCAAGTGGAGGCAATAAAAATAATTGACTCGAATACTTTTTGGATTACATCAGAGGATGAAAAAAGTAGTTCTAGTGCTAGATTAATGAAGATTAAACTCTAGTATTTATTTTCAAAAAGACTTTTCCCTTTAAAAAATATTAAATTGCATTAATGAAATGGGAAAACCTACTATCCTTAAAAAGACAAGGTGATAGTTTAAAACGTCTTAGATCTGAGCAAGATAATACTAGAGTAGGTTTTGATGTAGATTATGATAGAATAGTTTTTTCTTCATTTTTCAGATCACTTCAAGATAAAACTCAAGTAGTCCCTTTTTCAAAAACCAGTTTTGTCCACACTCGATTAACGCATAGTTTAGAGGTATCAGTTGTAGGCAGAAGTTTAGGTAGAGTTGTTGGAAAATTTATTTTAGATAAGTATCCTTATTTAAAAGAAGTCTACAAATTTCAAATTAATGATTTTGGAAGTATTGTAGCTGCTGCATGTTTATCGCATGATATTGGAAATCCACCATTTGGTCATAGTGGGGAATCTGCAATAGGAGACTTTTTTAAAATTGGAGATGGAGTAAAATATAAGTCTCAATTAACAGATTTACAGTACAATGATCTTTGCACATTTGAAGGAAATGCAAATGGATTTAAAATTTTAACTGAAAGTAAAACAGGTTCTGAAGGTGGACTAAGATTAAGCTATTCAACACTTGGAGCTTTCACTAAGTATCCAAAAAAATCTTTACCACATAAACCAACTGATCATATAAAAGATAAAAAGTATGGGTTCTTTTCAAATCAGTCTGATTTTTTTGATGAAGTTGCATCAGAATTAGGATTAAAAATAGGTGAGAATAATTATAATAGACATCCTCTGACTTTTTTAGTAGAAGCTGCAGATGATATATGTTATACATTAATTGATTTTGAGGATGGAATTAATTTAGATTGGATTCCAGAAGAATTTGCTTTAGAATATTTAGTCAAATTGGTTAGTAATTCAATTGATAAAAAGAAATATAATAACATGAGCTTGAAAGGTCAAAGAATCGCATATTTAAGAGCTCTTGCAATTAATACTTTGATTAATGAAGCCGTTCAAATTTTTATTGAAAATGAAGAAGAAATTTTGAAAGGAAACTTTAAGGATTCTCTGATGAGTAAGTCAAAGTATAAAGCACAAATGGAAGGAATAATAAAAATTAGTGTAGATAAAGTTTACAAATCAAAAGAGGTAATTGAAAAAGAATTGACAGGTTATAAGGTTCTTAACTTTTTACTTAAAACATTTACTAATTCTGTTATAAATTGGAAAGAAAATAGAGTAAGTGCATTTGATGAACTTGCATTAGAGTGTATCCCTAAAGAATACCTAAATAAAGAAACTGACCTGTATTCAAGTTTGCTTGATGTGAGTTGTTTTATTGCAAGTTTAACAGATGGATTAGCTTTAGAATGGTATAAAAAACTCAATTAATGACTCAAGAGGAAAAAGATATTTTTTATATGCAAAAAGCTTTGGCCGAAGCCAAATATGCTTTTGAAAAAGATGAAATTCCTGTGGGAGCTATCATTGTTTCAAACGATAAAATTATAGCAAGATCACACAACCTAACTCAAATGTTAAATGATGTAACTGCTCATGCTGAAATGCAAGCAATTACATCTGCTGCTAATCATCTAGGAAATAAATATCTAACTGAGTGTACTCTTTATGTCACATTGGAGCCTTGTCAAATGTGTGCTGGAGCAATGTACTGGGCACAATTAAATAGATTAGTTTATGGCGCAAGTGACAACCACAGAGGTTATAAAGTTTTAGGAACTAAGCTTCATCCAAAAACAAAGGTTAAATCTGGAGTGCTTTCTAAGGAGTGTAAATTAATTGTTGATGCTTTTTTTATAAAAAAAAGAAAAGAAAAAGCTCTCTAGTCTTTATATAGATAATCGTCAAGTTTTTTGTTTCTATACCTGTAGTATAAAAACAGAGGCATAAATAAAAAACAGAAAATCAACACACTTATACCAATTGTTTTCTCTCCATTTTCTGCTCCATTATTATTTATATATAGTCCGTAAAAAAGTAAGATGAGATCTAAAAAGAAAATTATATATAGAATGGATCTAAATATCAAACTATTTCAATTTAATATTCAACTCATCAAGCTGACTTTTATCAATTGAAGAAGGACTGTCAATCATAACATCCTTTCCACTATTATTTTTCGGAAAAGCAATATAATCTCTAATTGATTCATCATTATTCATAACAGCAACAAGTCTATCGAATCCAAAAGCAATACCACCATGTGGAGGAGCTCCATATTTAAAGGCATTCATTAAAAATCCAAACTGATTTCTTGCTTCTTCTTTAGAAAAACCAAGGATAGAAAAAACTTGTTCTTGAAGTTTTTCATCATGAATTCTAATTGATCCTCCACCAATCTCATTTCCATTAATAACTAGGTCGTATGCATTGGCTAATGTATCGCCAGGATTTTCATTAATTATTCCATCAACTGGTGATGTGAATGGATGATGCATTGAATGAAATCTTTCTGTTTCATCATCCCATTCAAATAATGGAAAATCTGTAACCCATAAAGCTTCAAATTCGTTGTTTTTTCTCAATCCTAATCTGTTCCCAACCTCAACTCTCAGCGAACCTAACTGATTTAAAGCTTTATTTTTCTTCCCTGAAATTATAAAACTTAGATCACCAGGATTAGATTCAGTTAATTTTTTAAGCTCATCTTCACTGAAAAATTTATCAATAGAAGATTTTACAGTTCCATCTTCATTATGTTTTACCCAAATTAGACCAAGAGCTCCAATTTGAGGTCTTTTTACCCAATCAGTATATGAATCAATAATTTTTCTTGAAAATTCAGATCCTTTTGGAATGTTGAATCCATAGATTGCTTCGCTATCATCAAATATTTTAAAACCATTCCCTTTAGCATTTTCACTAATATTAAAAAACTCCATTCCGAATCTTGTGTCTGGTTTGTCAGAACCATATTTCTCCATAGCTACATTAAATGGAATTCTGGTAAAATCATTCAAATTATAATTTAAACAAGTCTTAAAAAGATGCTTAACCATTCCTTCAAATGTATTTAGAACATCTTCTTGATTAACAAAAGACATTTCGCAATCTATTTGTGTGAATTCAGGTTGTCTGTCAGCTCTTAAATCTTCATCTCTAAAACATTTTACAATTTGAACATATTTGTCAAAACCACTTATCATGAGTAGTTGTTTGAACGTTTGAGGAGATTGTGGAAGAGCGTAAAACTCATTCTTATTTATTCTTGATGGAACAATAAAGTCTCTTGCTCCTTCGGGTGTGGATTTAATTAAATATGGAGTTTCTATATCAATGAATCCTTGATCTTTTAAATATTTTCTTACTTCAAAATTTAAGTTATTTCTAAAAATCAGGTTGTCTTTTAGAATATTTCTTCTCAAATCTAAATATCTAAATTTCATTCTTAAATCATCTCCACCATCCGTTTCATCTTCAATTGTAAATGGAGGGGTTTCAGCCTTATTCAAAACTGAAATAGAATCAACTAAAACTTCTATATCACCAGTTGGGATTTTATCGTTTTTAGATTCTCTTTCAGCTACTTTTCCTGAAACAGAGATCACATACTCTCTGCCTAAAGATTTCACAGTTTGAATAACATCTTTTGATGTTTTTTCAGAATCAATAAATAACTGAGTGATACCGTACCTGTCTCTTAAATCAATCCAAATTAAAAATCCTTTGTCCCTTACTCTTTGAACCCATCCGGACAATTTAACTTCTTTGTTGATATCGGAATTTCTTAACTCTCCACAATTATGACTTCGATACATATCTACAAATATCTAATAAATTATATTATAATCTGAATTTGAATATTACAATCCGTTAATTCAATTTGAATTCTCTAATTTTTAGAGCAGCTCTTTTACTAAGATAGAATGTGACTGGTACAATAACCAGAGTTAAAAATGTGGCAAACGTTAAACCAAAAATTACAGTCCAAGCCAACGGTCCCCAAAAAATTACATTATCACCACCAACATAAATATTTGGATTACCACTACTAAATAAACTCATTAAGTCGATATTTAACCCAATAGCAAGAGGGATCAATCCAAGTATAGTTGTGATTGCAGTTAATATAACGGGTCTCAATCTTGCTTTTCCTCCACTAACTATAGCCTCAAATATTTGATCTTTAGACAACATGTTGTCTTTTTCAACATTAAGTTCTTCTTTTTTTCTGTCTAATAAAAGCTGAGTATAATCTATTAATACAACACTATTATTCACAACAATACCAGCTAAAGAAATTATACCAAGCATCGTCATAATAATAACAAAAGTCATATTGAAAATTATCAAGCCAAGAAATACTCCAATAAAACTTAGGAATATTGACAGTATAATTATTAAAGGCTTTACAATAGAGTTAAACTGGAATACAAGTAATAGAAGAATTAACATTAAAGCCATTAATAAAGCTGTATTTAAAAACTCTTGATTTTTATCTTGTTCTTCAATTTCACCAGTGAATTTAAAATTGACATCTTCTGAAATATCAAAACCATCTAATTGAAATTTGATTTGATCAACAATTTCTTTTGCATTATATCCAGCAAGGATTGAAGAATATAGCGTTACAACTCTTGAAAGATTTCTATGTTTAATTGCACTATATGTTTCGACATTTTTAGTTTTAATTAAAGATGCTACCGGAATTTCTTTGACCTGACCATCCGACATGTCCCTAAAAATTATGTTCTGATTAAATAATAGAGATCTATCATATCTATCTTTGTTGTTGAACCTTACATTGATATCATAATCTTCTCCATCTTTTTTAAATATTCCTGCTTTTTCTCCAAATAATGATCTTCTCAGCACTAATCCAATTTGACTTGGATTAATTCCAAGTTCACCTGCTTTTTGTCTATCAACTTCAATTTCAAGTGAGGGTTTACTTTTATTAACATCAATTTTTAATTCTTCAATTCCTGAAATTTTTTGATTATTAATAAATATTCTCATTTGTTCTGCAGTCTCAATAAGCTCTAGATAATCTCTACCTGAAATTTCAATATTTACAGGATATCCAGCAGGAGGCCCATTTTCATCTTTTTCTACTGAAATTGATAATCCTGGATACTTACCACTTAATTTTGCCTGTACTTCACCTCTCATATCTTCACTAGAAAATCCATTTCTATATTTGAACTCTCTCATTGTGACTGTAATCTTTGATTTGTGAGGCATATCAGCTTGAGATCCAAAATCATTTTGTTGATTTCCTGCTCCATCTCCAACTTGACTTAGCATGGACTCAACCATGAAATTTTTAGAGTTTTCAAAATATTTTGAAGCATTGATAACTTCAATAACTTCCTGCTCAATATCTTTTGTTATAGAATTTGTTTTCTCAATATCTGTTCCTTGAGGATATTCAGCATATACTATAATTTGATTCGGTTGGTTATCGGGAAAGAACTCAATTTTTGGCCCTGCTATGCCAACAAGTACCATTGTAAAAAATAAAAGCAAGATAGTACCAAATAAAAATGCAAAAGCTCTCCAACCTTTCAACGCAAATCTTAAAAAGCTTTCATATTTGTTTTCAAGAGTTCCTAAAAAGATTGTTCTAAACCTTAAAGCCATTGACTTTAGGTAATATGAATAAAGCCAGAAGAAAATGTTTATGGTAATAAATAGAGTCCCAAATCCAGTTGCTGAACCACCTATTAATATCATTAGTAATCCAATTCCTGAAAGAAAATAAGTTAGTTTAATAAGATCTTTTTTGGATAGATTTTTTTCATCAATACTCATGAATTTTGAAACAAGCATTGAATTAAAAAATATTGCAACAAAAAGTGAAGAACCCAATACTATTGACAATGTTATTGGGAGATAAATCATAAACTGTCCAATTGTGCCTGGCCATAATCCCAGAGGGACAAATGCTAAAACAGTAGTGGCAGTTGAAACAATAATTGGATAAGCTATTTCACTAATCCCTAATTTTGCAGCTTCTACTTTTGACATTCCTTCTTTCTCCATCAGTCTATAAACATTTTCAACTACAACGATTCCATTATCTACTAACATACCAAGACCCATTACTAGAGCAAATAGAATCATCGTATTCAGACTATATCCAAGTGCTGAAATAATCATTAATGACATGAACATTGACATTGGAATTGCAAAACCTACAAATAGTGCATTTCTAAATCCTAAGAAGAACATTAATACAGTTGTTACAAGAAAAATCCCAAATAAAATATTGTTAACTAAATCATCTACTTGACTGACGATTCTGTTGGACATATCGTTGGTTATGGAAACATTTAAATCAATTGGATAATCATTTTCAATAGTCTCAGAAACAATTCCTCTAATTGTTTCTGCTGCATTAATTAAGTTTTTACCCGATCTTTTTTTAACAGCTAAACTGACAAGATTATTCCCAAACTCTCTAGCATAGCTTTTCTTTTCACTTTCTTTAAAATTTATTTCAGCGATATCACCTAAATAAACAGGACCAAAATTCTTTTTTACTACAAAGTTTTTAAGTTCCTCAGGTGATTGAATTTCACCAATCACTCGTAAAGTCCTTCTTTGTCCATCGGAAATAATATTGCCTGCGGCTATTGTTCTATTTCCATAAGCTATCGAACTTATTACATCATCAAAACTCACTTGCGCAATCGTCATTTTTTGAATATCAACAGCAACTTCAACTTCCTCATCTTGAGCTCCAAGTATGTCTACTTCCTTTATTTCATCTAATTTTTCAATTCTTTTTTCTAAAATTTCAGCATAATTCTTCAATGATTCAGTAGGATAATCACCAACTAAATTTATATTCAAGATTGGCATTTCCTCAGCTATACTCATGCTTAATATATCTGGATCTACCTTTACATTGTTAAATGTTGGCCAGTCTTCACCAGAAATAACTGAATCAATAAGATCTCTAACTTTTTGCTTTGCTAATTCAATTTCAATTTCTTCATCAAATTCTAATCTGATAATTGAGTAATTCTCAAGTGATGTTGAAGTGATGTCAACTAAATTACTTACACCTTTTACTGCTTCTTCCAATGGAGTAGTAATGAATCTTTCAATGTCCTCAGCAGTGTTACCAGGATTAATTGTACTAATAAATACTTCACTAGTTACGATTTCTGGGAAGTCTTCTCTGGGCAATTCATTATATGCATTTATACCAAGCGCAAGAAAAATAAACATTAAAAAATAGATAATGTTTGATTTTCCAATAGCCCAAACTGAAGGCTTAAACTCTTTATCAACTTTATTCATAAGTTAGTTGTAGATTTTTACTTTTTGACCTTCTTTAACTATCCTTCCGCCTTCATTTATAACAACTTGATTAAGTTGTAACCCCTCAGTAACTTCAATAAAACCATTTTGTGTGTAGCCTGTATTAATAACAACTTTTACTGCAGTATTGTTTTTTACAACGAATACAAACTTTCTGTTTTCTGAATCTTCAGAAACTATGGATTCTGGGATAAGAATAGCTTGTGGATTTGAGTAGTCTAAAATATTTACATCAGCATTCATATTTGGCATTATTGAACTATTATTTTGTGGAACAGTTGCCTCAATTTTAAATGTCCTTGATTTGGGATCAATCGATGAACCAGAATATTTTACAGTTGAATTAAAAGAAGATTGATTAACTGGGATATCTACATTTACTATTGAACCAGTTTTAATTTTTCCTATAAAACTTTCAGGCACAAGAGATTCAACATAAAGTTCATCCAAATTAACAATTCTAAATGCTCCATTTTGATCTGGCATCATTGGAGGAGAAACTAACTGTCCTGATTCAACCATTACATCATCAATTGTTCCTGAAAATGGAGCAGTTATTTTAGTTTTGTTTAGAGCTTGTCTAACACTTTGCAGTCTATTTTTTTGAACTTCATAATTAGTTTTAGCTTCTAAGAATTGGATTTCAGATCCTATCTGATTCTCCCATAATTTAGATTGTCTTTCAAAAACAGTTTTAGCTAGACTAGCTTGAGATTCAATAAGGTTTAGTTCATCTGAGAGACCACCATCATCAATTGTTGCTAAAGTTTGACCTTTCTTAACTGTGTCACCTTCTCCAACTAAAACGCTTACAATTCTACCACTGAATTCAGGATAAAGAATCATGTTCTGATCTGTTTTAATTATACCTTGAAATGATGAAAAATGATTGATCGCTTCATTTTTTGTAGTAAGAGTGTTTACTAATACAAAACTTTGAGCTGTGTCCAAGATATTAACAGCTTTAGTTACTTCATCAAGCTCGTTATTAATTTCTCCCTTTTGAATGATTAGACTTGATCTTCTGTCTTGCAGCTCAGTCAAGTTGCCCTCGTCTAGAAGTTGTTGAACAGTTTTTTTATTTTCATTTCCACAGGATATGATCAATAAAGTAATTAACGTAAATAGAATTTTTTTAATCATTTGTTTAAAAGAATTTCAAGGTTGATTTTATTTTCAATAAGTTTTAGTGTTGCTTCTAAATATTCATTTTGAATTGAGTAAAGTTGATTTTGAGCTTGTCTTAATTCAAAACTCGATGCTATACCTTCTTTAAATTTTATTTCATTTTTCTTTTCAATGCTTTCAGCTAGAATTACATTTTGCTTTACTGAATTAAAATTATTTATAGCATAATTATAATCTGATCTAGTTTTTTCAACTTCAATGTCTAAGTTCTTTTTAGTTTCATTAAGAATATTTTCAGATTTTTCGATTTCAATTTTTGCTCTTTGAGTTGAAGCTCTTCTTTGAAATGAACTGAAAACAGGGAATGACATATTTAGGCCCAGTTGTGAAGAACCATACCAATTTTGTTTCGGATCAGTAATTTTAAATGACTCATTGTATCCATTATATGCGCCAGACAAGAAAGCACTTATCCTTGGAAGAGCCTTTACTTTTTCAAGTCTAAGTAATGTTTCACTTCCTTTTTTTGCATTAAGGGCAATTTTGTAATCAATGTTTTCCTCAACATTAAAATCTGTATTCACTAACTCTGGATCAATGCTTTTTACAATAATTGATTCGATGTCATCATTTAAAACCATATTGTCATCAAGTTCGATTCCAAGAAGTAACTTTAAAATTCTTTCGGAAAGATTTTCAAATTTGATTGCATACTCTAACGAGTTTTTAATTGAAGATGATGTAATTGTAAGCTGATCTACACTTTCAGATTCTATTAATCCGTTCTCATAAATCGCTTTAGTTTCATCGAGAGTTTTGATTATATTATTATAATTATTTTCTAAAATTTTTACTCTTTCTTGACTGATAAGAACATTTCCATAAGCATTCGCAACTTGCCTTCTAACTTCAATATCAGTTTTAATTTTAGTTTGATCAGCGATATCCAAAAACAATTTGATTGATTGTAAGCCAACAATATAAGATCCATCAAAAAGTAATTGATTTAAAATAAGCTCACCTGAAACACTTTGTTTAGTTCCAAAACTTACTTCAGCAAATTCACCTTTTTCCCCACCAAAAAACTCTGCAGGAATTAATGAGATAGGATCTTTAAGTCTATTATTAAAATCAAAGTAAGAATTAATTTGAGGCAATCCTCTGGAAATAGTTTCCCATTTTTCTTTCTGTGCAATTGCAAGATCTTTTTTTGCATTAACTGAAGCTCTATTGTTTAATAATGCGAAACTAATAGCTTCGTCCAATGAGAAATTATAATCTTTTTGAGCATTTACATTGAAGCTTAGCAAAATAATTAATATTATAATTGTGTTTTTATTTATCATTAATTAAAATTTCATCAAGTTTTTTTAGTCCCTTTTCCGTAACAACAGATCTTAAGAAGTATTCTCTGTAATCGAACATTGTTTTATCCAGAGAATAGTTTTTAGGTGGATAAATTTCTGGATCCATTAATCCTAAAATGCTGTTATAATATATTCTCGAAACAAAATCCACATCTATATTTTTTCGAATCAAACCAAACCCTATACCATTTGATAATGTTTCACCTAAAGATTTAATCATAAATGCAAGCCCCTTCTTTTTAAGCTTGTCAAATATCTCAGGATAAAATCTTTCGAGTTGATAAATTGAATTTCCTCTTTGATCCTTCAAGTGATTCATTACTTGTTTTTTTATTTCAAATATTTCATCAATTGGGTTTTTTGAGGTTTCTTTTACTTTAGTTACGCCCTCAGTAATTTGACTATGGAAGTTATTTGCAACAACCTCAACCAATTTATTTTTATTTGGAAAAAAATTATAAATCGTTTTTTTAGAAATAGAAAGCTCTGTAGCTATATCATCCATAGTAACTGTTTTAAAGCCATATGTTAAAAAAAGCTTTTGAGCAATCAGTAAAATTTTTTCTTCCATTACAATTAAAGGGTTGCAAATATAGTTAAGGAAACTAAGAAAACCAATAAAGTTTCCAAAGTTTCTTAAATAATTTTACATTAATTAATTTGTAGATAATGTATTTTAGTACTAATGATTTTTAATCAATATTATGATTTTGTAAATAAATCTCTCGCTTCATTCGTTGATAGTTTGGGAGAATCAAGTATTTATGATCCAATAAAGTACTTTCTTGAACTTCCCTCTAAAAGAATCAGACCTATTGCAACTTTAATTTCCAATAAGTTGTTTAATGATGATGATGATTTTGCTATTCATGCTGCCTTGGCAAATGAAGTCTTTCATAATTTCACAC
>LUMQ01000407.1_pt1 | contig 20266 bp, 17 predicted proteins | sample 729621 | NCBI WGS metagenome assembly LUMQ01 (sample SAMN03860259, study PRJNA289734) | marine metagenome | biome: seawater column; feature: ocean; material: water; isolation source: Red Sea water column Station 12 - depth 25m | place: Saudi Arabia: Red Sea | collected 2011-10-15 | depth 25 m | reverse complement strand
CACTATCAATAAATTGTTGAAACAATTTAAAATGATGTCTGAAATGATGAAAAAGATGTCAAAAGGAAATCTGAAAGGTATGTCTGATAAAGGAATACCACCAGAATTATTTAATCAATTAAAATAAAAAGGAGAGTAAATGTTAAAATTAAGATTATCTAGGGGCGGTACAAAAAAGAGACCTGTTTACAAGGTTGTTGTGGCTGACAGTCGATTTGCTAGAGATGGTAGATTTATAGAGAAAGTAGGTTTTTTTAATCCACTATTACCAAAAGAAAAAAAGGAAAGAATTGGATTAGAGGCTGAGAGAATAAAGCTCCAAAAGCAGAAGTTAAAAAAGAGGAAGCTCCAAAAGCAGAGGCTAAAAAAGAGGAAGCTCCAAAAGCAGAAGCTAAAAAGGAAGAAAAGAAATAAAAAAAAGTTTATTTATGTTGCAAGCACAAGTTTTTACACTTTATCCAGAAGTTTTTCCTGGCCCGCTAGATAAAGGCCTTTATGGTAAAGCAATGGCTAAGAGATTGTGGAGCTTAAATGTGATTAATATTAGAGATGCAGCAACAGATAAACATAAAACTGTTGATGATACACCATATGGTGGTGGAACAGGAATGTTGCTTAAACCTGACGTTTTAGCAAATTCCATCGATCAGAATATAAATAAAGGAGAGAGAATTTTTTACCTTTCACCTAAAGGTAAAAAATTTGATCAAAGTCTTGCCGTGGAATTATCTAAGGCAAAATCATTTTCTCTAATTTGTGGACATTTTGAAGGAGTTGATGAGAGAGTTTTAACTACAAGAAATATAGAGGAAATAAGTATAGGAGATTATGTGTTGTCTGGTGGAGAAACAGCTGCAATTGTAGTTCTTGATAGCATAATAAGACTTTTGCCTGGAGTTTTAGGTAATGAAAAATCAGCTTCTGAGGAAACTTTTGAAAATGGTCTTTTGGAGTATCCTCAATATACAAAACCACAGATTTGGGAGCAGAAATCAGTGCCAGATGTGTTATTATCAGGTGATCACGCTAAAATTAAAGACTGGCGTTTATCTCAATCTGAGGCTATAACACGCGTCCGAAGACCAGATATGTGGCAAAAATATAAGAAGAATTAAATTGATAAATACTAGAATGAAAACAATAGAAGAAATAAATCAACACAATGTAAAAAAAATTCTTTCTGAAAAGAAGATCCCCGAGTTTTTTCCGGGTGATGTTGTTAAAGTTGGTGTAAGAATTACTGAAGGAAAAAAAGAAAGAATTCAATATTTTGAAGGTGTTTGTATAGCTAAAAAAAGTAGAGATTTAAATTCCTCATTTACTGTTAGGAAAATATCTTTTGGAGAAGGTGTTGAGAGAACATTTCCATTATTTGGAACAGTTATTGACACTATTAAGGTTATTCGTTCTGGAAAAGTACGAAGAGCAAAATTATATTATTTAAGAGATAGAACTGGTAAATCAGCAAGAATTGCAGAAAAGATTAGAAAAAAAATCGGTATAGATATTGAAGTTAAACCTGAAACGGTAACAGAAGAGAATCTTGCTCCTGTTACTCTAAAAGAAGAAGATAAAACAGAAGCTCCTAAAGCAGAAGTTAAAAAGGAAGAGACTCCTAAGGTAGAAGCTAAAAAGGAAGAAGCTCCTAAAGCGGAAGCTAAAAAAGAAGTAGAAAGCTCAACAGAAAAAAAATAATTTTTTTTTCAATGCCAAATACACTTTACGATAAAATTTGGAATGACCACTTAGTTGATCAGCAAACTGATGGTACAGCTTTATTATTTGTTGATAGACATCTTGTTCACGAAGTAACTAGCCCTCAAGCTTTTGAAGGTCTTAGAAATTCAAATCGAAAAGTAAGGCATCCAAATTTAACATTAGCTGTTGCAGATCATAACGTTCCAACGACTGACAGGACAAATGGTATAGCAGACCAAGAGTCTAAAATTCAGGTGGATACATTGGAAAAAAATTGTAAAGAATTTGGTATACAACTTTTTGGTATGAATGATAAAAGACAAGGAATTGTTCATATAATTGGACCTGAGCAAGGATTTACCCAACCAGGCACAGTAATTGTTTGTGGAGATAGTCATACAGCTACACACGGTGCATTTGGAGCTTTAGCATTTGGAATTGGAACGTCAGAGGTTGAACATGTTCTAGCAACACAAACCTTAGTGCAAAAAAAAGCAAAAAATTTTAGAATTAATGTTAATGGAAAACTTCCTTTAGGGGTAACATCAAAAGATGTAATCCTGCAAATAATTGGAAAAATTGGAACAGCTGGAGGCACTGGGTGTGTTGTTGAATATGCTGGAGATTTGATTAGATCACTAAGTGTGGAACAAAGGATGACTGTATGCAATATGACTATTGAAGGTGGTGCAAGAGCAGGATTGATTGCTCCAGATGAAAAGATATTTAAATATTTAAGTGGAAAACCAATGTCTCCTAAAGGTGAAAAATGGGACAAAGCTTTAGAATATTGGACGAGTTTAAATTCAGATGATGATGCGACATTTGAAAAAGAAATAAGTTTAGAGGCCAATGAAATTTTACCTATGATAACATGGGGAACATCTCCACAGGATGTGATAACGATTGATGGTAAAGTTCCAAATCCTGATGCTGAGAAAGATGAAGATAAAAAGAATTCATTAGAAAGATCTTTAAAATATATGGGTTTAAAACCTAACATGGCTGCTAAAGATATTAAAATAGATAAAGTTTTTATTGGCAGTTGTACAAATGGAAGAATAGAGGATTTAAGAGAAGCAGCAAAAATTTTAAAAGATAAAAAAATAGCCTCTCATGTCCATGCTATGGTGGTACCAGGATCTGGATTAGTCAAAGAGCAAGCAGAACAAGAAGGTCTAGATAAGATATTTGTTAGCTCAGGATTTGAGTGGAGAGAACCAGGTTGTTCAATGTGCTTAGCAATGAATGCAGATAAATTAAAACCAGAAGAAAGATGTGCATCAACATCTAATAGAAATTTTGAGGGGAGACAAGGTAGAGGTGGAAGAACTCATCTTGTAAGTCCAGGAATGGCAGCGGCAGCAGCTATTTCAGGAAATTTAGATGATGTAAGAAAGTATCAAAGTTAATGCAGAAATTTACTAACTTAAAAAGTATTCCAGCATATTTACCAATAGTAAATATCGATACAGATATGATTATTCCAAAGCAATTTCTTAAAACAATTAAAAGAACTGGACTTGGTAAAAATCTTTTTTATGAGATGAGGTATGATGTAGAGGGAAAAATAATTAATGATTTTATTCTTAATCAAAGTCCTTTCAATGAGTCAAAAATTTTAATTGCAGGAAAAAATTTTGGATGTGGTTCATCTAGAGAACATGCTCCATGGGCATTATTAGATTTTGGTATTACATGCGTTATTAGCTCTAGTTTTGCGGACATATTTTACAGTAATTGTTTTAAAAATGGAATTTTGCCAATTATCCTCGATGACGAGAAAATTAAAGAATTATCAGAGTATGCAAATAGAAAAGAAGAAATTTCGGTTGATTTAAATGATGAGAAAATAGTTTACGGAAATAATGAAGTAAAATTTAAAGTAGATTCTTTCAAGAAAAAGTGTCTCTTAGAAGGCTTAGACGATATAGCCTTATCTTTGAAAAAATCAGATAAAATAGAAATTTTTGAAAAAAATTTAATAAATAAAAAACCATGGATTATTAATGATTAAAGTAAAAAAAAGGAAAATTTTATTACTTCCTGGAGATGGGATTGGTCCAGAGGTTATAGCAGAAGTAAGAAAGACTATAAATTGGTTTAATGAAAAAAAGTCTCTTGATTTTGAAATTGATGAGGATTTAGCAGGAGGATGTTCTTATGATAAACATGGTACACCGATAACTGATGAAGTTTTTTACAAAGCATTAGAAAGTGCAGTCGTTATGCTAGGTGCTGTTGGTGGACCTAAGTGGGACAAAGTAGAGTTTTCCAAAAAACCAGAAAGAGCACTTTTAAAATTAAGAAAAGAACTTAAGCTTTTTGCAAATTTAAGACCTGCGATATGTTTTAAACAGTTAGTTGATGCATCAACTTTAAAACCTGAAATTGTTTCTGGTTTAGATATAATGATTGTGAGAGAGTTAACAGGTGGAATTTACTTCGGTGAACCAAGAGGAATTAAACCAATTGAAAATGGTGAAAGAAAAGGAATTAATACTCATACTTACACAAGCAGTGAGATAGTCAGAGTAGCTAGGGTTGCTTTTGATTTAGCAAAGAAACGATCTAACAGAGTTACCTCTTGTGAAAAATCAAATGTTATGGAAGCAGGACAACTTTGGAAGGAAGAAGTACAAGCACTTCATGATAAAGAATTTAACGATGTAGAACTAAATCATATGCTTGCAGATAATTGTGCAATGCAACTTTTACGAAATCCTAAACAATTTGATGTAATTGTAACAGATAATCTTTTTGGAGATATGTTATCTGATCAAGCATCAATGTTAACAGGATCACTAGGACTCTTACCTTCAGCTTCTTTAGGAGCAAAAAATAAAGATGGTGAGATGAGAGCAATGTACGAGCCTATTCATGGATCTGCTCCTGATATAGCAGGTAAAGGTGTTGCAAATCCGATTGCTACAATTTTAAGTTTTGCTATGGCCTTAAGATATTCTTTGGATCTTGATAAAGAGGCAGAGGCCTTAGAAAAAGCGGTTCAGAGCGTGTTAAATGAGGGCCTTAGAACAAAAGACATATTATCTAAAGGAATGAAAGAAGTATCCACATCAGAAATGGGCGATGCGATAATTTCAAAATTGCAATAATTAACTAATTATCTTAAACTTATTACATGCCAAGCTATACAGCACCTGTTGAAGATATGATGTTTCTTTTTGAAAAATTGAGAAATAATCAAAAATATAATGAACTGGATAAGTATAAAGAAGTCACATCTGACTTGGTAAAAGACATTTTACAAGAGGCAGCAAAAATTAATCAAAATCTTATTTTGCCATTAGCAAAGGTAGGAGATGAAAATCCTGCAGTTTTGGAAAATGGTGTAGTTCGAACTCCGCCTGGTTATAAAGAGGCATATAAAAAGTATATCGAAGATGGATGGACATCTCTATCTTGTGATCCAAAATATGGAGGTCAAGGTATGCCAAAAACAGTAAGCGCATTTTTTGATGAGATGCTGTCATCAGCTAGTCTATCTTTTAAACTTTATAGCGAGTTAAGTATTGGTGCATATAATTGTATAAATCATCATGCCACTGATGAAATTAAGAATAGATATTTACCGAAAATAGTTGAAGGAAAATGGAGTGGCACTATGTGCTTAACAGAACCAGTGTGTGGTACTGATTTAGGATTACTTAAAACGAAAGCAAAAAAACAATCTGATGGAACTTTTAAAATAACTGGTCAAAAAATCTTTATTACATCTGGAGATCATGATTTAACAGAAAATATTATTCACTTAGTTTTAGCGAGAGCGGACGACTCACCAGCTGGTACAAAAGGAATAAGTCTATTTTTAGTGCCAAAATTTATTGTAAAAGATGATGGATCAGTGGGTCCAAGAAATGGGATATCGACAGGGTCAATTGAGACTAAGATGGGTATTAAAGGATCAGCTACATGTGTTTTAAATTTTGATGATGCCACTGGTTATATGATAGGTGCTAAAGAAAAAGGTTTGAGTGCTATGTTTACCATGATGAATCTTGAGAGAATAATTGTTGGTATTCAAGGTTTAGGTATTTCAGAAATTGCTTACCAAAATTCTCTTTCTTACGCAAAAGAGAGAAAACAAGGAAAAACTAATAATTCAAAATCGAAAAATGGAGCTGACTGTATTATTGAACATGCCGATATCAGAAGAACATTGTTAAATATGAAGTCAATTATTGAAGGTGAGAGAGCTTTATGTTTTTGGTTATCTCAACAAACAGAAGTTAGCTTAAATCATTCAAATGAAAAAGTTCGTCAAGAAGCATCTGATTATGTATCTTTGATGACACCTGTCGTAAAATCATTATTTTCTGACTTAGCTATGGAAATCACTAGTGATGCAATGCAAATTCACGGTGGCTATGGTTATACAAAAGATCAGGGTATAGAACAGTTATATAGAGATAATAGAATAACACCTATTTATGAGGGAACTAATTCAGTACAAGCTGCTGACCTAGTTTTTAGAAAACTATCAAATAAAAATGGGAATATAATTTTCAAATTTTTAGATCAGATAAAATCTGAATGTAATTTAAACAATGAAAAAATTAAATCATTTGTATCAGATTTTAATGACCATCTAAATATCTTAAAAAAATTTAGTGAATGGATGATAGATAAAGCAAAAACAGAAAAAGATGATGTCAGCGCAGCAGCAAACGACTATCTAAAAACTTTAGGCTATGTTTCTATTGCGTACGCATGGATTAAAGTTTTGGAGGTAAGCTTTAAAGACTTTAATGAGAATAAAAATTTCTATGAGGATAAAATAGATACTGCAAGATTCTATTTTGATAAAGTATTGCCAAGAGCTGAACAACATTATAAATCAGCTATATCTGGTAGCTCAAATATTATGAGTTTCAAATTTAGCTAAATAAAAATGAGCCATTACGATACCAATCTGGATAAAAATAGTGCCAATTATGTACCATTAACTCCTTTAACTTTTTTAAAAAGAGCAAAAGAAATTTATCCAAATTATGAAGCAATTATTTATGAAGACCGAAAATATACATGGGATCAGGTCTATAAACGAACTGTTAAATTTGCGAGTGCATTAAACAAATTAGGTATTAAAAAAGGCGACACTGTCTCTTTTTTAGCTTTTAATACTCCTGAAATTTTTGAGGGTCATTATTCAGTGCCTATGACTGGTGCAGTATTAAATACAATTAATATAAGATTGGATGCCAAAACTATTGCATACATTTTAGATCACAGTGAGGCAAAAGTATTAGTTGTAGATAGACAACTTCATATTGAAGTAAAGAAAGCACTGAGCACTTTAAAAAGAAAAATAGTTATCATTGATATTAATGATAAATTTGCTGATCAATCGAAATGTGAGAAAATTGGTGAATTGGAGTATGAAAGTTTTCTAAATTCAGGTGATGAAAATTATAAGTGGGAAATGCCAAAAGATGAATGGCAAGCAATATCACTAAGCTATACATCTGGCACAACGGGCAACCCTAAGGGTGTCGTCTATCATCATAGGGGCTCATATTTGATGTCTACAGGAAGTGCCGTTGCATGGAATATGCCTAATAGACTAAATTTTTTAACTATTGTACCAATGTTTCATTGTAATGGCTGGGGTTATCCTTGGACTGTTCCAATGTTGAATGGAAAAACTATTTGTTTAAGAAATATTGATGTAAAAAAAATATTTGATTTAATTGACAAACATAACGTAACTCATTTTGGTGGAGCACCAATAGTGTTAAATATGATTACAGGTGCACCTGACTCAGATAGAAAAAAATTAAAACAAAAAGTTTACGTTCTTACAGCAGGAGCCCCTCCACCAAGTATTATCTTCAAAAAAATGAAAGAACTTGGATTTGAAGTAATGCATGTTTATGGATTAACAGAAACTTATGGGCATGTAACACAATGCGCTTGGAATGATGCTTGGAATGAATTTGATGAAGAAAAACAAAATGAGATTAAAGCAAGACAAGGTGTAAGATATCCTAATACCGAGGGAATCACAGTCATGAATCCAGAAACAATGAAAGAAGTACCAAAAGATGGGAAAACAATTGGTGAAATTATGATTAAAGGCAATGTAGTTATGAAAGGTTATTTTAAGGACAAAGAGGCGACGAATAAAGCTATGGATGGTGGATGGTTTCACTCTGGTGATTTGGCTGTCATGCATCCTGATGGATACGTAAAAATTCAAGATCGATCTAAAGATATAATTATTTCCGGTGGAGAAAATATATCTTCCATAGAAATTGAGAATACTTTAGCAAAACATCCTTCAGTTTCCATTGCAGCTGTCGTTGCTAAACCTGACGAAAAATGGGGTGAAGTTCCATGCGCATTTATTGAGATGGTTAAAGATAAACCTGTCACAGAAAAAGAATTAATAAGTTTTTGTAAAGAAACTCTTGCAGGATTTAAAGTGCCAAAACAAGTTGTTTTCTGTGAGCTTCCAAAAACTTCAACGGGCAAAATTCAAAAATTTGAATTAAGAAAAAAATTTTAGGTAAATAATTGATATTCCAATTAGACAATAAAAATGTTCATGCATCTGATGCAGGTCAGGGTCTAGATGTAAATAGAGAAACAATTGTTTTTTTGCATGGAAGTGGTCTTTCACATATTGTTTGGTCCTTAACTGAGCAATTTTTTTCAAATAAAAATTTTAATGTCCTTTCAATTGATTTACCTGGACACGGAAACTCTGATGGACCTTGCTTGAATAGCATTGAAAAAATTTCAGAATGGTTAGAACAAGTGTTTATCAAATTAAACCTCAAGAATTTAATTTTAATTGGTCATTCACAAGGTTGCTTAGAAATACTTGAATACACATACAAATACAAAAGTAGATTAAAAAAATTAGTTTTTGTTGGCGGATCGAATAAAATGCCTGTTCATCCTGACTTAATAGAACTTGCACAAAATGGTGATTCAGATGCAGTTAAATTAATGATGAAATGGGGATATGAGGGTTCAAAAAAATTTATTGGAGGTAATCCTGTTGAAAAAATCATTCAATCACCAAGAGATATAAGCGAAATACTGGCCGTAGATTTGAATGCATGCAATAATTACTCAAATGGGCTTAATGCAGCAAAAAAAATAGAGGTCCCTTCAATGCTAATTTTTGGTGAACTTGATAAAATGGTAAACTTAGAGTCTGGAAAAAAATTCTCTGATTTAATTAAAAATTCAAATACTCATATAATCAAAGGATGTGGTCATATGATAATGATTGAAAAAGCATTCGAAATGAGAGAAAAGATTTTAGAATTTTTAAATAAATGAAAAATTATCCTATAGCAAGGTCAAGAAGATTGAGAAGTACTCCTTACACCTCAAGAATTGAAAATCAAGGTGTGACTGCATACACTGTTTATAATCATATGCTTTTACCAGCAGCATTTGGATCGCTAGAAGAATCTTGTGATCATTTAAAAAAAAATGTTCAAGTCTGGGATGTAGCGGCTGAAAGACAAGTCGAAATTTCTGGAAAGGATGCTGCTAAACTAATTCAGCTTATGACTTGTAGAGACTTGTCAAAATCTAAAGTGGGCAGATGTTACTACTGTCCTATAATTGATGAAAATGGAAATTTGGTAAATGATCCTGTCATATTAAAGTTAGCTGATGATAGATGGTGGGTTTCAATTGCCGATTCAGACGTAATTTTTTTTGCAAAAGGTTTAGCCTCGGGAAATAAATTTGATGTGAAAATTTATGAACCTAATGTAGATATTTTCGCTGTTCAGGGACCAAAATCATTCGATTTGATGGAAAAAATTTTTGGTAAAAAAATTAAAGATTTAAAATTTTTTGGATTTGATTATTTTGAATTTAATGGAGTAAAACATCTAATTGCTAGATCAGGTTGGTCAAAGCAAGGAGGCTTTGAGGTTTATGTAGAAAATACTCAATCAGGTTTAGAATTATATGATCAACTTTTTGAATTAGGAAAAGAATTTAATGTAAAACCTGGATGTCCAAATCTTATTGAAAGAATTGAAAGTGGTTTACTTTCTTATGGAAACGATTTTGATAATAATGACAACCCATTTGAATGTGGTTTTGGAAAATACGTAAATTTGGATACGAATATTAATTTTTTAGGTAAAGATAAATTAAAAAAGATTGAAAAAGAAGGAATTAAGAGAAAATTGATGGGCGTGCTCATTGAAACAGATAAAATAAACTTAACTACGTCTCTAAATATTAAAGATAATAATAATAATTTTATTGGAGAGCTTAGATCTGCGTGTTATTCACCTCATTTCAAAAAAGTTATTGGAATAGCTATGATTAATCAGCCATATTGTAAAGCTTCTGAGTCGGGGATAATAGAAATAGACGGTAATTCTTTAAGCCTTAAAGTTTGCGATTTACCTTTCATCTAGTATAAAAGCTAAATCATGAATATTGCAATTGTAGGAGCAACAGGAAACGTTGGTAGAAAAACTTTAGAGGTCCTTGAAAAAAAAGGACTTCCTATTGAAAATCTTTATTTGCTAGCTTCATCCAGAAGCACTGGAAAGAAAATTTCTTTTAAAGGAAAGGATTATAATGTTTCAGATTTGGAAACTTTTGATTTTTCGAAAGTAAAAATTGCTTTTTTTGCAGCAGGAGGAAAAATCTCAGAAAAATATGCTGGACAAGCTGCAAAGTATTGTATTGTGATTGATAATTCCAGCTTTTATAGGATGGACTCAACAGTACCTCTTGTAGTGCCACAAGTTAATTCAAATGATCTAAAAAATATAAAAAAGAATATTATTGCTAATCCTAACTGTTCTACGGCTCAATTGGTTTTAGCTTTAAAACCTTTACACGATTTATTTATTATTAAAAGAATAGTTGTTTCAACCTATCAATCGGTTTCTGGAGCTGGAAAAGCACCGATGGATGAGTTAATTGAGCAAACAAGACAAGTATTAGCAGGTCAAGATGTAAAATCGAAAAACTTTACAAAACAAATAGCGTTTAATGCTATTCCACATATTGATGCATTTTCAGATGACGGTTACACAAAAGAAGAATTAAAAATGACCAATGAAACAAAAAAAATACTTGATAATAAGATTGATTTAACAGCAACATGTGTAAGATTACCTATTTCTATTTCACATGCAGAGTCAGTAAACATCCAATTTGAAAAAAAATTTAGTATTAAAGATATTACTGAAGCTTTAAATAAGTTCGAGGGTTGCCAAGTAATTGACGATAGAAGCGATGGTGGATATATTACTCCATTAGAAGCTGAAGGCAAAAACGAAACATTTATATCAAGAATAAGAGAAGATAAAACAATTGAAAATGGATTAAATTTGTGGATTGTTTCAGATAATCTTTTAAGAGGTGCAGCTTTGAATGCAGTTGAAATAGCTGAAACATTATTTAAAAATAATTTTTATGGAAAATAAAAGACCTTTATCTCCTCATATCCAAATTTATAAATGGCATATTTCATCCTTAGTTTCTATTTCTCATAGAATTACAGTTAGGTATTATTTGGTCTTTCTCTTTTCAAATTTTAAGTGAGATTAGACATTTAATAATGGATTTTGGATACGGATTTGAATTAAAGACAAGTAGAATTTCAGGATTAATTGTAATATTTGGTTCAATAATTTTGACTATTGTATTTTATTTAATTGGAAAAAATTTTATTTAGAATGATTAACGCGACAAAAAAATGGATTTTTTTAAAAGTAAGTGGAGCAATATCGGTACCCTTAATGATCTGGTTTATAATAAATTTTATATCAGTTTATGATCAAAATTATTCAAATGTCATAAATTTTTTTACAAATCCAATATCGAAGTTTTTATTTAGCGTATTCATTATCAATGCGTATTTCTTTTCAGCTTTGAGTATTAGTGAGGTTTTTGAGGATTATGTTAAAAATGATAAAATCAAAAATGTCGCAAACAGACTTTTATATGCTTCAGCAGTGGTAATTCCATTAATTACAATTATATTAATATCTATCATATGAGCACTTACAAAATTATAGATCATGAATATGATGTAGTCGTTTTAGGAGCCGGAGGTTCTGGCTTGAGAGCAGCAGTTGGTTTAAGTGAAGCTGGACTTAAGACTGCTTGTATTTCAAAAGTTTTCCCAACAAGAAGTCACACATCGGCTGCACAAGGTGGTATTTCAGCTGCACTTGGAAATATGGGTGAGGATGACTGGCGTTGGCATATGTATGATACAGTTAAAGGAGCAGATTGGTTAGGTGACCAGGATAGCATCGAATATCTTTGTAAGGAAGCACCTAAGGCAGTTATTGAATTAGAAAAATATGGAGTGCCTTTTAGCAGAACTGAAGATGGAAAAATTTATCAAAGACCATTTGGTGGTATGACCAAAAATTATGGAAATGGGATTGTGCAAAGAACTTGTGCAGCTGCTGATAGAACAGGTCATGCAATTTTACATACTTTATACGGACAGGCTTTAAAACATAAAACAGAATTTTTTATTGAATACTTTGCTTTAGATTTATTGATGAAAGACGGAGAGTGCAAAGGATTAATTGCATGGAATTTAAATGATGGAACTATTCATAGATTTAGAGCACACACTGTAATTATAGCTACGGGTGGTTATGGTAAAGTGTATTATTCCGCTACATCTGCACATACTTGTACTGGTGATGGAAATGCGATGGTTTTAAGAGCAGGTTTACCACTTCAAGACATGGAATTTGTTCAATTTCATCCCACTGGAATTTATGGCCATGGTACTCTGATAACAGAAGGAGCAAGAGGTGAAGGCGGGTATCTTACAAACTCTAAAGGTGAAAGATTTATGGAAAGATATGCACCTAAAGCAAAAGATCTGGCTTCAAGAGATGTAGTAAGTAGATCAATGTCTATTGAAATTAATGAAGGTAGAGGTGTTGGAAAAGAACATGATCATGTTCATTTAAATTTAAATCATTTAGATAAAGATATTATTGAAAGTAGACTTCCAGGTATAACAGAAGCTGCTAGGTTATTTGCTAATGTAGATGTTACAAAAGAACCGATTCCTGTTGTTCCAACTGTTCATTATAATATGGGTGGTATCCCAACAAATTACAAAGCAGAAGTTTTGACTGTCAATGGCTCTGAAAAAACTGTACCAGGTTTGATGGCTATAGGTGAAGCGGCTTGTGTTTCAGTCCATGGTGCCAATAGACTTGGTTCAAACTCATTAATAGATTTGGTAGTTTTTGGAAGAGCTGCAGCAAAAAGAGCAGCTGAATTAATTAAACCCGGCACTCCACATGAGGAGATTAGCGAGTCTGAAACACAGAAATGTTTAGATCGTTTTGATAAAATTAGAAATGCTAAAGGTGAAATTGGAACAGCTGAATTAAGACTATCTATGCAGAAAACTATGCAGTCAAAGTGTGCAGTTTTTAGAACAGAAAAAACTCTTAAAGAAGGTGTCAATGAAATAGGAAAAACTTACGATGGGTTACAATCTATATCTGTCAAAGATAAATCGCTAATTTTTAATACTGATTTAGTTGAGACTTTAGAATTTGATAATCTGATTAGACAAGCAGTTGTTACAGTCAATTCTGCTTATAACAGAAAAGAAAGTAGAGGTGCTCATGCAAGAGAGGATTATCCAAAAAGGGATGATGAGAAATTTATGCAACATACACTTGCTTGGTGTAACGGAAAAGAAACAAAGATAGGTTATAGAGAGGTTCATAAATCTACATTAACAAACGATGTTCAATACTTTCCACCCCAAGAAAGAGTTTATTGATGGTTCAAATAAGTTTACCTGAAAATTCTGAGATTAAAAAAGGTAAGTATTTCAAAGATAAAACTGGATCTAAAAATTTAAGAAAAGTAAACATTTACAGATGGGACCCTTCTTCAGGGGATAAACCAAGGATAGATACATACGAAGTTGACATGGACAATTGTCCCTCAAAAGTATTAGATATTTTAAATAAAATTAAAAACGAAATAGATCCAACCTTAGCTTACAGAAGATCTTGCGCTCATGGAGTTTGTGGTTCTTGCGCAATGAATATGGCAGGAAAAAATGGTTTAGCATGTACTACAGCACACGCAGAAATAAATGGTGATATTGATATTTATCCTTTACCTCATTTGAAAGTCAAAAAAGATTTAATTGGTGATCTTGATGGATTGTATAAACAATATCAATCAATTGAACCTTGGTTAAAATCAAACTCTAAATCAGAGACAAAAGAAATATTTCAATCAAAAGAAGATAGAGCAAAATTAGATGGTGCTTATGAGTGTATTATGTGTGCATGTTGCTCAACGTCTTGTCCAAGTTACTGGTGGAATGGTGATAAATATTTAGGCCCTGCCGTACTTTTACAAGCATATAGATGGATTGTAGATAGTAGAGATGAAGAGAGGCAGGCGCGATTAAAAAAAGTTGCAGACGAACTCAAGTTATATAGATGTCATACAATTATGAACTGTACGAGTGCATGTCCTAAAGGATTAAATCCAGCAAAAGCTATAGCTGAAATAAAAAAGATGTTAGCAACCGCTAATATTTAAACGATAGACTAATAAGAATTTTTACTCTAAAAGATCCTATTCATGAAATTAATAGAACATTTTGTAGGTGGAAAAATAATTCCAGGCACATCTGATAAAAAAGGCAAAGTATTTAACCCCGCAACTGGAGATCAAGAAAAAGAAGTAAGATTAGCTTCTAAAGCTGACTTAGACCAATCAGTTAAAATTGCAAAAAAAGCTTTTAACGAATGGTCATTAAAACCTTCTCTTCAAAGAGCAAGAATAATGTTTAAATTTAAAGAGTTAATTGAAAAAAACTCAGATGAACTCACTCAATTAATTGTGGAAGAACACGGTAAAGTTTATGAAGATGCGAAAGGATCTTTAACAAGAGGTTTAGAGGTTGTTGAATTTGCATGTGGAATTCCACATTTACTTAAAGGAGAGTTTTCCGAAAATGTTGGAACTAATGTAGACAGTTGGTCAATGAGACAACCTTTGGGAGTTGTAGCTGGAATAACCCCATTTAATTTTCCAGCAATGGTACCAATGTGGATGTTTCCTATTGCTATTGCCTGTGGAAATACTTTTATATTAAAACCTTCAGAAAAAGATCCATCATGTTCAATAAGATTAGCAGAGCTACTTAAAGAGGCGGGTTTACCCGATGGTGTTTTTAACGTTGTAAACGGAGACAAAGAGGCCGTAGATGCAATTTTGACCAATAAAGACATTAAAGCTGTCAGTTTTGTTGGTTCAACTCCAATAGCAAAATATATCTATGAAAATTCAGCTAAAAATGAAAAAAGAGTTCAAGCTTTAGGTGGAGCGAAAAATCACCTAGTTGTTATGCCTGACTGTGATTTAGATGGTGCTGTAAATGGCTTGATGGGTGCCGCATATGGGTCGGCTGGTGAAAGATGTATGGCACAATCTGTTGCAGTAGCTGTTGGAAATATTGGAGATGAGTTAGTTTCAAGATTGTCAAAAAAGGCAGAAGCTTTAAAAGTTGGACCTGGAATGGATAAAAATTCTGAAATGGGACCCTTAGTAACTAAAGAACATTTAGAAAAAGTAAAAAGCTATGTTGATTTAGGAGTAAAAGAAGGTGCAAAATTAGTTGTTGATGGAAGAAATTTAAAATTACAAGGATATGAAAATGGTTTTTATATTGGAGGGTGTTTATTTGATAATGTAAAAAAAGAAATGAGAATTTATAAAGAGGAAATATTTGGTCCAGTTTTATCTGTTATTAGAGTAGAAACTTTTGAAGAAGCTACAAAATTAATAAATGATCATGAATATGGAAATGGTGTGAGTATTTACACCAGAGATGGTGACGCTGGAAGAACATTTGCTAGCAAAATTCAAGTTGGAATGGTTGGTATAAATGTTCCAATACCCGTTCCTATGGCCTTCCATAGTTTTGGAGGGTGGAAGCGATCTTTATTTGGAGACAGCGCGATGCATGGTATGGAAGGTATTAAATTTTACACTAAATTAAAAACTATAACTTCAAGATGGCCTTCAGGGATTCGATCAAATGCAGAATTTGTGATGCCTACAATGAAATAAAGGAGAAAAATGAGCAAGATATCTTTAATTGGTGCAGGCCAAATCGGTGGTACTCTTGCACACTTAATTGGAATAAAAGAATTAGTAAATGAGGTAGTCTTATTTGATGTTGCTCGTGGAATTGCAAAAGGTAAAGCATTAGATATTGCTCAATCATCTTCTGTTGACGGTTTTAATGTAAAATTTTCTGGAACTGATGATTATAAAGATATTAAAAACTCAGATGTAATTATCATCACAGCAGGAGTTCCAAGAAAACCTGGCATGAGTAGAGACGATCTACTTGGTATTAATTTAAAAATAATCAAACAGGTTGCTGAAGGAATAAAACAGAATTCGCCCGATGCATTTGTGATATGTATAACAAATCCTTTAGATGTAATGGTAATGGCATTTCAAAAATTTTCAGGTCTTTCACCCAATAAAGTTGTTGGGATGGCTGGTATTTTGGATAGTTCAAGATTTAAATTATTCTTATCAGAAGAATTTAACATCCCAGTAAAAAAAATAGATGCAATGGTAATGGGAGGTCATGGGGATACAATGGTTCCACTGCCAAGATTCACAAAAGTTTCTGGAAAACCTTTATTAGATTTAGTCAAAGCTGGAAAAATTTCACAAGAAAGATTGGAAGAAATAAATCAAAGAACAAGAGATGGTGGAGCAGAAATTGTTAAATTTTTAGAAAAAGGCTCAGCTTTTTATGCTCCAGCAGCTTCAGGGGTAGAAATGGCAAAAGCGTATCTTCAAGATGAGAAAAAAATACTTCCATGTGCTGCTTATCTAAATGGCGAATATGGGATTAAAAATATCTATGCCGGTGTTCCAATTATTATTGGTAAAAAAGGTGTTGAAAAAATTGAGGAGATTGACTTAGATGAAAAAGAAAAATCTGAATTTCTTCATTCCATTGATGCTGTAAAAAAACTTTGGGAAGCAGCATCTAAAATAGATCCGGATTTAGCTAAATAATGAATATACACGAGCATCAAGCTAAACAAATTTTAAAACAATTTGGTGTAGTGGTGCCAGAAGGTGTATTTGGCTTTACAGTTAAGGATCTCATTGAAAAATGTAAGTCATTAAAAACAGATAAGTATGTTTTAAAGGCACAAATTCATGCTGGCGGCAGAGGAAAAGCTGGCGGTGTAAAGATTTTAGATAGTTTGGATGAACTTGAAAAATCAGCAAAAGAATTACTGGGAAAAAAATTGGTTACCCATCAAACTGGTCCAGCCGGAAGAGAAGTAAAAAGACTTTATGTTGAGGTTTCATCGAATATTGAAAAAGAATTTTATTTATCTTGTTTAGTAGATAGAGCTTCATCAAAAATTGCATTTATTTCTAGTGATCAAGGAGGAATGGATATTGAAAAAATAGCAACAGAGTCCCCAAATAAAATTATAACAACTAAAGTTAAATTATTCGATGAAATTTCAGTTGATGAATGTGAAAAAATTATAAAGATATTCAATTTAGAAGGCAGTGCTAAAGGTGAAGCGATTTCTTTAATAAAATCAATTTATAAAATGTTTACTAAAACTGATGCAAATATGGTTGAGATAAATCCATTAATATTGACAAAAGAAAAAAGGATCATTTGTTTAGATGCAAAAGTAAATTTTGATAGTAACGCTTTATTTAGACATCCTGAAATTTTAGAACTCAGAGATTTAAATGAGGAAGATCCTGCAGAAATTGAGGCTAGCAAACACGATCTTGCTTACATTAAATTAGATGGAAGTATTGGATGCATGGTTAATGGTGCTGGTTTAGCTATGGCAACAATGGACATAATAAAATTATACGGTGAAGAACCAGCAAATTTTTTAGATGTAGGTGGAGGAGCTTCAAAAGAAAAAGTATCAGCTGCTTTCAAAATAATATTATCTGATAAAAACGTTAAGGGGATATTGATCAATATTTTTGGTGGTATCATGCGATGTGATGTCCTGGCACAGGGTGTAGTTGATGCTGCAAAAGAGATAAATATTAATGTTCCACTTGTAGTAAGATTGGCTGGCACCAACTTCAAAGAGGGAAAAGAAATATTAGACAACTCAGGTTTAAAATTAATTTCTGCTGAAAATCTTGATGATGCTGCAAAAAAAATTGTTGAGGCTATAAATTAAATGTCTGTATTAGTAAATAAAGACACTAGATTGATTTGCCAGGGTTTTACTGGGTCACATGGAACGTTTCATTCTGAGCAGGCAATTAAATATGGAACAAAATTAGTAGGTGGAGTTACACCAAAAAAAGGTGGTCAAAAGCATTTAGGATTACCAGTTTTTAATACTGTGATTGAAGCAAAAAAATCTGAGGGTGCCAATGCAACTATGATTTATGTGCCTGCAAGATTTGCAGCAGCTGCAATTATTGAGGCAATAGATGCATCAATAGAGTTAATTGTTTGTATTACTGAAGGTATTCCTATTCAGGATATGCTTAAAGTTAAACAACGTTTATCTAACTCAAAATGTAGATTAATAGGTCCTAACTGTCCTGGAATAATTACTCCTGATGAGTGTAAAATTGGAATTATGCCAGGTAACATCCATAAAAAAGGAAGTGTAGGAATTGTTTCTAGATCAGGTACTCTTACTTACGAAGCGGTAGCCCAAACAACTGAAAACGGATTAGGGCAATCAACTTGTATTGGAATTGGTGGTGATCCAATAAATGGTACTAACTTTATAGATTGCTTAGAATTATTTTTAAATGATGAGGAAACAAAATCAATTTTAATGATAGGCGAAATTGGAGGCACTGCCGAGGAAGAGGCTGCAGAATTTATTAATAATCATAAAATCAAAAAACCAATAGTTGGATTTATAGCAGGTGTAACAGCACCACCAGGAAGAAGAATGGGTCATGCTGGAGCGATTATTTCTGGGGGGAAAGGTACTGCTCAAGATAAGATTAAAAAGATGGAAGATTGTGGTATTACTATTGCTAACTCACCTTCAAAAATTGGAAAAACCCTTTTTGATAAATTGTCTAATTGAAAAAATCTTTTCTAAGTTTATATTGTTTAAAAAATGTCTTCTTCTAAAAATTTAGAATTTGAAAAATCAGGATTTTTAACTAAATCAAATAGTGCGTTTATTGAGCAAATGTACTTACAGTATTTAAATAATGATCCTAATTTACCTAAGAGTTGGAAAGAATACTTTAATGAAATAGGAGATGAGGCAGATATTATCATTAAAGAAATTAATGGGCCATCCTGGAACCCAAAAAAAAATAAAGCTTCATTAAAAAAAATTCATAATAAAATTGATAAAAATATTGAGACCAATGAGTTAGAAATAATTAAATCAAACGCTAATTCAATAAAAGCTGTAGCGATGATCAGGTCGTATAGGCAAAGAGGACACCTGATTGCGAAATTAGATCCCTTAGGAATGATGCAAACAGAATATTTAGATGAGTTACACCCAGAGTCTTATGGTTTTAAAAAAGAGGAATATGACAAAAAAATTTTTTTAAATGGAGTTATTAATAAGGAATACTCAAACATAAAAGAAATACTAAATTTTTTAAAGACGAAATATTGTGGACCCCTTGGTTTTGAATATATGCATATATCTAATCCAACAGAGAGAAAATGGTTCAGAGATAGAGTAGAAAAAGCTGACGATTTTAAATTTACACAAAACGGTAAAGAAGCAATTTTAAATAAGTTGATCCAGGCAGAGGGTTTTGAGAAATTTTTGCATACAAAATATGTTGGTACTAAAAGATTTGGACTTGACGGCGGTGAAAGTTTAATCCCTGCGTTAGAGCAAATAATAAAAATTGGTGGACAATCAAAAGTTAAAGAAGTCAAAATCGGAATGTCTCACAGAGGAAGACTGAATGTTTTAGCAAATGTATTACAAAAATCTTATAAAAGAATTTTTAATGAATTTGCGGGTGAAATTAGCTCCTCAGAAGATGGTGCTGGAGACGTAAAATATCATTTAGGAGCATCATCTGATAGAGAATTCGATGGAAATTCAGTCCATGTAAGTTTAACAGATAACCCCTCGCATTTGGAAGCTGTTAACCCAGTTGTACTTGGACAAACTAGAGCTAAACAATTCTTTCATAAAGACAAAGAAAGAAAAAAAGTAATACCAATTTTAATTCATGGTGATGCAGCTTTTGCTGGACAAGGAGTTGTAGCAGAGTGTTTTGCAATGTCAGGATTACCAGGCCATAATACTGGTGGTACTATTCATATCATAGTAAATAATCAAATTGGTTTTACAACAAGTCCTAGATTCGCTAGATCTTCGCCTTATCCATCAGATATTTCAAAAATGGTAGAGGCTCCAATAATTCATGTTAATGGTGACGATCCTGAAGCAGTCGTATATGCAGCAAGGATTGCAACTGATTTCAGATTAAAATTTAATAGAGATGTAGTCATAGATTTAATTTGTTACAGAAGATTTGGGCATAATGAAGGAGATGA
>LUMQ01000743.1_pt1 | contig 20333 bp, 22 predicted proteins | sample 729621 | NCBI WGS metagenome assembly LUMQ01 (sample SAMN03860259, study PRJNA289734) | marine metagenome | biome: seawater column; feature: ocean; material: water; isolation source: Red Sea water column Station 12 - depth 25m | place: Saudi Arabia: Red Sea | collected 2011-10-15 | depth 25 m | reverse complement strand
GTTGAAAAAACAGCTTTAGCTGATGCTGAAGTTGAATACATGGATCATGTTTCAGATACTATTTATGCTGCATTTAAAGTGAAATTTTCAAATTTAGATATAATTAAAGGTGCTGACGTAATAATTTGGACTACAACTCCCTGGACTATTCCTGCAAATAAAGCATTAGCTTACAATGCTAGCCTTAAATATGTATTGCTTGAAATTAATGATAACAAAAATTTTGTTAACAGAAAAATTGTAATTGCAAAAGATTTATTAGAACCTTTTAAAAAAGATACCTCTATAGAAAATATTAAAGTTTTAAACGAATTTTTAGGAAAAGATTTAAATGGAACTATTTGCAGTCATCCATTTTCTAAAATGGAATATAATTATGATATTCCAATGCTTGAGGCTAATTTTGTCACTACTGAACAAGGAACAGGTATTGTACATTGTGCTCCGAGCCATGGACCAGATGACTTCAATCTTTGTTTAAATAATAATATCAAAGCAATTGAAACAGTTGATGGTGATGGAAAATATACAAGTGAAATTAAACTTTTTGAAGGTTTACATATTTTTAAGGCTAATAACTTAATTATAGAAAAATTAGATGAACAAAAAAATTTAGTAACAAATGGAAAACTAACTCACTCTTATCCTCATTCTTGGAGATCAAAAGCTCCACTAGTTCATAGGGCAACGCCGCAATGGTTTATATCAATGGAAAGTCACGGGTTAAGAGATAAAGCATTAAAAGCTATCGATAATACAGATTTTTATCCTTCCAAAGGAAAAGAAAGAATAAAATCAATGATTGAAACTAGACCAGACTGGTGTGTATCAAGACAAAGAGTTTGGGGTGTGCCACTACCAATTTTTATTTCAAAAAAAACTGGTGATGTTTTAGTTGATGATGAAGTATTTGAAAATATTGCAAAAATTTATGAAAAAGAAGGTTCTGATTGTTGGTTTAATGATGATTATCAGATCTTTCTTGGAGACAAGTATAAAGCAGAAGACTATGAAAAATTATCAGACATAGTTGAAGTTTGGTTTGACAGTGGATCCACTCACTCTTTTGTTTTAGAGAAAAGAGACGACCTCAAATGGCCAGCATCTATGTATTTAGAGGGCTCAGATCAACATAGAGGATGGTTTCACTCCTCATTACTTGAATCATGTGGAACAAGAGGAGTCGCTCCATTTGAAAGCATTCTTTCTCATGGTTTTGTTGTAGATGGAAAAGGTCTAAAAATGTCAAAGTCAACAGGTAACGTTATTGCTCCACAAGATATATTAAAAAAATATGGTGCCGATATATTAAGAATTTGGGTGGCATCTTCAAATTATGCTGAAGATTTAAGAATAGATTATTCAATTTTAGATCAACACGCTGAGTCTTATAGAAAAATTAGAAATACATTTAGATATCTATTAGGAAATATTCAAGATCAATACGAAAATCTTGATCTAGAAAAAGTTAAATTTGAAAACTTTGATTCTCTTGAAAAATTTATGCTTCATAGAATTTATACAATAAATGAGAATTTTAAAAATAATTTTAAAGTTTATAACTTCCATAATTTATACAAAGAATTACTAAATTTTTGCACAGTTGAGCTTTCTGCTTTTTATTTCGATATCAGGAAAGATACTCTATATTGTGACGCTTTAAATTCCGATAAAAGAAAGAACTGTATAACTCTTTTAAATATTATTTTGCAGTGTCTCCTAAAATGGTTTGCACCAATATTATCATTTACAACTGAAGAAATTTATCAACTAGTTAAAAAGGAAAAAGATAGCCAAAGTATCCATTTACAAAATTTCGTTTCAGTTCCTAATTCTTGGAACGATGAAGAACTTAGCTCAGATTGGGATTATGTTAAAAAAATTAGAGATGAGGCAAATATTTCAATAGAGAATATGAGAGCCGAAAAGTCAATTGGTTCAAGTTTAGAAGCAACAATTGAGATAAAATTAAATAAAGAATTTTACGATAAGGCAAAAAATATTAATTTTTCTGAAATTTGTATAACCTCATCTGCCTCTGTAATTAAAGATGAAAATTTAAAAAATAGTATTGATGTAGTTGCAAAAAAGGCCCAAGGAAATAAATGTCCTATTTGTTGGAAAATTTTTGAAACGAGTTGTGAAAGACCAAATTGTGGACTTTTAAATACTAATGGGAAATGAAAAATTAAATAAACTTCTTATAGGTTTTGTATTTTTAGTTGTTTGTTTTGCTTTAGATAGACTATCAAAAATTTATATTCTAAATATCTTAAATAATGAAGGACAAGTTGATCTTTATATAAATCAATTTTTAAATATCTATTTAGTTTGGAATACAGGGATAGGATTTGGTTTATTTTCATCAGAAGATAAACTTTTCTATAATATCTTTACTGCAATTATAGTCATTATAAACTTAGTAATATTGTATTTCGCTTTCATTGAGTCAAAAATTAAATCATTTTTTTTAATGATAATATTAGGAGGCTCTTTAGGAAACTTATTTGACCGAGTTTATTACAGAGCTGTTCCAGACTTTATAGATTTAAATTATGCAGGATATCATTGGTTTATCTTTAATGTAGCTGACATATTTATAACAATTGGTATTATATGCCTTATTTTATCTGAATTTATATTCTATAAAAAAAAAGATGAAAAAAATTAAAATAAATTTAATCTTATTAATCGCTTTAGTGCCATTATTAACTTTTTGTGGTGGAGTTAGAGATGCTTTAGAAGGTAAAAAAAGATCTGAACAAAGTGATGAATTTCTTGTAAAAAAAAAAAATCCTCTCCAAATGCCACCTGACATGAATAAACTTCCTATGCCAGGAGATGATTTGGAAGTAAGTAGTCAATCAAATGATAAAGAAGTAAAAGATTTACTCAAAATAAAAGATGATAATAATTCTGAGGACTCTAGTAGCGGGTCAGATTTGTTAAATAATATGAAGAAGAAAATCCAGTAATTAATGGAGACAAAACATATTATATACAAAAATTTCAATAATAAAAATAAACAATTAAATAAAAAAAAACTTAATAATTTCATAAAGTTTAAAAATTTAATTGAAAAATATCCTTTATTAAAATCTCTAACAAATAATTATAATTATTCATTTCAGAAAAAAAATTTACTAAATTTCAAAAAATACTATGAGTATAATTTAATAGGAATGGGAGGATCTATATTAGGCGCACAAGCCATTTATGATTTTCTTAGTCATAAAATCAAAAAAAAATTTTTCTTTTATAATAACCTACAGAACATAAGAATAACAAAATCAAACAAAAAACGTGTAAATATAATTATATCAAAATCAGGTAACACCCTAGAAACATTATCAAATTTAAACCTGATCTTATCAAAACAGAAAAGAAATAAAAATTTAATAATAACTGAAAAAAAAAATAATATTCTTAGAGCTATGGCGAATAAACTGAGATCTGATGTAATTGACCATAAAAATTACATAGGAGGAAGATATTCAGTATTATCTGAAGTTGGAATGGTCCCGGCAGAATTGATGGGTTTAAATGAAAAAAAATTTAAACGATTAAATTATCTAATAAAAAATAAAAAATTTATTAATTTTTTAATTGAAAATGTCTCTTCAATTTACTCAAATATTATTAAAGGAAAAAAAAATTGTGTAATTTTAAATTATGATGAAAAATTAAATAACTTTTTGAAATGGTACCAGTAATTGATGGATTAGAACATTTAAAAAAGAAAAGTTTGGATCAAGTAATGTATGCTCAAAAAAAAGCTACGCAAAATGTATTTAATAAGAAAAAATTATCATTTAGAAGTTTTGAAATTAAAAATAAAAGTGAGGAAACTTTAGGTGAACTATTTACATTTTTTATTTTAGAAACACTAATGCTAAGCTCCTTATTAAATGTAAATCCAATTAACCAACCTTCTGTTGAATTGATTAAAATAGAAACAAAAAAAATCCTAAAATAGTAATTTACCAAATATTATTTTTGATAAACCATATTTTTTTTCTCTAAGAACTTTAAAATCTTCTATAAAATTTTCTTTAAATTTCTTATTTCTATGTATTACTATTAATGTACTTTTGTGAGCAATTTTTAAGTCTAAAATTTTCCTTAATAATTTATTTATATTTTTATCTTTAAATGGTGGATCCAAATAAATTAAATTAATTTTTTCATTATCTATATTTTCTTTAGAAATTTCATATGCATTTATTTCCCTGATGACTGAATCTTTATCAATTTCTAACTCCTTAATGTTTTTTTCTAAAATTTTCAAAGAGGGTTTGTAATTTTCAAAAAAAAAAACTTTTTTTACTCCTCTAGACAAACATTCAATGCCAAACGAACCAGAACCGGAAAATAAATCCAAAACTACGTCATTTTTGAATTTAATTTTTTCATTCTTAGAATGCTCTAAAATATTAAATATCGACTCTCTAACCATATCCTTTAAAGGTCTTGTTGTTTTATCTGTAGGATTATGAATTAATTTCCCTCTTAGTTTTCCACCAATTACTCTCATTTATCTATGACTTTATGACCTATATCTGATCTATAAAAACCATCTTCCCAATTCAATTTATTAATCTGATTGATGATTTCTTTTCTACTTGATAAATAACTATCTGAGATATTAACAAAATTTATTACCCTACCTCCAACTGCTACAATTTTGTTTCCAGAACTTTTTGTTCCAGCATGAAAAATAAAATTATCTTTAGTTGATTTGAATTCTTTTAAATTTTTAATTTCAACATTCTTATTATATTTTTCAGGATATCCTTTTGAGCATAAAGCAATGCACATACTTTTTTTATTTTTCCATTTTATTTCGTGGGTCTTTAATTTTGAATTACAACAAGAATTTATTATTTCCAATAAATCACTGTCAACCAAAGGTAATATAGTTTGGCATTCAGGATCACCCATCCTGACATTATATTCAATTAGGTATGGTTCATTACTTTTTATCATTAAGCCGGCATATAAAAAACCAACGTACTTCTCATTCATTTCACTTATAGCTTTCAACGTTGGCTCAATTATTTTGTTTAAAATTTTATTCTCTAAATCATCATTAATTAAGCTTGAAGGTGAATAAGCTCCCATTCCTCCTGTATTTTTTCCAGTATCACCCTCACCAACTCTTTTATGGTCTTGAGCTGTATTAAAAGTTTTATAACTAATTCCATCTGAAATAATAAAAAAACTCATCTCATCACCTTCTAGGAATTCTTCGATTAATACTTGATCTGCTTTCCCAAATTTACCGTCAAATATTTCATTAACAGCAGTTTTAGCCTCATCAACATTTTGACAAATATAAACACCTTTACCTGCAGCAAGAACATCTGCTTTTACAACAAGAGGAAAATTAGATGAAGATAAAAATATAAATGAGTCTTCTTTGGATTTACAAATTTTAAATTTAGCAGTTGGTATGTTAAATTTCTCACAAATTTGTTTTGTAAATATTTTTGAGCCTTCTAATTGAGCAACTTTTTTTCTAGGACCAAAAACTTTAATATTTTTTGACTCTAGGAAATCTACTAATCCTTCGACTAATGGTTTTTCTGGACCAACAATCACTAATTCGATTTGTTCTTTCTTAATAAAATTATACAAATCTTGAAAATTTTCCAAATTTAAATCAATATTTACAGATATTTCTTCGGTACCAGCATTACCTGGTATTGAATATATTTTTGTTATTTTTTTTGAATTACTTAAGTGATGAACTAGAGCATGTTCTCGTCCTCCACTTCCAATAATTGCAATTTTCATTTAGTAAATATATATCTTAAATATGTTAAATAAGTTAGCTAAATTAAAATACTTAGCAAATAATTTTGAGATCATTGAAGATGGTGATCATGTGATTTGTGCTATCTCACAAAAAAAAATACCACTTGAAAACTTAAGTTATTGGAACGTTGAAGAACAGGAATCTACATTTTTTAAAATCATTTTTTCAAGTATCTTATTTAGATGTTCAGTGATTTCTTTGATTGATTTATTGTTCCCGATTTTAATCGGTTCTGAAACAAACATTTTAAAATAATTATTTTTTCTTCTCTCTATATAAATAGGCACTAGATCACATTTATATTTTTTAATTAATTGTGCGGGTATGGTCGTAGTACTAGCTGGTTTACCGAAAAAATTAATTTTTATACCTTCTCTTACTCTTTGGTCTATCATTAGAGCTACTGAGTTACCTTTCTTTATATTTTCAATAATCTGTCTTGTGCCTGATCTTCCTTTTTTAATTTGATTTTTGCATATAAAATTTTCTCTAATTTCTTCCATGGTTTTGTTAAGGAATACGTTATTTAGCGGTCTATAAATAGCGCACAAATTTATACCAGCTTTTTCTATTTGGAGCGCCATTAATTCAAAATTATTGAAATGACCAGATATAAATACAGCTCGTCTTTTTTCTCTCTTAATTTTGTTTAGGTTTTCAAGCCCGTCTATTTCAATAAATTTATTTAATTTGTTATTTCTAAATGCTTTAAGAAAAGGATATTCAGCAAGTATTCTTCCATAATTTCCATATATTTTGCTGATAATTTTATTGTAATTTTTTTTGTCTACAATGCCAGATTGTTCCAAATTATTTTCAATTAACTTTTTTGATCTAAATATTGGTCCAAACAAGCGTCCAATAAAATCTCCCAAATTAGATCCATTTTTATAACCAATTATAATTAGTATAAAAAAAAACAATTTTATTAAAATAAATTCAATTAAATAAAAAAACTTCCTCATAATTTCTTTAATAAAAAATTTTTAAATTCTTTTTCTTTTTCAATTTTTAATCCTATTTTTAAAAATTGGATATTTTTTTTTTGTATATTTGACAATCGATTGTAGTCTTTTTCGGTTGTTATAATTTTTAATTTATTACTCTTAGCTATATTTTTTATATTATTTATATCAGAATTTTTATATTTATAATGGTCAGGAAAAGTCATTATTTTTTTTATCTTAAAATTATATTTTTTTAATGTTTGTTGAAATTCCAAAGGATTACCTATGCCTGAAAAAACTAGAAAGTTATTTTTAAATTTAAAAGACTCAAGATTTCTAGGAGTGTATTTAGCTCTAAATATTTTTAAATTTGGATTTAATCTCTTTAGAGTTTTTTCGAAACTTTTATTATTTTTTTCACCATTAAGAAATGCAAGATCATAATTTAAAATATTTGTAATTCTTTCCCTTAATGGCCCAGCAGGCAAAACTAGCCCATTTCCAACTAGCTCTGAACTATTAAAACAAGCAATAGAAATATCATAATTTAAACTTTTATCTTGTAAACCATCATCTAATATAGCTAACTGGTATTTTTTTCTCTCAGCAATTCTCAGCGCGATATCTCTAAAACTTAAACAAATTAGATTTCCATATTTTGATAAAATATTTTGCTCATCAATTTGATCAATATATTTTTTTTTAATAAATACAGTTTTAAACTTATATTTTAACATATCATTTATTTTTAAAACTAAAGGTGTTTTTCCAGTTCCACCTAAGTAAATATTTCCAACACAGATTGTTTTTATTTTGAAATATTTTTTAAGACTTAAAGATTTAAAAAAATTAAAAATAATTGTTATCAAACTAAATGGTAAGAGTAATAATGATATGAAATTGAAACTATCCCAAAAAATGGGTCTTTTTACTTTCATTATAAATAATTTTTAATTTCTTTAACGTTATTTTCAAAAATTTTAGCACCTAAATAATTAATCTTATTAAGTTTACTATTTGATATTTTGTAATTATGATTTTTTACAAATACCTTTTCCATTTGATCAATATTTTTAATCTCTGAAGATATTTTTAAACTTTTTAATTCTTTATATATTTCTTTAAAATTATTTACTTTTTTACCATGCATCACGTAATTACCCATTCTTACAGCTTCTAATGGGTTTTGTCCTCCATGGTTTACTAAAGATCCACCAATAAATGTTACATTTGAAAGTCTTAAAAATTTTGACATTTCTCCATATGTATTAACAATATATACGTCACAATCATCAGTTGGTATATGTCCGCTTGATCTTTCGGTAACTATAAGTTTTAATTTTCTAAGTTCTTTCTTTATATCCTCTGATCTATTTATGTGACGCGGAACCAATATTGTAATTAAATTCTTAAACTTTTTCTTCAATTTTAAATGTAATTTTCCAATAATTTTCTCTTCATTATAATGAGTGCTAGCTGCACAGAATACTTTTTTATTTTTAAAATATTTTTGAACATTTTTCTTCAAACTTTGTTTATCATTTTTAAAATACTTTAAATTTCCTATAAATTTAATTTTTTTAACACCCAATCTTTTTAAATAATTTTGGGTTTCTTGATTTTGAGGTAAAGCTATACTTATTTTACTGAAAACATTTTTTGCAAAAGATGAAAAGATTTGCCATCTTTTGAAACTTTTACTCGTAATTCTAGCATTGATTAAAATAAGAGGTATTTTTTTTGAATTTATTTTTTCATACATATTCGGCCAGATTTCAGAATCTACAAATATTGCGATTTTTGGTTGCCAATAATTTAAAAAGTTATTGCATATAAATCCAATATCAAATGGATAGTAAATATGAGTTGTTTTCTTTAATGGTTTCTTTGCAATTATTGATGCAGAACTTAAAGTAGATGAAGTAAGTAAAATTTTTTTTATAGATTTGTCTTTTTCAAACTTATTTATCAAAGGGAGAATGCTCATGATTTCTCCAACACTTGCACCATGAAACCATACAGTTGTATCAGTCTTTTTTAAATTATAATAAGCGTATTTTTCTAAGATTCTTTTCCAATCTTCCTTTCCATTAATCACTCTAAAAAATAATATAAATGGTGAGATTAAAAAAAAAATAATTCCTAATATATTATACAAAAAATACATTAGTTATTTTTTATTTGTCTTTCGTAGAAGTTTTTATAAAGCAATGAATTTTTGATTAGATCATCATGTTTCCCTGATGATTCTACAGAACCTTTATCAACAACATAAATTTTTTCTGAATTAAGAATAGTTGATAGTCTATGAGCAATAACTACTGTTGTTTTATTTTTTGTTAATTCCTCAATAGCTTTTTGTATTTTTTCTTCTGTTTCAGAGTCTAGAGATGAAGTTGCTTCGTCTAGAAGAATTATTTTGCTATCCTTTAACAAAGCTCTCGCTATCGAAAGTCTTTGCTTTTCACCACCCGATAATTTTACTCCATTTTCTCCTATAACAGTCTGAAATTTATTTTCTAATTTTTCTATAAAATCTGTACACATTGATATTTTTGCAGCTGTAAAAATTTCTTCGTCACTCGCCTCTGGTTTGGCATATTTGATATTATTAAAAATAGTATCATCAAAAAGTGTTGTATTTTGATCAACAATAGATATTTCTTTCCTTAATGATTTAAGATTAAGGTTTTGTACTTTTTGATTATCAATTAGAATTTCCCCAGAGTCTGCATCATAAATTCTTGGTATTAAATTTAATATTGTAGATTTTCCCGATCCGCTGTGGCCTACTAAAGCTGTCATTTTTCTGCCAGCTATATCAATATTAATATCTTTAAGGACTATATTGTTAAGTTTACTGGTTGATAAGCAAGCATCATAGCAGCCAAAAAAGAGAAAAAATTGTTTATACTAAGCTGGTCATTCATAATTAATTTTCCTGAGTAAAAAATTAATATTGCAATCATTATTCCAGTTACAACTTCCATTATTGGAGTGGATCTTATAAATACACAATGAATTTTTATTGTTTTTGCTTTAAGATCATTAACGAATTTTTCTGATCTTTCATGTTCATAATTCTCTCTTTGAAAAATTTTTATAATTTTATGATTTTTAAAAAGATCAATTAAATATTTATTTAAGTCGCCTGACTTTTCTTGTGCTTCTGTGGCAACTTTAATAATACGTTTTCCTAATTTTTTTGCAGTTATCGTAGCTATTGGAAGCATAATTAAAGCTATAAGAGAAAGCCTCCAATTTTGAAAGAACATCACAAATAATAAGCCAATAAGCGTTAAGCCATCCTTGAATAGGTTTAAAACTGCATTACTTAGCATCCCAGTTATTTGATTTACATCAAAGTTAAGATTTGAAATATATTTACCTGAATGTTTATCTTCAATTTTTTCAGTATCAGCTTTTATGAAAGAAGATAACATATCGATTTGAATATTTTTTTTCACTTCTTCTGCAGTTTTTATCATTAAAACTTTTGCTAAATATAGAGATATACCTTTAGTAGCAAAAGCTATTATGATTAAAAGTGGAATTATGAAAATTAAACTTTGATCTTTGTTTATAAAAATTTTTTCTATTGCAGGGTCGAGTAACCATGCTGTTGCTGATGTGGCGCCAGCAACCAAAATAGAAAACACTATAGCAAGAATTATTTTATTTAGATGTTTTGTTGTATAATCATTGTACAATCTTTTTATAATATCAATATTTTTCATTAAGTTAATTTTCCTACTAACAAAATTATTAAAATAATAAGACCCAAAAGATTGTTGCTTTTAAATTTTGCTAAGCAGTCATTCCCACTTTCAGTTTTTAATTTAAGAGATTGAAAAATTAACAAATGAGTTAAAGGCACTATTAAAGCAATGTAATATAAATAATTAAAATTCATTTTATAACCAACAAGAAACAATGATATTAAAAATATAATGTAACAAAACGATATAAATTTTTTTGGGTTATTTTTAAATTTAATCGATGTTGATTTAACTCCAATTATTTCATCATCATTAATATCTTGATATCCATATATTGTGTCGTAACCTAATGTCCAAAATGTGGCTCCTAAATAAAATATAATTGGTATAATAGAAACTTCATTTTGAATGGATATCCATGCCAAAACTAGACCGTAATTAAAAGTAATACCTAAAAAAAGTTGAGGCCAGTAAGTAAATCTTTTCATTAATGGATATGTAAAAGCCAATGGCATTGAAAGAAGAGCCATATAAATAGTAAATTTATTAAAATTTATCAAAACTAAAAAAGCGATTAAACATAAGATTGCGGCATATATTGCTGCATTAAATACTGAAATTTTTTCTGATGCGATTGGTCTATTTTTTGTTCTTTCGACTAACTTATCAATTTTTCTATCACTTATATCGTTAACAATACATCCTGCTGATCTCATTAGAACAGATCCAGAAAAAAATAAAAAAGCATAAATAAAATAAGTATTTAAAGAAAGAGAAAAATCATATGAAATTGTTAAACCCCAAACACATGGCCAAAATAGAAGCATGAAACCAATTGGTTTATTAAGTCTTGTTAATTCAATAAAAATTTTAACCTTTTCAGACATAATTTACTTGTAAATAACAAAGCGTAGATTCATAATCAAACTGATTCGCATGAATATTGATTACACTGTTACCGCATTAATGTTTCCCGCCATTCCTTTGATTATGGCTGTCTATAGTAACAGATTTCATACATTAAGTGGTTTGATTAGAAAAATACACGACGAATATGTTTTTGAAAAGCATACTCCACCAGAGTGGAAGCAGCAGCTAATTAATTTAAATGATAGAGTAAAAAATTTAAGGATTACTATACTTTTTGCAGCATTTGGTTTCTTATTTAATATGCTTACAGTTTTTGCTCTTTATTTAGAGACATATTTTTTAGCTAGAATTATATTCGGATCTTGTTGTTTATCCATGATGGTATCAATAATATTTTTTATAAGAGAAATACAAATCTCGACTAGAGCGTTAAGACTTCATCTTTCAGATATGGATGATCAATTTAAGGAATAATAACTGCTGGTCCTGTTAAAACCCTATTCTCTAAATCTATGTGAGCTTGTTTAGCTTCACTTAATTTATATTTTTTAGAAACTTCAATTTTTATTTTCCCTGAGAGAACTGCATCAAAAACCAATTTAGCAGATTTTTCTAATTCATCTCTTGTAATTGTATAATGCATTATTGACGGTCTTGTAAAAAAAAGACCTTTTGTATTTATATGTTTTTTGACATCTATAGTGTGAACATATCCAGATGCATTTCCAAATGCTACCATCATCCCTCTAATTTTTAAACATTCTATTGATCCCTCAAAAGTTTTTGCTCCAACACCATCATAGACAACATCTATTCCGTTTTTACCTACTATTTTTTCAACTTCTTCCACAAAATTATGATCTGTATAATTGATGACATGATGACACCCATTTTTTTTTGCTATTTCAACTTTTTCTTTAGATCCAACTGTTCCAATGACTTCACATCCTAATGCATTAGCCCACTGGCATAATATTTGACCAACACCACCAGCTGCAGCATGAAATAAAACTTTATCTCCTTTTTTTACAGCATATGACCTGTGTAATAAATATTCTGATGTTATTCCTTTCAATAAAATGCAGGAAGCTATTTCATCTGAAATACCTTCTGGCACCGTGACTAATTTTTCTTCTGGCATTATTTGTTTTTCTGAGTATCCACTTATTGGAGCAGATGCATGACTTACTCGATCTCCAACTTTAAAAAGACTTACTTCTGAGCCAATTTCTTCTACTACTCCAGATGCTTCTAATCCAAGTCCACTAGGTAATTCAATCGGATACAAACCTGTTCGATGGTAAACATCAATATAATTAAGTCCAACTGACAAATTTTTAACGAGAACTTCCTTTGGACCAGGTTTACCGATTTCAATATCCTTGTATTCTAAGACTTCTGGGCCTCCAAACTTTTCAAATCTTATAGCTTTCATATTTACTTTACGAAATTACCATTATGGTAATCATCAATTGCTTGAAGTATTTCTTGTTTGGTATTCATGACGAATGGGCCACCTCTTGCAATCTGTTCTCCTATCGGTTTTCCAGATATTAGTAAAAATTTAGCGTTTGTTAAAGCAGTTACTTTCAAGTTTTCACCTTTAGATAATAAAATTAAAGTAGAGTCTTTAACACTTTCATGTTTATTGTTTCCAATTTCTATCTCACCTTCAATTAAATATATGAATGAATTGTGTGTGGATGGAACTTGATGATTAAAAATTTTACTTTCATTTAATTCTACATCAAAATAAATTGGATCGACATTGTGTTTTTTTATTGGACCTTCTGAATTTTCAAACTTTCCAGCTATTACTTTTATAAATTTATCTTCATCCTTATGTGTGCTCATTTTATCAGAGTCTATATAATGGTATTCTGGTTTGCTCATCTTTTCGCTAGCAGGCATATTAATCCATAATTGAAAACCATGAAGTTTTCCATCGTTCATAGCTGGCATTTCAGAATGAATTATTCCACTACCAGTTTTCATCCATTGCACATCTCCTGCAGTCATTTTTCCTTGACCACCTGTACTATCTTTATGTTCAAAACTCCCAGCTAACATGTATGTAACTGTTTCAATTCCTCTGTGTGGATGAGGAGGAAAGCCTGCAATATAATCATCTTTATTTTCTGATCCAAATTCATCTAACATTAAAAATGGATCATAATAATTTGGTTCAACACCAATACTTCTTTTTAATTTAACTCCTGCACCATCTGATGCTGGTGTTGGATCTATAATTTTTTCTACTTCGATATTTATCATGTTGTTCATATAGGATATATCTAAATTAAATCAAGCAATTCTGATAAATTACTTATTTGTTGGTTAGGTTCAAAATCTAATTTATCAAAAATATTATTATTTCTATTCACCCAAACTGTGTTGTATCCATAATTCCCTGCACCAGAAACATCCCATGTATTAGCACTTAAGAATAAAACTTCATTCTTTTCAATATTATATTTATTTATTGGAAGATCATATACTTTTGAATCTGGTTTAAAAATACCAGCTTCTTCTACAGAAAAAATATCATCAAAAATATCTTTTAATTGATTGCTAACTACAAGTTCATTTAAAAGGTCAGGTGTACCATTTGATAGAATTGCTAATTTATAATTTGATTGTTTTAATTTTTTTAAAGCATCCCTTACTTCTGTAAATGGTGAAAGCACTTTATATAAATTTAATAGTTCTGATCTCATTGAATTATCAATATTGTAAAAATTCATAGATTTATCCAAACTATCTTCAGTGATTTGCCAAAAATCTTTGTGTCTTCTCATTAAACTTCTAAGCCAAGTATATTCAAGCTGTGTAGTTCTCCAATAATTAGCAAATCCTTCCCATTTATCTCCTAATTTTTCCTTACATTTTTCAGCTGCAGAATTAACATCAAATAGGGTGCCGTATGCATCAAATATGATTGCTTTAATTTTTTTCATAAATTAATTTAAATATAATGAGCAATATTAGAATATTTTATCCAGAAAAATTATCAATTAATTTAGAAACTAATTTAACTAAGTCTCAGTCACATTATTTATTGAAAGTAATGAGGATTAAACAAGGAGAGACCTTTTCAGTTTTTAATAAATCTGGAGAATGGAAGTCAATTGTAACTGAAATTTCAAAAAGCAGCTTAAATTTCAAGGTTGTTGAACAATTAAGACAAAAAGATAAAGAGCAAGAAATCTGGTTAGCCTTCTCACCCATTAAATCAAATTATTTTAACTTCATGATACAAAAAGCAACTGAGCTTGGAGTAACAAAATTTGTACCAATTATTTCTGAAAGGACAATTGTTAGAAAAGTAAATAATGAGAGATTAAATAAAATAATTATAGAGTCGTGTGAGCAAAGTAATAGAATAAATATTCCTTCAATTGAAAAACCTCAATCATTAGATAAATTCCTGTCTAACAATTCAGATATCAATTTAATTTTTGGAGATTTAAATACGAATAATAAAAAAATTAAAATTTCTAATTCAAAACCAAATTGTCTTTTAATTGGTCCTGAAGGGGATTATTCAGCCGGTGAAATTAAAAAGATTCTAAACTTTAAAGGGTCTCAATCGATAAAACTAAGTGATAACATTTTAAGGTCTGAAACTGCGGTTATATCCGCGTTATCTGTGATCAATTATTTGCAAAATTGATAAATTGTCGCGAATTCTCTAGTATTTTTTATAATATTTTCGATCTATATAGAAAACAAATGAAGAAACTATTTTTTGTTTTTATAGCATTAATTTACTCAGTTGAGGCGTTTGCAAACCAACCAAAAAATTGGCAATTAGGTTTCCAAGAGCCTGCATCGCAAACTATGAGAGATATAGTTTGGTTTCATGACTATATGTTAGTACCAATCATAGTTGCTATAAGTGCGTTTGTTTTATTTTTAATGCTTTATGTGATGGTAAGATTTAGAGCATCGAGAAATCCTAATCCATCTAAAAGAACACATAATGTTTTAGTTGAAATTGTTTGGACATTAGTTCCTTGTTTAATCTTGATCGTGATGGCAGTTCCGTCATTTAAAGTTTTATATTCACAAGATGCAATTCCTAAAGCTGATGTAACTATAAAAGCAATTGGATATCAATGGTATTGGGGATACGAGTACCCAGATGAAAATATAATTTTTGATGCTTATATGATCGAAGAGAAGGATTTAAAAGAAGGTCAGCCAAGATTGTTAGCAACAGATAATGTAGTCGTTGTTCCAGTAAATAAAGTAGTTAAAGTTTTAATTACAGCAAATGATGTGCTTCATGCATGGGCATTACCAGCATTTGGAGTTAAAAGGGATGCGATGCCAGGAAGAGTAAATGAAACTTGGTTCAAAGCTGAAAAAGTTGGGACTTATTACGGACAATGTTCTGAGTTATGTGGAATTAAACATGCTTTTATGCCAATTGAAGTTAAAGTAGTTTCAGAAGAAGATTACCAAATTTGGCTTTCAGAGGCGAAGATAAAATTTGCAAAAGATGAAAATTTAATTAATAAAAAACTAGTAGCGAGTAAATAAAAATGAGTTCAGAAGCAGCACATATTCACGATCATCATACTCCAACAGGTTGGAAGAGATGGGCATATTCTACAAATCATAAAGATATTGGAACAATGTATTTAATTTTTGCAATTATTGCAGGAGTTATTGGAACAGCTTTTTCAGTTTTGATGAGAATGGAATTAATGCATCCTGGTGATGATGTTTTAGGTGGTAACTACCATCTTTATAATGTTTTGGTTACAGGTCATGGATTAATAATGATTTTCTTTATGGTCATGCCAGCGATGATTGGTGGCTTTGGAAACTGGTTCGTGCCGATAATGATTGGAGCACCAGATATGGCATTTCCAAGAATGAATAATATTTCTTTTTGGTTATTGCCTGTTGCATTTATTTTATTACTTTCATCAATTTTTGTAGATGGACCTCCAGGTGCACAAGGTGTTGGTGGTGGCTGGACGATTTACCCACCTCTATCTTCTACTGCAGGTCAACCAGGTCCAGCAATGGATTTAGCAATTTTAAGTTTACACGTTGCAGGAGCTTCTTCAATTTTAGGAGCAGTTAATTTTATTACAACTATTTTAAATATGAGAACTCCTGGAATGACTTTGCATAAGATGCCATTATTTGCATGGTCAATATTAGTTACAGCATTTTTATTATTACTTTCGTTACCAGTATTAGCGGGAGCAATTACTATGCTTCTAACAGATAGAAATTTCGGTACAGCATTTTTTGATGCACAAACAGGTGGAGACCCAACATTATTCCAGCATTTATTTTGGTTTTTTGGTCATCCAGAAGTTTACATTCTAATCTTACCAGGATTTGGAATGATCAGTCATATCGTATCTACTTTTTCAAAGAAGCCAGTTTTTGGATATTTAGGAATGGCTTACGCGATGGTAGCAATTGGAATAGTAGGTTTTGTTGTTTGGGCTCACCACATGTACACAGTTGGTTTAGATACTGATACTAAAGCGTATTTCTTAGCAGCAACAATGATTATCGCTGTCCCAACAGGAATTAAAATATTTTCATGGATTGCTACAATGTGGGGAGGATCTATATCATTCAAAACCCCAATGGTTTGGGCTTTAGGATTTATATTTTTATTTACAGTTGGAGGAGTAACTGGTGTAGTTCTAGCAAACGCTGGAGTAGATACTGCATTGCATGATACTTATTATGTTGTAGCTCACTTCCACTATGTATTATCTTTGGGAGCTGTTTTTGCAATATTTGCAGGCTTCTATTATTGGTTTGGTAAAATGTCAGGGTATGAATATTCTGAGTGGATGGGACAACTTCATTTTTGGTTAACTTTCATAGGTGTAAATTTAGTTTTCTTTCCACAACACTTCTTAGGATTAGCTGGAATGCCAAGAAGATACGCTGATTATCCGGATGCATTAAAAAAATCATATTACGAACTAGGTATTATTCCTGAATTATTAAAGTTAATGAAACCAAGAGTAATGTCTCTTGTTATTTTCACTTGTGCAGTTGGTCTATTAACAGCTCCTACTTCAGTTTCATTTCAACAATCAGTGATTGGAATATTAATTGTAGCCTTTGGTGCTGGAGCAGCAGGAGCACTTAACATGTGGTATGAAGCTGATTTAGATAAATTAATGTCTAGAACTTGCCTGCGTCCAATTCCAAGAGGAAAGCTGAATAGAAACCAAGCATTATATTTTGGAACATCTCTGTCAGTTATTTCAGTTGTAAGCTTATACTTTGTTACAAATGCTTTATCAGCATTTCTATTATTGTTTACGATATTATTTTACGTATTTGTTTATACAATTTGGTTAAAAAGAAAAACTCCACAAAATATTGTTATAGGTGGAGCATCAGGAGCTTTACCACCAGTAATTGGATGGGCAATAGCAACAAATTCTATTTCGTTGGAGTCGATTGCTTTTTTCTTAATAATTTTCTTTTGGACACCATCACACTTTTGGGCATTAAGCTTATACAAAGCTGATGATTATAAAAAAGCAGGTATTCCAATGCTTCCAGTAACTAATGGAATTCAGGATACTAAAAAGAACATTCTAATTTATTCTTTGCTAATGATACCAACAATTGTTTTCCCATATTACATTGGATTTGTCGGTGAAGTATTCTTAACACTTAGCTTACTACTTACATTTTATTATAATTTAATTTGTTACCAGCTTTACAACTATAAAGTTGGAAAATTTAACATAAAGAAAGCTAGACATATTTTCAGCTATTCAATTATTTACTTATTTTTAATATTTGTTTTTTTCTTAGTGGATAAAGTTTTATGATAGTCAAAGATCAAAAATTAAAAAAGAAAAATTTATGGACAGCAGTTGGTTTGGTTGCATTTATAGTTTTCTTATTCATTTTCACACTATTTAATATTGGAGTATTTGAAAGACCTCTATGATTAAAAAAAATACTTTAACTCCACTAATTCTAGCAGGAATTTTTGTCTTTATGTTGGGATTATCTTTTGCAGCTGTGCCTTTGTATGATTTATTTTGCAGAGTAACTGGCTTTGGTGGAACAACACAAATATCCAAAGAGGCTCCTAATATAGTTTTAGATAAAAAAATAAATGTAAGATTAGATACCAACGTTAACAGTGCTCTTGATTGGAATTTTGATGTTGATCAAAAAACAATGGATGTTCAGCCAGGCAAGGTATACAGAATTAAATTTGAAGTGGAAAACACGGGAGATGAAATTTCATCTGCTGTAGCTACATATAATGTTTCTCCATCATCATTTGGAGCATATTTTAATAAATTAGGCTGTTTTTGCTTTGAAAAACAAACACTAGATCCAGGGGAAAAGGCAAGTTACACCCTAGTATTCTACTTAGATCCAGAATTAGTAAATGATCCAAAAACATCTAGAGTTGAAGATGTTACTATGTCATATACTTTTTTCTCATCTGAATATTATAAAAACGAAAAAAAAGAGAGTTAAAATAAATGTCTGCATCAGGTCAAAAACATGATTATCATTTAGTTGACCCTAGTCCTTGGCCTTTAGCTACATCTATAGCAACACTAGTTACAGCAGTTGGATCTGTTTATTATTTTCACAGTAAAGTTATGTGGGCAATGGTTTTAGGTTTTTTACTTATAATTTATTGTGCCTTTATGTGGTTCAGAGATGTTGTAATCGAAGCTGAGCACAAAGGTCATCATACACCTGTTGTTCAAATTCATCATAGATATGGAATGACATTATTTATTGCTTCTGAGGTAATGTTTTTTGTTGCATGGTTTTGGGCATACTTTGATGCAAGTTTGTTTCCAAATGAATTCATGGGAAATGTATGGCCACCAAAAGATATTGAAACTTTTGATCCATGGGACATCCCACTTATAAATACTCTTGTCCTACTTTTATCTGGTACAACAGTAACTTGGGCACACCATTCTTTATTAGAGGATGATAGAAAAGGATTTATAAATGGTCTAATCTGTACAGTAATTTTAGGAGCATTTTTTACGTTATTGCAAATATACGAATACCAACACGCTACATTTAGTTTTTCAGGTCATATTTATGGAGCTACATTCTATATGGCCACAGGGTTTCATGGTTTCCACGTTTTAGTTGGGACTATTTTCTTAGCGGTTTGCTTATGGAGAGGTAAATTAGGACATTTTACTAAAGAACATCACTTTGGTTTCGAGGCTGCTGCTTGGTACTGGCACTTTGTTGACGTTGTCTGGTTATTCTTATTTGCAGCTATTTACATTTGGGGAAGTTAATAGTTCTTGAAAAATAAGCTATCTTTTTCAATCTTTGTATACTTTTTTATTTTAGTTTTTTTGGCATTAGGTACTTGGCAAATTATAAGACTAAACTGGAAGCTTGATTTAATAAATTCAATCGACCAATCTTTAAAAAGTGATCCAGTAGAATTTAATGGAAGTAATCCAATTAACTTTAAAAAAATCAAATTTGAAGGAATATTAGATAATTCAAAAATAATTTATTTATATTCCTTAAATGAAAAAGGAGAGCCAGGATTTGATATTGTAAATCCAGTTAGTATTAACAATAAAAGCTATTTAATAAATCGGGGTTGGGTTCCAAGAGATCTTAAATCTAAAAAGTATGTTTCAAATGAGAGTAAATTTGAGGGAGTTTTAAAATTAAAAAGTAAATTTAATTATTTCAAGCCAGATAATGACGTAAATAAGAATTACTGGTTCACTCTTAAAGATGAAGATTTATTGACCTATACAGGAAAAGAATTTTCTCCATTCATTATCAACAATATTAGCAAGCAAGAAGGAATTTATCCCCAGTCAAAACAAATAGGAGCCAATATTTCAAACAACCACTTAAAGTATGCTCTTACATGGTTTTCATTAGCTGTTTCCATTTTTTTAATATATTTATATTTTAGAAAAAAAAATTACTGATGGAATATATAAGCACTAGAAA
>LUMQ01000128.1_pt1 | contig 20370 bp, 19 predicted proteins | sample 729621 | NCBI WGS metagenome assembly LUMQ01 (sample SAMN03860259, study PRJNA289734) | marine metagenome | biome: seawater column; feature: ocean; material: water; isolation source: Red Sea water column Station 12 - depth 25m | place: Saudi Arabia: Red Sea | collected 2011-10-15 | depth 25 m | reverse complement strand
CACTATCAATAAATTGTTGAAACAATTTAAAATGATGTCTGAAATGATGAAAAAGATGTCAAAAGGAAATCTGAAAGGTATGTCTGATAAAGGAATACCTCCAGAATTATTTAATCAATTAAAATAAAAAGGAGAGTAAATGTTAAAATTAAGATTATCTAGAGGTGGCACAAAAAAGAGGCCTGTTTTTAAGGTTGTTGTAGCCGACAGTCGATTTGCTAGAGATGGTAGATTTATAGAGAAAGTAGGTTTTTTTAATCCGTTGTTACCAAAAGAAAAAAAAGAAAGAATTGGATTAGAGGCTGAGAGAATAAAGTATTGGTTGGGTCAAGGTGCACAACCTACAACAAGAGTAGCTAGAATTTTAGGTGAGAATGAATTGATGCCTATGCCTGCTAATGGAAATAACCCACAAAAAGCAATTCCAAAAAAAGATAGAAAAAAAGAAGGTTCGGAAGAAACTAAAAAGGAAGAGTCTTCAAAGGCAGATGCTGCTCCAGCTGGAGAAGCTAAAAAAGAAGAAGCTCCAAAAGCAGAAGCTAAAAAAGAAGAAGCTCCAAAAGCAGAAGCTAAAAAAGAAGAGAAGAAATAAAGTAAAGGATATTAATGTTGCAAGCTCAAGTATTTACACTTTATCCAGATATTTTTCCTGGGCCTTTAGGAAAAGGTCTTTACGGAAAAGCGATGTCTAAAAAATTGTGGAGTTTGAATGTGATAAATATAAGAGATGCAGCTACAGACAAACATAAAACAGTTGATGATACTCCTTACGGTGGTGGAACAGGTATGTTATTAAAACCTGATGTTTTAGCAAATTCTATCGATCAAAACATAAATAAAGGAGATAGGATTTTGTATCTTTCACCGAAAGGCAAAGTATTTAATCAAAAACTTGCACAAGATCTATCATTAGAAAAATCCTTCTCATTAATTTGTGGTCATTTCGAAGGTGTTGATGAGAGAGTATTATCTACAAGAAATATTGAAGAGATTAGTGTAGGAGACTATGTATTGTCAGGCGGAGAAACTGCTGCGCTGGTAGTGCTTGATAGTGTATTGAGACTTTTACCTGGAGTCTTAGGGAATGATAAATCAGCTTCAGAAGAAACTTTTGAAAATGGTCTTTTGGAGTATCCACAATATACCAAACCCCAGATTTGGGAGGAAAAATCAGTTCCAGATGTGTTATTATCTGGTGATCACGCTAAAATTAAAGACTGGCGTTTATCTCAATCTGAGGCTATAACACGCGACCGAAGACCAGATTTGTGGCATAAATATAAGAAGAATTAATTTGTTAAATATTAAAATGAAAACAATAGAAGAAATAAACCAAAATAACGTTAAAAAAATTCTGTCAGAAAAAAAGATCCCTGATTTCTTTCCTGGTGATGTTGTTAAAGTTGGCGTCAGAATTACAGAGGGAAAAAAAGAGAGAATTCAATATTTCGAAGGTGTTTGTATAGCTAAAAAAAGTAGAGACATAAACTCATCTTTTACTGTTAGAAAAATATCTTTTGGAGAAGGTGTTGAAAGAACTTTCCCATTGTATGGAACTGTTATTGACTCAATCAAAGTAATTCGTTCAGGAAAAGTAAGAAGAGCTAAACTGTATTATTTAAGAGATAGAACTGGAAAATCTGCTAGGATCGCTGAAAAAATAAGAAAAAAAATTGGTATCGATATTGACGTCAAGCCTGAGACTGTTACTGAAGAAAATCTAGCGCCAGCTGAAAAAGAAAGTGCACCAGAATCTCCGAAAGAGGCTAAAGAGGCTACCCCAACTGTAGAGCCTAAAAAAGAAGAAGCCCCAAAAACAGAGATGAAGAAAGAGGCACCCAAAGCTGAAACTAAAACTGAAAAAAAACTTGAAAATTTACAGGAAAAAAAATAATTTTTTTCTCAATGCCCAATACTCTTTACGATAAAATTTGGAACGAACATTTAGTTCATCAGCAAGAAGATGGAACAGCTTTATTGTTTGTTGACAGACATTTAGTTCATGAAGTCACTAGCCCGCAAGCCTTTGAGGGATTAAGAAATTCTAAACGTAAAGTAAGACACCCAAAATTGACATTAGCCGTTGCAGATCATAATGTTCCAACAACGGATAGGTCAAAAGGTATTTCAGACCATGAATCTAAAATTCAAGTTGAAACTTTAGAGGCTAATTGTAAAGAGTTTGGTATTAAACTTTTTGGAATGAGCGATAAGAGACAAGGAATTGTTCATGTCACAGGGCCTGAACAGGGCTTTACTCAACCCGGTACAGTTATTGTCTGTGGTGATAGTCATACAGCAACACATGGAGCATTTGGTGCATTAGCTTTTGGTATTGGAACTTCAGAAGTAGAACATGTTTTAGCAACTCAAACATTAGTTCAAAAAAAAGCAAAGAATTTTAGAATAAATGTCAACGGCACACTTCCATTAGGTGTTACATCAAAAGATGTAATTCTTCAAATAATTGGAAAAATTGGAACTGCGGGAGGAACAGGATGTGTAATAGAATATGCAGGTGATCTAATTAAATCGCTTAGTGTTGAGAATAGAATGACAATTTGTAATATGACAATTGAAGGTGGTGCAAGAGCAGGATTAATTGCTCCTGATGAAAAAATATTTAAATACTTAGAAGGTAGACCGATGTCTCCTAAGGGAGATGATTGGGATAAAGCACTAGATAATTGGAAAAATTTAAATACTGATGAGGGTGCAAAGTTTGACAAAGAGGTAAACCTAACTGCTAATGAAATTTCGCCAATGATAACTTGGGGAACTTCACCTCAGGATGTTATTACGATAGATGAAAGAGTACCAAATCCAAAAAATGAGAAAGATGAGGATAGAAAAAATTCTTTGGAACGAGCCTTAAATTATATGGGCTTGAAACCAGATATGGCAGCTAAAGATATTAAAATTGATAAAGTTTTCATTGGGAGCTGTACTAATGGGAGAATTGAAGATTTAAGAGAGGCTGCAAAAATTTTAAAAGATAAAAAAATTGCCTCTCATGTTCATGCAATGGTTGTTCCTGGATCAGGGCTAGTTAAAGAACAAGCAGAACAAGAAGGATTAGATAAAATTTTTGTAAAGTCAGGATTTGAATGGAGAGAGCCAGGTTGTTCAATGTGTTTAGCTATGAATGCAGATAAGTTAAAACCTGAAGAAAGATGTGCATCTACATCAAATAGAAATTTTGAAGGTAGGCAAGGTAGAGGTGGAAGAACCCATTTAGTAAGCCCAGGTATGGCAGCAGCAGCAGCAATCTCTGGAAACCTTGATGATGTAAGGAAATATCAAAATTAACATGCAAAAATTTAACACCTTGAAGAGTATACCAGCGTATTTGCCAATAGTTAATATTGATACAGATATGATTATTCCAAAACAATTTTTAAAAACAATTAAAAGAACTGGACTGGGCAAAAATTTATTTTTTGAGATGAGATATGATGATCAAGGTAAAGAAATAAATGACTTTGTTTTAAACACAGATCCTTACAATAACTCAAAAATTCTAATTGCTGGAAAAAATTTTGGTTGTGGTTCTTCAAGAGAACACGCTCCATGGGCATTATTAGATTTTGGTATCACGTGTGTGATAAGCTCTAGTTTTGCAGATATCTTTTATAACAACTGTTTTAAAAATGGAATTTTACCAATAATTTTAGATGATGATAAAATTAAAGAGCTATCAGAGTATGCAAAAAGAAAAGAGGAAATTTTTATAGATCTTAAGGAAGAAAAAGTTATTTTTGGAAATAATGAATTAAAATTTAAAGTAGACTCGTTTAAAAAAAAGTGTTTGTTAGAAGGATTAGACGATATAGCTCTTTCATTAAAAAAATCTGATAAAATAGAAATTTTTGAAAAAGATTTAAAAGTCAAAAAGCCCTGGGTGTTTAATGATTAAAGTTAAAAAAAGAAGAGTGTTATTGTTACCAGGTGATGGAATAGGTCCTGAAGTGATTGCAGAGGTCAAAAAAGTAATCAATTGGTTCAATGATAAAAAATCTTTAGATTTTGAAATTGATGAGGATTTAGTTGGAGGAATTTCTTTTGATAAGCATGGAACACCTCTTACTGATGAAGTTTTTTATAAAGCATTAGAGAGCGCTGTAATAATGTTAGGTGCAGTTGGTGGACCAAAATGGGATGGTGTAGAATTTTCAAAAAAACCTGAGAGAGCCCTTTTAAAACTTAGAAAAGAACTAAAACTTTTTGCTAATTTAAGGCCAGCAATATGCTTTGAACAATTGGTAAATGCCTCAACTTTAAAACCAGAAATTGTATCGGGTTTAGATATTTTAATAGTTAGAGAATTAACTGGTGGAGTATATTTTGGTGAACCAAGAGGAATTAAACCAATAGAAAATGGAGAAAGAAAAGGAGTAAACACTCATACTTATACCAGTAGTGAAATTATTAGAGTAGCTAGAGTTGCTTTTGACTTAGCTAAAAAAAGATCAAATAGAGTCATATCTTGTGAAAAATCTAATGTAATGGAAGCGGGTCAACTTTGGAAAGAAGAAGTGCAATCATTACATGATAAAGATTATAAGGATGTCGAGTTAAGTCATATGTTGGCTGATAATTGTGCAATGCAATTAGTAAGAAACCCAAAACAATTTGATGTAATCTTAACTGATAATTTATTTGGTGACATGTTATCAGATGAGGCTTCTATGTTAACAGGTTCTCTTGGATTACTACCTTCTGCATCATTAGGTGCAAAAAATAAGGATGGCGAAATGAGAGCTATGTATGAACCTATTCATGGTTCAGCTCCAGACATTGCTGGAAAAGGAGTTGCTAATCCCATCGCCTCAATTTTGAGTTTTGCTATGGCACTAAGATATTCTTTAGATTTAGATAAAGAGGCAGAGGCCCTAGAAAAGGCTGTACAAGAGGCTCTTAATGATGGATTAAGAACAAAAGATATAATGTCTGATAAAATGAAAGAGGTTTCTACTTCTCAAATGGGTGATGCGATCATTTCAAAATTGCAATAATTAATTAATTATCTTAAAGTCATACTATGCCAAGCTATACCGCCCCTGTTGACGATATGATGTTTCTATTCGAGAAACTTAGAAATAATCAAAAATATAATGAGTTAGAAAAATATAAAGAGGTAACAACTGATTTAGTAAAAGATATTTTGCAGGAGGCAGCGAAGATTAATCAAAATTTAATTTTACCATTAGCTAAAGCTGGTGACGAAAATCCTGCAGTTTTAGAAAATGGAGTAGTAAGAACTCCTCCAGGTTATAAAGAAGCTTACAAAAAATACATTGAGGACGGATGGACTTCATTATCTTGTGATCCAAAATATGGGGGTCAAGGTATGCCAAAAACTGTAAGTGCATTTTTTGATGAAATGCTTTCCTCAGCAAGTCTGTCTTTTAAATTATACAGTGAACTAAGTATAGGTGCATATAATTGTATTAATCATCATGCTACAGACGATATAAAAAATAAATATTTACCTAAAATAGTTGAGGGAAAATGGAGCGGCACTATGTGTTTAACTGAGCCAGTATGTGGTACCGATTTGGGTTTACTAAGAACAAAAGCTAAGAAACAAACTGACGGAACTTATAGAATAAGTGGTCAAAAAATATTTATTACATCTGGTGATCATGATTTAACTGAGAATATTATTCATCTAGTTTTGGCAAGAGCTGACGACTCTCCAGCAGGCACAAAAGGAATAAGTTTGTTTTTAGTTCCAAAATTTGTGGTTAAAGACGACGGAACAATTGGACCAAGAAATGGGATATCTACAGGATCTATAGAGACTAAGATGGGAATAAAGGGATCAGCAACTTGTGTATTAAATTTTGATGATGCTACTGGATACATGATAGGTGCTAAAGAAAAAGGATTAAGTGCAATGTTCACCATGATGAATCTTGAAAGAATAGTTGTTGGTATACAAGGATTAGGTATTTCAGAAATTGCCTATCAAAATTCACTTACTTATGCAAAAGAGAGAAAACAAGGAAAATCAAATAATTCTAATTCAAAAAATGGTGCAGATTTTATAATTGAACATGCTGACATTAGAAGAACCCTACTCAATATGAAATCAATTATTGAAGGTGAAAGAGCTTTATGTTTTTGGTTGTCGCAGCAAACTGAAGTAAGTTTAAATCATCCAGATGAAAAAACCCGTCAGGAAGCCTCAGATTATGTTTCCCTCATGACTCCTGTGGTAAAATCATTATTCACAGATTTAGCAATGGAAATCACAAGTGATGCTATGCAAATACATGGTGGATACGGATACACTAAAGATCAAGGAATAGAACAATTATATAGAGATAATAGAATTACACCTATCTATGAAGGTACAAATTCGGTTCAAGCTTCAGACCTAGTTTTCAGAAAATTATCAAATAAAAACGGCAATATAATAAATAAATTTTTAGACCAGGTTAAGTCAGAGTGTGAAACTGACAATGAAAAAATTAAACCATTTTTATCAGAATTTAATAAGAATTTAGACACTCTTAAAAAATTTAGTGATTGGATGACAGATAAAGCAAAGACAGAAAAAGATGATGTTAGTGCAGCAGCTAATGATTACCTTAAAACTTTAGGTTATGTATCTATTGCATATGCATGGATTAAGGTTTTAGAGGTAAGTTTTAAAGATTATGAGGAAAATAAAAATTTTTATAATGATAAAATAGACACTGCTAGATTTTATTTTGATAAAGTATTACCTAGAGCTGAACATCATTATAAGTCTGCAATCTCTGGAAGTTCAAATATAATGAATTTCAAGTTCAATTAAATGAGCCATTACGAAACTAATCTTAATAAAAATGATGCAAATTATGTTCCATTAACACCTTTGACTTTTTTGAAAAGAGCTTATGAGATTTATCCCAATTATGAAGCAGTTATTTATGAAGATAGGAAATATACTTGGTCTCAAGTTTATAAACGTACTGTAAAATTTGCTAGTGCACTTAATAAAATTGGAGTTAGTAAGGGTGATACTGTTTCATTTTTAGCTTTTAATACCCCTGAAATTTTTGAAGGACACTATTCGGTTCCTATGACAGGTGCAGTTCTTAATACTATTAATATAAGATTAGATGCTAAGACAATTGCGTATATTTTAGAACATAGTGAGGCAAAAGTTTTAGTTGTTGATAGGCAACTTCATGTTGAGGTTAAAAAGGCCTTAAATACTTTAAAAAGAAAAATCATAATAATCGATATCAATGATAAATTCGCAGACCAATCTAAGTGTGAGCAAATTGGAGAATTAGAATATGAGAGTTTTTTAAACACTGGTGATGAAAATTATGATTGGAAAATGCCAGAAGATGAATGGCAAGCATTATCACTTAGTTATACTTCAGGAACAACTGGAAACCCTAAAGGTGTAGTTTATCATCATAGAGGATCATATTTAATGTCAACTGGAAGTGCAGTTGCATGGAATATGCCAAATAGGTTAAATTTTTTAACAATTGTACCTATGTTTCATTGTAATGGTTGGGGTTATCCATGGACTGTCCCTATGTTAAATGGAAGAACTATTTGTTTAAGAAATATTGATATAAAAAAAATATTTGAATTAATTGATAAATATGATGTTACCCATTTTGGTGGAGCACCGATTGTATTGAATATGATCACCGGAGCTCCAGAGTCGGATAGAAAAAAATTAAAACAAAAAGTTTATGTATTAACTGCTGGTGCGCCACCACCAAGTATTATATTTAAAAAAATGAAAGAGCTTGGATTCGAGGTAATGCATGTCTATGGATTAACAGAAACTTATGGCCATGTTACTCAATGTGCTTGGAACGATTCTTGGAATGAATTTGATGAAGAAAAACAAAATGAAATAAAGGCAAGACAAGGTGTAAGATATCCTAATACAGAGGGGATCACAGTTATGGACCCTGAAACTATGAAAGAAGTTCCAAAAGATGGAAAAACGATTGGTGAAATTATGATTAAAGGAAACGTCGTTATGAAGGGTTATTTCAAGGATAAAAATGCTACAGATAAAGCGATGAATGGTGGTTGGTTTCATTCTGGAGATTTGGCAGTTATGCATCCAGATGGATATGTTAAAATTCAAGACAGATCGAAAGACATCATTATTTCTGGAGGTGAAAATATTTCTTCAATCGAAATAGAAAACACTTTAGCAAAGCATCCATCAGTTTCTATTGCAGCGGTAGTAGCAAAACCAGATGAAAAATGGGGCGAAGTCCCATGTGCATTTATTGAGATGGTCCAAGATAAACCAGTCACAGAAAAAGAATTAATAAGTTTTTGCAAAGAAACTCTTGCTGGTTTTAAAGTGCCGAAACAAGTTGTTTTTTGTGAATTACCAAAGACTTCAACAGGTAAAATTCAAAAATTTGAGTTAAGAAAAAAATTTTAGGAAAATAATTGATATTCCAACTAGAAAACAAAAACATTCATGCATCCGACTCTGGCCAGGGTATAGATACAAATAAAGATACGATAGTATTTTTACATGGAAGTGGTCTCTCACATATTGTCTGGTCGCTAGCTGAACAATTTTTTTCATCAAAAAATTATAATGTATTATCTATAGATTTACCTGGACATGGAAATTCAGATGGTCCTTGTTTAGATAGTATTGAAAAAATTGCTGATTGGATGGAAAAAGTATTTGATAAATTAAAATTAAAAAACTTAATTTTAGTTGGTCATTCTCAAGGATGTTTAGAAATACTCGAATATTCTTTAAGATATAAAGAGAGACTAAAAAAATTAGTTTTTGTTGGAGGTTCAAATAAAATGCCAGTACATCCGGATTTAATTGAATTAGCTCAAAGCGGACACTCAGACGCTGTTAAATTAATGATGAAATGGGGATATGAGGGTTCAAAAAAGTTTATTGGTGGTAACCCAGTAGAAAAAATCATTCAATCGCCGAGAGATATAAGTGAAATTTTGGCTGTTGATTTAAATGCATGTAACAATTATTTAAATGGCTCTAAGGCTGCAAAAGAAATTGATCTACCATCAATGCTTATATTTGGAGAATTAGATAAAATGGTTAATTTAGAAGCAGGAAAAAAATTCTCTAATTTGATTAAAAATTCAACTACTCACGTGATCAAAGGATGTGGCCATATGATAATGATTGAAAAAGCATTCGAAATGAGAGAAAAGATTTTAGAATTCTTAAATAAATGAAAAGTTATCCAATAGCTAAATCAAGAAGAGTGAGAAGTACTCCGTATACTTCAAGAATTGAAAATCAAGGTGTGACTGCCTACACAGTTTATAATCATATGCTGTTACCAGCAGCATTTGGATCTTTAGAAGAATCCTGTGATCATTTAAAAAAAAATGTTCAAGTATGGGATGTATCAGCAGAAAGACAGGTTGAAATTTCAGGCAATGATGCAGCGAAACTTGTTCAACTTATGACCTGTAGAGATTTATCCAATTCCAAAATTGGTAGATGTTATTATTGCCCAATAATTGATGAAAGTGGAAATTTAGTAAATGATCCAGTTATTTTAAAGCTAGCTGAAGATAGATGGTGGATCTCAATTGCTGACTCCGATGTTATTTTTTTTGCAAAAGGATTAGCATCAGGTAATAAATTCAATGTAAATATTTTTGAGCCTAATGTTGACATCCTAGCAATTCAAGGACCCAAATCTTTTGATTTGATGGAAAAAATTTTTGGTAAGGAGATAAAAGAGTTAAAATTTTTTGGATTTAATTATTATGATTATAAGGGTGTAAAACATTTAATTGCTAGATCTGGTTGGTCAAAACAAGGAGGTTTTGAGATCTATGTTGAAAATACTAAATCCGGATTAGATTTATATGATCAACTCTTTGTATTAGGAAAAGAATTCAATGTAAAAGCTGGATGTCCAAATTTAATTGAAAGAATAGAAAGTGGTTTACTTTCTTATGGAAACGATTTTGACAATAATGATAATCCATTTGAATGTGGTTTTGAAAAGTATGTAAATCTAGATACAGATATAGATTTTTTAGGTAAGGAAAGACTGAAAAAGATTCAAAAAGACGGGATCAAAAGAAAATTAATGGGTGTTCAGATTGATATTAGCAAAATTAATTTAACTAAATCTCTTAATATCAAAGATGAAAAAGGAAATTTAATTGGGGATTTAAGATCTGCCTGTTATTCACCTCATTTTAAAAAGTCTATAGGTATTGCGATGATAAATGAGCCACATTGTAAAGCATCCGCTTCAGGATTATTGGAAATTGATGGAAATTTAATAGCTGTAAAAGTTTGCGATTTACCTTTCATCTAGTATAAAACCTACATCATGAATATAGCAATAGTAGGAGCAACAGGTAATGTTGGAAGAAAAACTCTGGAAGTTCTCGAAAAAAAAGGACTTACTTCAGGAAATCTTTACTTAGTTGCTTCGTCTAAAAGCGCTGGAAAAAAAATTCATTTTCAAGGTAAAGATATTATAGTGAGTGAATTAGAAAATTTTGATTTTTCCAAAGTTAAAATCGCTTTTTTTGCAGCAGGTGGTAAAATTTCTGAAAAATTTGCTGAAAAAGCAGCCAAGCATTGTTTAGTAATTGATAATTCAAGTTTTTTCAGAATGGATCCGGATGTTCCTTTAATAGTCCCACAGGTAAATTCAGATGCTTTAAACAATATTAAAAAAAATATTATTGCAAATCCTAATTGTTCAACAGCACAATTAGTAATCGCATTAAAGCCATTACATGATTTATTTGTAATTAAAAGAATAGTTGTTTCAACATACCAATCCGTTTCTGGTGCTGGCAAAGCATCAATGGATGAATTGATTAAACAAACTAAATTAGCTTTAGATGGTAAAGATATTAAATCTGAAAATTTTACAAAACCAATTGCTTTTAATGCAATCCCGCATATCGACGTTTTTTCAGAAGATGGCTATACGAAAGAAGAATTAAAAATGAGAAATGAGACTAAAAAAATCTTAGATGACAAAATCGATCTAACAGCAACATGTGTTAGGTTACCAATATCTGTTTCTCACTCAGAATCGGTAAATATTCAATTTGAGAAAACTTTTTCTTTAGAGCAAATAAATAAAGCACTGAATAGTTTTGATGGTTGCAAAGTAATTGATGAAAGAATTGATGGAGGTTACTCGACACCATTAGAGGCAGAAGGAAAAGATGAAACTTTTATTTCAAGGATTAGAGAAGATAAAACAATAAAAAATGGATTAAATTTGTGGATTGTATCTGATAATCTTCTAAGAGGCGCTGCATTGAATGCAGTTGAAATAGCTGAAACATTAATTAAAAATAATTTTTATGGAAAATAAACCTCCTCTATCGCCACATATTCAAATTTATAGATGGCATATTTCCTCTTTGGTTTCCATTACTCATAGAATTACAGGAGTGATAAATATTATTGGAATTACTTTTATTTGCATTTGGTCTTGTTTACTTCTTCTTGGTGAAAATAATTATGAAGTAATTAATTTATTTTTAAAATCATTATTTGGGAAATTTATCATTTTGGGAATCACATGGTCTTTTTCATTTCAAATATTAAGTGAAATTCGACACTTGATAATGGATCTAGGTTATGGTTTTGAACTGAAGATAACTAGGATCACGGGTTTAATAGTAATATTTGGATCAATAATTTTAACGATTATTTTTTTTACATTAGGAAAAAATTTTATTTAGTATGATTAGTGCGACTAAAAAATGGATTTTTTTAAAGATCAGTGGAGTTTTGTTAGTGCCATTGATGACATGGTTTATTTTAAATTTCATAATGATTTATGATAAAGAATACTTAAATCTAATAGAATTTTTTACAATGCCTTTATCTAAATTTTTATTTAGTATTTTTATAATAAATGCTTATTTTTTTTCAGCTTTAAGTATAAGTGAGGTTTTTGAGGATTATATTAAAAATGATAAAATCAAAAGTGTCGCAAATAAGCTTTTATATGCATCAGCAGTAGTAATTCCTCTAATTACAATTATATTAATCTCTAGCTTATGAGTTCATATAAAATAATAGATCATGAATATGACGTTGTAGTCCTAGGTGCTGGTGGTTCTGGCTTAAGAGCCGCTGTTGGTTTAAGTGAAGCAGGATTAAAAACTGCATGTATTTCAAAAGTATTTCCAACAAGAAGTCATACTTCTGCTGCGCAAGGTGGAATTTCAGCTGCCCTTGGAAACATGGGCGAAGACGATTGGCGTTGGCATATGTATGACACTGTAAAAGGAGCAGATTGGTTAGGAGACCAAGATAGCATTGAGTACCTTTGTAAAGAAGCTCCTAAAGCAGTCATTGAATTGGAAAAATATGGTGTCCCATTTAGCAGAACAGAGGATGGCAAAATTTATCAAAGACCTTTTGGTGGTATGACCAAAAATTATGGAAATGGAATAGTCCAAAGAACATGTGCTGCAGCCGATCGAACAGGACACGCAATTTTGCACACTTTATATGGTCAAGCTTTAAAACATAAGACAGAGTTTTTTATTGAGTATTTTGCTCTCGATCTTTTAATGAAAGATGGGGAATGTAAAGGATTGATAGCATGGAATTTAAATGATGGAACTATTCATCGATTTAGATCTCATATTGTTATTATAGCTACAGGTGGCTATGGAAAAGTTTACTATTCTGCAACATCTGCTCATACATGTACTGGTGATGGAAATGCAATGGTGCTAAGAGCAGGTCTACCGTTACAAGATATGGAGTTTGTGCAATTTCATCCAACCGGAATTTATGGACACGGTACCTTAATAACAGAAGGTGCGAGAGGTGAAGGAGGTTATCTTACAAATTCTAAAGGTGAAAGATTTATGGAAAGATACGCGCCTAAAGCTAAGGATTTAGCATCACGTGATGTTGTAAGTAGGTCAATGTCAATTGAAATTAATGAAGGAAGAGGAGTTGGAAAAGATCAAGATCATGTTCATTTGAACTTAAGTCATCTAGATAAAGAAATTATAGAAAGTAGATTGCCAGGTATTACAGACGCAGCAAGATTATTTGCCAATGTAGATGTTACTAAGGAGCCAATTCCAGTTGTACCTACAGTTCATTATAACATGGGTGGCATACCAACAAATTATAAAGCAGAAGTTTTGACTGTAAATGGTTCTGAAAAAACTGTTCCAGGACTTATGGCTATAGGGGAAGCAGCTTGTGTTTCAGTTCACGGAGCAAATAGATTGGGCTCTAACTCTTTGATTGATCTTGTTGTTTTTGGAAGAGCAGCTGCAAAAAGAGCTGCTGAACTAATTAAACCTGGTACACCACATGAGGAGATCAGTGAATCAGAAACTCAAAAATGTTTAGATCGTTTTGATAAGATTAGAAACTCTGATGGAGATATTGGTACTGCTGAACTAAGACTGTCCATGCAAAAAACAATGCAATCAAAATGTGCGGTTTTTAGAACAGAGAAAACACTTAAAGAGGGTGTTGATGAAATACGACAAACATTTGATGGATTGGATTCTTTATCAGTTAAAGATAAATCATTAATATTTAATACTGACCTAGTAGAAACTTTAGAATTTGATAATTTAATTAGACAAGCTGTTGTGACAGTTGACTCCGCTTATAATAGGAAAGAAAGTAGAGGAGCTCATGCAAGAGAAGATTATCCAAAAAGAGATGATGAGAAGTTTATGCAACATACATTAGCTTGGTGTGATGGAAAAAAATCAAAAATAAGTTATAGAGATGTTCATAAGTCTACATTAACCAATGAAGTACAGTATTTTCCACCTCAGGAGAGAGTATATTAATGGTGCAAATCAGTTTACCTGAGAATTCCAAAACAAAAAAAGGTAAATATTTTAAGGACAAAACCGGCTCAAAAAATTTAAGAAAAGTTAATGTATATAGATGGGATCCATCTTCAGGAGAAGGTCCAAGAATCGACACTTATGAAGTTGATATGGATAACTGTCCATCCAAAGTATTGGATATTTTAAATAAAATTAAAAATGAAATAGACCCCACCCTTGCTTACAGACGATCATGTGCTCACGGTGTATGTGGATCGTGTGCAATGAATATAGGCGGTAAAAATGGTCTTGCTTGCACAACTCCTCATGAAAATATTGATGGAGATATTGATATTTATCCGTTGCCACACTTAAAAGTTAAAAAAGACCTAATCGGAGATTTAGATGGATTATACAAGCAATATAAATCTATTGAACCTTGGTTAAAATCAAGTTCAAAATCTGAGTCAGCTGAGTTAATTCAGTCAAAAGAAGATAGAGCTAAGCTTGATGGTGCTTATGAATGTATTATGTGCGCATGTTGTTCTACTTCTTGCCCAAGTTATTGGTGGAATGGAGATAAGTACTTAGGACCAGCAGTTTTATTACAAGCTTATAGATGGATTATTGATAGTAGAGATGAGGAAAGACAAGCTAGATTAAAAAAAGTAGCAGATGAACTTAAATTGTATCGTTGTCATACTATTTTGAACTGTACTAGTGCATGCCCTAAAGGTTTAAACCCTGCAAAAGCAATTGCTGAAATAAAGAAAATGTTAGCAACAGCCAATATTTAAACAATAGACTAATAAGAATTTTTACTCTAAAAGATCCTATTCATGAAATTAATTGAACATTTTGTAGGTGGAAAAATAATTCCCGGAAGTTCAGATAAAAAAGGAAAAGTTTTTAATCCCGCTACTGGCGAACAGGAAAAGGAAGTAAGACTTGCCTCCTCTAGTGACTTAGACCAAGCAGTAGTAATTGCAAAAAAAGCTTTTGAGACATGGTCATTAAAACCTTCACTTCAAAGAGCAAGGATAATGTTTAAATTTAAAGAGTTAATTGAAAAAAATTCTGATGAATTGACACAATTAATTGTTTCTGAACACGGAAAAGTTTATGAGGATGCAAAAGGCTCATTAACACGAGGATTAGAAGTTGTAGAATTTGCTTGTGGAATTCCACATTTACTTAAAGGAGAATTTTCAGAAAATGTAGGGACAGATGTTGACAGCTGGTCAATGCGTCAACCACTAGGAGTTGTTGCTGGAATAACACCATTTAATTTTCCAGCTATGGTTCCAATGTGGATGTTTCCAATTGCTATTGCATGTGGAAATACATTTATATTAAAGCCATCAGAAAAAGACCCCTCTTGTGCAGTAAGATTAGCAGAATTATTGAAAGAAGCTGGTCTTCCAGACGGTGTATTTAATGTGATAAATGGAGACAAAGAAGCAGTAGATGCAATTTTAAATAACAAAGATATTAAAGCAGTTAGTTTTGTTGGTTCAACTCCTATTGCTAAATATATTTATGAAAATTCAGCAAAAAATGAAAAAAGAGTTCAGGCATTAGGAGGAGCTAAAAATCATTTAGTAGTAATGCCAGACTGTGATTTAGATGGTGCTGTGAATGGCTTAATGGGTGCAGCTTATGGCTCCGCTGGAGAAAGATGTATGGCTCAGTCAGTGGCTGTAGCAGTTGGTGATATTGGAGATGAACTAGTGTCTAGATTATCAAAAAAAGCAGAGGCTTTAAAAGTTGGACCAGGAATGGACAAAAACTCAGAAATGGGCCCTTTAGTCACTAAAGAACATTTAGAAAAAGTAAAAAGTTATGTTGATTTGGGTGTAAAAGAGGGTGCGAAATTAGTTGTCGATGGAAGAAATTTAAAGTTACAAGGATATGAAAATGGCTTTTACATTGGTGGCTGTTTATTTGATAACGTGAAAAAAGATATGAGGATTTATAAGGAGGAAATATTTGGCCCAGTTCTATCTGTAGTTAGAGTTAAAACTTTTGAGGAAGCTTCAAAATTAATAAATGATCATGAATACGGAAATGGCGTAAGTATTTATACAAGAGATGGAGACGCTGGAAGAACATTTGCAAGCAAGATTCAAGTTGGAATGGTTGGTATAAATGTACCAATACCTGTTCCGATGGCTTTTCATAGTTTTGGTGGTTGGAAGAGGTCTTTGTTTGGAGATAGTGCGATGCATGGGATGGAAGGAATAAAATTTTATACTAAATTAAAAACTATAACTTCAAGATGGCCCTCAGGAATTAGATCTAATGCTGAATTTGTGATGCCAACAATGAAATAATAAACAATGAGCAAAATATCTTTAATTGGAGCAGGCCAAATAGGTGGAACTTTAGCTCATTTAATTGGAATAAAAGAATTAGTAAATGAGGTAGTTTTATTTGATGTTGCGAGCGGTGTTGCAAAAGGAAAAGCGTTAGATATTGCACAATCATCATCTGTAGATGGTTTTGATGTTAAATTTTCAGGTACGGATGATTATAAGGACATAAAGGGCTCAGATGTTATTATAATTACAGCTGGCGTGCCGAGAAAACCTGGCATGAGCAGAGATGATTTACTTGGTATAAATTTAAAGATTATAAAGCAAGTTGCAGAAGGAATTAAAAAAAATTCGCCTGATGCATTTGTAATTTGTATAACAAATCCATTAGATGTAATGGTAATGGCTTTTCAAAAATTCTCAGGCCTCTCACCAAATAAAGTAGTTGGCATGGCGGGTATATTAGATAGCTCCAGATTTAAGTTATTTTTATCTGAAGAATTTAGCGTCCCGGTTAAAGAAATAGAGGCAATGGTGATGGGTGGTCATGGTGATACAATGGTTCCCCTTCCAAGATTTACTAAAGTTTCAGGAAAACCTTTATTAGATTTAGTTAAAGAAGGAAAAATTTCTCAAAAAAGATTAGAGGAAATAAATCAGAGAACTAGAGATGGTGGAGCTGAAATTGTAAAGTTTCTTGAAAAGGGTTCGGCTTTCTATGCCCCAGCAGCTTCAGGAGTTGAGATGGCTAAAGCTTATCTTAGAGATGAAAAAAAAATGCTTCCATGTGCTGCGTATTTGAATGGCGAATATGGTATCAAAGATATATATGCTGGAGTTCCAATTATAGTTGGAAAGAACGGTGTCGAAAAAATAGAGGAAATAAATTTAGATGAGAAAGAAAAATCTGAATTTCTTCATTCAATTGATGCAGTAAAAAAACTCTGGGAAGCAGCGTCTAAAATAGACCCAGATTTAAATAAATAATGAATATACACGAGCATCAGGCAAAACAAATTTTAAAAAAATTTGGTGCGATTGTACCAGAAGGTGTATTTGGTTTAACGGTTGAGGAACTTTTAAAGAAATGTAAGTCATTAAAAACAGAAAAATATGTTTTAAAAGCTCAAATTCATGCAGGTGGAAGAGGGAAAGCGGGAGGTGTTAAAATTCTGAATAATCTCGAAGAACTTGAGAAATCAGCTAAAGAGCTTTTAGGAAAAAAATTAATAACTCATCAGACAGGACCTGAAGGAAGAGAAGTTAAAAGATTATATGTTGAAGTTTCATCAGATATCGAGAAAGAATTTTATTTATCATGTTTGGTAGATAGAGCTACTTCAAAAATTGCTTTTATCTCTAGTGATCAAGGTGGAATGGACATTGAGGAAGTAGCAAGCAAATCACCTGACAAAATTTTGACAACTAAAGTAGAATTAAAAGACGAAATTTCAAATGAGGAGTGTGAAAAGATTATTCAAATATTTAAATTAGAGAACAATCCAAAAATCGAGGCAATATCTTTAATTAAATCAATCTATAAGATGTTTGTTGAAACTGATGCTAATATGGTTGAAATAAACCCTTTAATACTCACAAAAGAAAAAAAAATTATTTGTTTAGATGCAAAGGTAAATTTTGATAGTAACGCTTTGTTTAGACATCCTGAAATTTTAGAACTTAGAGATTTGAATGAGGAAGATCCTACTGAAATTGAAGCTAGTAAACATGACCTAGCTTATATCAAATTAGATGGCAGCATTGGATGTATGGTTAATGGAGCTGGTTTAGCAATGGCCACTATGGATATAATAAAATTATATGGAGAAGAGCCAGCAAATTTTTTAGATGTTGGCGGGGGAGCATCAAAAGAAAAGGTCTCAGCGGCTTTCAAAATAATTTTGTCAGATAAAAATGTAAAAGGTATATTAATCAATATTTTTGGTGGCATAATGCGATGTGATGTTCTAGCTCAAGGCGTTGTAGATGCTGCAAAAGAAATGAAAATCAATGTTCCTTTGGTAGTCAGACTAGCTGGCACAAATTTTAAAGAAGGTAAAGAAATATTAGATAATTCAGGTTTAAAATTAATATCTGCTGAAAATTTAGATGATGCAGCCAAAAAAATTGTTGAGGCAATTAAGTAAATGTCAGTTTTAGTCAATAAAAATACTAGATTAATCTGTCAAGGATTTACAGGTTCCCATGGAACATTTCATTCTGAGCAAGCAATCAAATATGGAACAAATTTAGTAGGTGGAGTGACACCAAAAAAAGGTGGCCAAAAACATTTGGGCCTTCCAGTTTTTAATACAGTGAAAGAGGCAAGAGAATCCGAGGGAGCTAATGCAACTATGATATACGTCCCAGCTAAATTTGCAGCCTCAGCAATTATTGAAGCAATAGATGCATCTATAGAACTAATTGTATGTATAACTGAAGGGATTCCCATTCAGGATATGTTAAAAGTTAAACAGAGATTGAATAATTCAAAAAGTAGACTGATTGGTCCCAACTGTCCAGGTGTCATAACTCCTGATGAGTGTAAAATTGGAATAATGCCTGGCAACATTCATAAAAAAGGAACAGTTGGAATAGTTTCAAGATCAGGAACTTTAACTTATGAAGCAGTAGCTCAGACTACAGAAAATGGATTAGGACAATCAACTTGTATTGGAATTGGAGGTGATCCTATCAATGGTACAAATTTTATAGATTGTCTAGATCTATTTTTAAACGACGCGGATACCCAATCAATTTTAATGATTGGTGAAATTGGAGGGACAGCTGAGGAAGAGGCTGCAGATTTCATTAAAAATCATAAAATAAAAAAACCAACTGTTGGATTTATAGCAGGTGTTACTGCCCCACCAGGACGAAGAATGGGTCATGCAGGAGCCATAATTTCAGGTGGCAAAGGTGGCGCAAAGGAAAAGATTAAAAAAATGGAGGATTGTGGAATAACCATGGCCAACTCTCCATCAAAGATTGGAAAAACATTATTAAATAAATTGTCTAATTGAAAAATTTCTTTCTAGGTCTATATTAACTAATAGCGATGTCATCCTCTAAAAATCTTGAATTTGAAAAGACTGCTTTCTTAAGTAAATCCAATAGTGCTTTTATTGAGGAGATGTATCTAAAGTTTGTTAATAATGATCCATCTTTGCCTGATAGCTGGAAAATATATTTTAATCAGATCGGTGATGAGGCAGACATAATTGTAAATGAAATAAATGGTCCATCCTGGAGTCCATCAAAAAAAGTATCAATCAAAAAATTACAAAATTTGAATAATGGTAACGAAAATCAAGGTGAATTAGTTTCAAAACAATCTAATGCAAATTCTATAAAAGCTGTTGCTATGATTAGATCTTACAGACAGAGAGGTCATTTGATTGCTAAATTAGATCCTCTAGGTCTTTTAAAAGCCGATTATTTAGAAGAACTCCATCCTGAATCATATGGATTTAAGAAGGAGGAATATAATAATAAAATTTTTTTAGACGGAGTCATTAATAGACAATACTCTAGCATTTCTGAAATTTTAAAATTTTTAAGAGAAAAATATTGTGGATCCTTAGGTTTTGAATATATGCATATCTCAAATCCAACTGAAAGAAAATGGTTTAGAGACAGAGTTGAAAAAGCAGATGATTTTAAATTCACTCAGAATGGAAAAGAAGCCATTCTTAAAAAATTAATTCAAGCTGAAGGTTTTGAAAAATTTTTACACACAAAATACGTTGGTACAAAAAGATTTGGTTTAGATGGAGGTGAAAGTTTAATCCCCGCCCTTGAGCAAATAATTAAAATTGGTGGTCAATCAAAAGTAAAAGAAGTTAAAATAGGAATGTCCCATAGAGGAAGATTGAACGTTTTAGCCAATGTCTTACAAAAATCATATAAAAGAATTTTTAATGAATTTGCTGGAGAGATTAGTTCAAAATCAGAGGACGACACAGGAGATGTCAAATATCATTTAGGTGCGTCGTCAAACAGAGAATTTGATGGAAATCAAGTGCATGTAAGTCTTACAGATAATCCATCTCATCTTGAAGCAGTGAATCCTGTAGTTTTAGGACAAACAAGAGCTAAACAATATTTCCATAAGGATAAAGAGAGAAATAAAGTTATACCAATTTTGATTCATGGAGACGCAGCTTTTGCGGGACAAGGAGTTGTTGCAGAATGTTTTGCGATGTCTGGTCTTCCAGGTCATAATACGGGTGGAACTATCCATATTATAGTGAACAACCAAATAGGA
>LUMQ01000344.1_pt1 | contig 20433 bp, 18 predicted proteins | sample 729621 | NCBI WGS metagenome assembly LUMQ01 (sample SAMN03860259, study PRJNA289734) | marine metagenome | biome: seawater column; feature: ocean; material: water; isolation source: Red Sea water column Station 12 - depth 25m | place: Saudi Arabia: Red Sea | collected 2011-10-15 | depth 25 m | reverse complement strand
GAATATTATCAACTGAGTCTCCCATCATTCCAAGATAATCAATAACTTGATCAGGCGATTCAACCTCAAATTTATCTTTAACTTCATCAACTCCCCAGATTTCCATGCTATTACCCATTCTAGCAGGTTTACATAAAAAGATATTATCCGAAACTAGTTGAGCAAAGTCCTTATCGGGAGTAACCATATAAACTTTAAAATTATTCTCTTCAGCATCTTTTGCAACAGTTCCAATAATGTCATCTGCTTCAAAACCTTCTTTTTCAAGAATTGGAATTTTCATTCCTTCTAATATTTTTTTTATATATGGAATTGCAACAAGAATTGGTTCAGGTGTTTTATCTCTGTTGCTCTTGTATTCTTCAAACATTTCAGATCGTGTTACAGATCCACCTTTATCAAATGCAACTGCCAAGTAATCTGGGTTTTGTGTTCTTATTATCTCAAATAAAGAATTCATAAAACCTAAAATAGCAGAAGTGTCAGTACCTTTTGAATTAATTCTTGGATTTTTAATGAAAGCATAATATCCTCTATAAATTAATGCATAAGCATCCAACAAAAAAAGATTCTTCGAGTTCTCCATTAATCCATGAATATTTTATGAATATACAAAGATAAATGTTCGTTAATTCAAATCCCCCTATTTTGTAAATTTGCTAGATGGAACTAGCTCATAATCAATTTATGAAAAAAGCTCTTCAAGAGGCAAACTATGCTTTTTTTAAAGATGAAGTTCCTGTTGGGTGTGTTATTGTTCACAATAACGAAATTATTTCAAGGTCTTCAAATATGGTCGAATTATTAAATGACTCAACAGCTCATGCTGAACTAATTGCTATTACATCAGCTCAAAACAATTTAAATAGTAAGAATCTTGAAGATTGTACTCTATACACAACACTTGAGCCATGCATGATGTGTTATGGAGCTATTTATTGGTCAAAGATTAAAACTATAGTCTATGGAGCATCTGACCAAAAAAGAGGGTTTTCAAAGCACATAGTAAATGTAGATAGAGATATTAAAATTATTAAAGGAGTTTTGGAAGAAGAGTCTAAGGAATTACTAGATAGCTTTTTTAAAAAAATCAGAGATTAAAGTCACCAGCTTTCTCTCTCATTTTTTTTAAGTTTTCGTTACTAAGAGTATAGTCTTTTAGCTTCTTTCCTTTCCATCTAATTGCAAGAAATAAAGGCATGAAAATCAAAGTTCCTACTAAGACAGATATTCCAATGATTAAATCTCCTGTTTTATCACCTATTAATTCTTTTGAAAAAATTCCAACAAATACACCTATAAAAACTAAATAGGATAATACTTTAACAAAAATCTTCATTTCTATTTTTGTGATAAATCTTTTAACTGATCTTTAGTTAATTTTGATGGAGCATCAATCATTAAGTCTTTTCCACTATTATTTTTAGGGAAAGCAATAAAGTCTCTAATTACATCTTTTCCTTTAAGAACTGCAGCTAGTCTGTCAAGTCCAAAGGCAATACCTCCATGAGGTGGAGCACCATATTTCAAGGCCTCAATTAAAAAACCAAACTGACTTGTATATTCTTCCTTACTCATGCCCAATAATTCAAAAACTTTCATTTGTGTGTCAAAATCATGAATTCTAATCGAACCACCACCAATCTCATTGCCATTTAAGACTAAATCGTATGCATTTGCAATAACTTTTTCGGGCTGTTTATCTAGAATATCCAAGAATTCTGGTTTTGGTGAGGTAAAAGGGTGATGCATTGAAAAGAATCTTTTTTCTTCTTCGTCCCATTCAAATAAAGGAAAGTCAGTTACCCATAAAGGACAAATTTTTTCTTGATCAATTAAATTAAACCTATTTGCTAATTCAACTCTAAGTGAGCCTAATTGTTCAAGTGTTTTTTTGTATTCTCCAGACATAATAAAAATTATATCTCCAGGTTTTGAAGAAATTTTTTCAGAAATAACTTTTAAATCTGACTCTGAAAAAAACTTATCAAATGATGATTTAAATGAAGAGTCATTGTTGTGTTTTATCCACAATAAGCCTGAAGCTCCTATTTGAGGTCTTTTAACCCAATCCGTAATTTCATCAATTTCTTTTCTAGTAAGATCAGATTTTCCTTCAACCCTTAAACAAACAGTTATTTCATTATTATCAAAAATTTGAAAGTTTTTACCCTTTACCTCATCTGAAATGTTATTAATCAAAAGTTCATATCTCAAGTCAGGTTTATCAGTTCCGTATTTTTCTATTGCAGATTCATATGTCATTCTATCAAAAGTTGTATTGTCAGAACCTAAAAATTTTGAAAATATTCTTTTCATCAAACCTTCAAATTGTTGAAAAACATCCTCTTGATTAACAAACGACATTTCACAGTCAATTTGAGTAAATTCAGGTTGCCTATCAGCTCTTAAATCCTCATCTCTAAAACATTTTACGATTTGATAATATTTATCAATACCGCCAATCATTAGAAGTTGTTTAAAGATTTGAGGAGACTGAGGAAGAGCATAATAATGATCAGGATTTAACCTACTTGGAACAATAAAATCTCTTGCACCCTCTGGAGTTGACTTAATTAAACAAGGAGTTTCAACGTCAATGAAATTGTTTTCTGATAAATAATTTCTTACTTCAAGAGATAAACTGTGTCTAAAAATTAAGTTTTCTTTTATTGGCTCTCTTCTTATATCAAGATACCTATACTTCATCCTTAATTCTTCACCTCCATCTGACTCATTTTCTATTGTAAAGGGAGGTGTTAAAGACTTGTTCAATATATTTATACTAGTAACTAAAATTTCAATTTCACCAGTATCAATATTTTCATTAATACTTTTTCTTTCAATTACTGAACCTTCAACTTCAATAACAAATTCCCTTCCAAGTTGACTGGCAGTTGTAAAAATCTCATCGTTAGATCTTTCTTTATCAAATACCAGTTGAGTTATACCATATCTATCCCTTAAATCAACCCAAATTATAAAACCCTTTTCTCTGATTTTATTTACCCAGCCAGAAAGTTTTACTGTTTGACCTAAGTTAGATTTTGTTAATTCACCGCAGTTATTAGTTCTATTCATAAATTATTATGTAAATATAACTAGATATTTTTTAGTTTAATTCTGGCAAGATGTATTATATAATACATAGATGGGACGATAATTAAAGTAAGAAAAGTTGCAAACGTTATTCCAAAAATTACGGTCCAAGCAAGAGGTCCCCAGAAAATAACATTATCTCCACCTAGGTATACATTTGGATTCCAATTTGCAAAAAGAGAGAAGAAATCAATATTTAAACCAACCGCAAGTGGAATCAATCCAAAAATAGTAGTTATAGCTGTAAGTAAAACAGGTTTAAGTCTTGCTTTACCTGCTGTTTTAACAAGTTCCATAGCTGTCATCTTATCAATTATTTCGTCTTTTGACATATTTAAATCTATTTTTTTTCTATCAAATAATAGTTGAGTATAATCTATTAACACAACGGCATTATTTACAATAATTCCAGTAAGAGAAATTATCCCAAGCATAGTCATAAGTATGCTGAATGTCAAATTAAAAATTACTATACCTAGAAATACTCCAGTAAAGCTTAATACAATTGATGCAAGAACAATAAATGGTTTTGAAATTGAGTTAAATTGAAATACAAGTAATAAAATGATTAGTGCTATACCTGTTAGAAGAGCTCCTGATAAAAATTCTTGATTTTCAGATTGCTGTTTAATTTCTCCTGTAAATTTATATTCAACACCCTGTGGCGCTTCATATCCAGACAAAGCAATTTCAGCAGTATTTACAATTTCATTTGCATTCGATCCGGCAAGTATTGATGAATATAAAGTAACTACTCTTTGAAGATCAATATGCTTGATTGCACTAAATGATGTAATATTCTTTTGATCAACAATAGATGCGATCGGAACCTCCTTTGTCTTACCAGTTGATTGGTCTCTAAAAACAATATTCTGATTAATAATAGAATTAATATCATTTTTAAATTCTTCATCAAACCTTACATTAATTTCATAATCCTCTCCTCTCAACTTATATATTCCAGCTTTGGACCCAATTATTGAATTCCTAATTGTTTGTCCAACCAGCCCAGTAGGAATTCCAAGTTCACCAGCTTTTTCTCTGTCTACATTAAATTCAAGACCGGGCTTACTCCTGCTTACATCAATCTTTAGTTGTTCTATTCCCTCAATATTCTCCTGATTTAAATAGTTCTTCATTGAAATTGCAGTTTCAATTAATTGTTCGTAATCCTCTCCGTAAATCTCAATATTTACAGGATATCCTCCTGGAGGTCCTTGGGAGTCTTTTTCTACAGAAATTGCAATTCCTGGAAACTTTTCAATTAATTCAACTTGAATTTCCTTTCTTAATTCTTCACTTGACATTCCTCTTCTAAATTTGAATTCTCGCATTGTCATTGTGATCAGAGCTTTATGAGGAATTTCACCAGTACCACCAGCATCTGTTTCGGGATTTCCAGCACCCTCTCCTACTTGAGATATAGCAGATTCAACTAAAAAGTTATAGCCATTATCGATGTACTTTGAGTTATTTACTACTTTGTAAACCTCTGACTCAATTAGCATTGAAGTTTCATTTGTTTTCTTAATATCTGTACCTTCAGGATACTCTAAATAAACTAGTATTTGTTGAGGTTCGTTGTCAGGAAAGAATTCAACTTTAGGGGGAAATATAGCCATTAGTAAAATTGAAACAAAGAATAACGAAATTGTTCCAAGCAGGAACAAATAAGGTCTAAATCCTGCAAGAGCAAACGATAAAAATTCGTTATACCTATTTTCCAATTTTACCAACAATGTATTTTGAAATTTCACAGCTGAGTTCTTAATAACATACTTGTAAGACCAGAATAAAAAACATATAAATGCAAGTAAAGATCCTATTGCTCTAGTGTCTTGAAATAATACAAAAACTATTGCAAGTCCTCCAAGGATATATGTCATTTTCATAAGGTTTGTCCTACTAATTTCTCGCTCACTTAAATCCATGAAACTCGAAACTAACATTGAGTTGAAAAAAATTGCAACTATTAATGATGATCCTAAAATAGCAGAAAGTGTAATAGGGAAGTATATCATAAATTCACCAAGTGTTCCAGGCCAAGTGCCTAGAGGTATAAATGCAGCAATAGTAGTAGCAGTAGAAACAATAATCGGAAGGGCAACTTCACCAATTCCCAATTTTGCAGCTTGAACTCTTGACATACCCTCTTTAGACATTAGCCTATATATATTCTCTACTACAACGATACCATTATCTACCAATAGGCCAAGACCCATTACTAGTCCAAACAAAACCATTCTATTTAAAGTGAATCCAAAAGCTGATAAAATTACCAATGACATGAACATGGACATCGGAATTGCAAATCCAACAAAAAGAGCATTTCTAAGACCAAGAAAAAATGTTAGAACAGTTACAACTAGAATTATTCCAAATATTAAATTATTCATTAAGTCATTAACTGAGTTAATTGTATACTCAGATTGATCATTTTGAACAACAACATCTAGGTTTTCAGGCAAAAAATTCTCTTTTGCATCTTTTATAATTTCCTGAATTGAATTTGATGCAAAAATTGCATTTTCACCACCTCTTTTAACAACCTCAAGCATAACTGTCTTTTGGTCAAATGATCTAGTAAATGAGGTTGCTTCTTTCTCTCTAAAACTTACTGATGCGACATCCTCTAGATAAACTGGACCATCATCTCTCTTGACTATAAGTCTATTTAGTTGAGAAGGATCGGATACTTCTCCGATTATTTTAACATTCCTTCTTTGTCCATCTGAAATTAAACTACCAGCTGAAATAGTAATATTTTCTTGAGAGATTGCATTTATAATATTACCAAAACTTGTTTTAGTAGCCTTCATTTTATATGGATTCACAGCAATTTCAACTTCGAAATCTTGTATACCTCGAACCTCTACAGTCTTGACTTGAGGTAGCCTCTCAATTCTCGTATCTAGATATTCTGCATATTCCTTTAGCTCTTCAACTTTATAATCACCAACTAAACTTATGTTTAATACAGGAAATCTCTCCGCTATATCAAATTCAAAAATATTTGGATCAACCTTAGCATTATTAAAGGTTGGCCAATCATCACCTACAGTTACATTATCTACTAAATCTTTAACTCTCAGTCTTGCAACTTCAGTAGGTATGTCATCATCAAATTCAATATTTATAATTGATATACCTTCACTTGATGTTGATTCAATCTCAATAAGTCCAATAACACCTTTAATTTCTTGTTCTAACGGGTCTGTTATTAACTTTTCAATTTCTTCAGCGTTGTTTCCAGGAAAAATAGTTGTTACAAAAATATTTGAGGAATTAATTTCTGGGAATAATTCTCTTGGCATAGTTTTATATGCTGTAATACCTGAGACTAAAAAAATAGTCATTAAAACATAAATAATAGTCTTATTATTTATTGCCCAGCTTGAAAGAAAAAACTCTTTATTTTTTTTATTCATCTTAATCTATAAGCTTTACTCTTTGGGAATCCTCTACACTATATGCTCCTTCTAAAACGACTATGTCTCCTAGGTCAAGACCTTCTGTAACTTCAACTTTGTCTTCACTCTTATTTCCAAGTGTGATAAATTGTTTAGAAGTTAAATAAACTCCCTCTTTGTTATCCTCAGACATTACGTATACAAAATTTTTACCAAGAGCATCTTCTCTAACAATTCTAAGTGGAATCACTATTGCATCATCTTTTTTGTAAATATTAATTTTGATTTTTGCATCAAGATTTTGCTTAATCCTATTATCAAAGTTTTCTACAGGCACTTCAATTCTAAATGTTCTGTTACTTGGATTTATAAAGTTACCTGTCTGATTAACTGATGATCTATAATCCATATTTAAAAGGGGTATCTGAACAATTGCTTCGGTACCCTCACCAATAAAGGAGATATATTTTTCAGAAACGAAAGACTCGGCATAAATTATGTCAAGATTTACTAGTCTAAGAATTTGGGAAACACCAGGTATTAAGTTAGATCCAACATTAGAAATAATTTCATCTATTTCTCCATCAAATGGAGCATATATTTTTGTTTTTGAAAGTCTATCTTTCATTTGGTCAACCATTTTTTTACTCGCTTCGTAATCCGTTTTGCTTTTTAAATATTGCATTTCAGAACCAATATTATTGTCCCACAATCTTTGAGTTCTTTCAAAATTCTCTTTAGCAAACTCTGCCTGGATAACCATCTGTTCATATTGTTCATTAAGCCCTGAATCATTGATTTCTGCCAAAAGTTGTCCTTTTTTTACTTTTTGGCCTTCACTTACAAAAACTTTTTCTAGTGTACCTTGAAATTCTGGAAGTATTAAAACATTCTTTCTAGTTTTTAGGTTTGCTTGTGCCTCAATGTAAGTATTAAAAATAGTTTGTTGAATTTCATATTTTGATACAAGCGTAAGTCTTTCATTTTCATCTAACAATGAGATTCCATTATTTATCTCGTTGAGTTCAACCTTCATTGTATTCATTGCATCAACATATTCTTTTTTTCTTTTTTTAAGTTCTTCTAGATCTCCTGATTCAATTAATGACTCAATCGATGCATTTCTAGAAGAGTTACATCCACTTATTATTATGATTAGTAAAAGGGTATAAATTTTATTCATGATTAATTGTTGTATAATGTTTCTAATTCTGTTTTAACTGAGATAATTTCTAAAACTGAATTCAAATATTTTTGTTGAGAATCCAATAGTTGGAGCTGAGCTTGTCTAAGTTCAAAAGATGTGACTAAGCCTTCAAAGAACTTTATAGAGTTCTTTTCTTCAATAGAAGTTGATAATCTCATATTTTTTTCATTAACATTAAGAGATTGAACAGCTAGCTGATAATCGTTTAATTTTTGTTGGACCTCTGCACGTGTTTTCTCTTTTTGTTCTTCGAGATTTGTTGCTGCCTGATCCATTGCAATTTTAGCTTTTTGAGATGAGACATTTAACTTATTGGCATTGGTAAGCGGAAGTTCAAACTTTACTCCAAAAACTGATGATCCAAACCAATTCTGCGCTTTGTTAGTGAAATCAAATTCATTATTATATCCTGTGTAGGTCCCACTTATAAATCCAGAAAGTTTCGGGAGTTGCTTTGACTTTTCTAATCTATACTCTATTCTTTTAGTATCAAATAAATTTTGAGAAATCTTTACATCAATATTTTGATCCTCGCTAAAACTATCTATTGAACTCGAGAAAATTATATTCTCAGCAATAAAGTCATTAATTGAAGTAGTAAGTATCAGATTATCTTCAAGATTGATGCCTAAAATCAATTTTAATAAATTGAGCTGGTTTTCCTGTGTTTTTTTTGTTTGAAGAAGTGAAAGCTCAGCTTGGGCAAGAGTAATTTTAATCTGCTCAACATTTTCAATTTCCTCAAATCCATTTTCATAAAGCTCAGTTACTTCAAATAAATCTTTTTTAAAATTCTCTAAATTATTCTCTAAAAGTGCTATCCCTTCGTTAAGTGTAACTACTAGGCTGTAAAGTTTTACAATAGACTCTCTTACTTGCAGAAAAGTCTTTTCATAAAAGTTTTCAGAACCAGATAAATAAATCTGACTATACTCAAGTCCAACAAGCCATGAGCCATCAAAAAGCAGTTGTTCCATTCTGACTGAACCAATTGCAGACTGCTCAGTTCCAAATTGAATCTCTGAGAAATCTCCTTTGTTACCCCCAAAAAATTCAGCTGGTATAAGTGATGTTTGGAGTTCAAGATTATTTAAATAATTTAATTCTAATGAAACATTTGGCAACCCAATTGCGATAGTTTTCCACCTTTCCTTAAATGCCATTTGAATCTCTCTTTCAGCGTTTCTTAAATTTCTATTATTTTCAATACCGTATTCTACTGCCTCATTTAAACTTAAACTTAGTATGTCATCTTGAGCCAATACTGTTGAGCTAAAAAATATTATTAATAATAATTTTCTCATTTTTTTATCATTTGAATTATCCAAGCTGGAATTAATTTTTTTCTTTCAGTCATCATTATGTTAAAATCCTTTTTGGAGAGATTTTCAATCTTCATAATTATTGGACTACACATAAACGGAAAAACAATTACACTTAAAACATTAGTTACAAAATGAATGGGATCAACCTTTCTGTAAATACCTTTTTTTACACCCTCTTGATATTGAGCTACAAAGTTTGATTTCATTATCATTTTTGTTGTGGGCATTTTTAAGAAAGATGTAGGATTATTTTTTAATTCATTTAGAACAAAAGTTGGAAGTAAAGGCTCAGCAATAATCATATCAATATATTTTTCAGAACATAGTTTTAGTTTTTGTTCGAGTGAAGTCTTCTCGTCATTATAGACTTCAACCATTTTACTAAGAAATTCATATAAGGTCTCAAACATTATTATTTCGAATAGCCTTCTTTTACTCCTGAAATAATAATTTAACATTGCAAGATTGATATCTGATTCTCGAGCAATATCTCTAGTTGTAGTTGCGCTATAACCTTTTTTTAAAAAAAGTGATTTAGCAGCATCTTTAATTTTAATTTCCGTATTTGAGTAACTATTGTCCACAATATTATTGGAGCACAAAATAAACTTAATCATATGAATTAAACAAATGATTAATAAAAAATTAACAATTAATTAAATAGTATATTTATTGTTGTATTTCATTAATGAAAGATTTAATTACAAATTTTGAGAGTTTTCTAAAATCAGAATTGCTTTATTCTGATCCAAAAAATCTTTATCAGCCAGTTAAATATATTCTTGAATCTGGAGGTAAAAGACTAAGGCCTCTAATAACAATGAGTATTTCTGATATTTTATCAAATGATTCAAAAAAAGCCTTACCCGCATCTGCTTCTCTTGAGATATTTCACAATTTTACTTTGGCCCATGACGATATAATGGATAACTCATTAATGCGAAGGGGTAAAGAAACTATCCACTCAAAATGGGATATAAATACAGGAATTTTATCAGGAGATGTAATGCTAATAATATCTTATGAGTTTCTAAAAAAATATGATGACTTAACGTATTTAGAATTATCTAAACAGCTTATAGAGACTTCAAGACTTTTGTGTGAGGGTCAGCAATACGATATTGATTTTTCTAATCAAAATATTGTAGATGAAGAAAAATATTTTGAGATGATTCAAAATAAAACAGCTGAACTAATTGCTTGTGCTTATAAATTTGGAGGTATCGTTTCAAATACAAAAGATGAAAACAAGCAAATATTGTATGAAATAGGATTAAATCTTGGAATTGCATTTCAGTTAGAGGATGATTTGCTCGACTGCTTTGGCGATGAAAAAAAATTTGGAAAAAGAATTGGAGGAGATATTATTGAAAAAAAGAAGACATTACTTTACATATATACAATTAAAAATTTAAGTAAAAATCAAAGAGAAGAATTTGAAAAGGTATTTTACTCTGATGAGTTAAGTGAAGAGTTAAAGATTAGTAAAATTAAAACTTTCTATGAAGATTCTGGATCTGTCGACTATCTAAAGCAAAAAGTAAAAGAATATTCAAATAAAGCTTCTAAAAATATAAGTCAACTAGAGGTTGATACAAACAAAAAGGATCAGATACTTAATTTTTCAAGAAATCTTTTAGATAGACAGATTTAACCCTTTTTATCAGAGACTTTACAAAAGTCATAATATTTACTGATACAAAAATTCTAATCTCTTCAAAAATATTTGTTTTCTCACCAAGAAATTTAAAAAGTAATAGCGGGTCATTATTTCTAAATAGATCAGAAAAAACCCGACTTCCTTTTCCTTTTGAATCAACGAGAACATCTAAAAATAAAACATCATAATACCAAAATCTATTCTTAAATCTTAGTTTTGATAACGGCTTATCTTCTTTAATATATTTAAGAATCATATCAATTTTTTCAATTGAGTTTTTAATAGTATATCCAGTGCTTGGTTTTGTCCAACCACCAGAAGTTCCAATTCTGATAAAACTATCTGTATTTGCATTAAAAAAAGGATAACAAGTCATAGGAATTACTCCCTTTTCTCTTTCCGTTATTTTATATTTTTTAATACCCTCTCTATCAAGATACTTTTTTATCTCTTTTTCATAATCTGAATTCTTCATGACTTCACCACCAAAAAAAGTATACTCGAATAGAGCACTTTTTTTAGAAAAAGGTAATACATACATAAACCTAATTTCTTGATGCTGGTCAATACTAAAATCCATAAATCTTATTTTATCTTCATCAAAAAAATCTTCATGAGTTTCAATTGTCCATCCAAGAAAGTGCTGTTTTATAAGTGGGTATTTCTTGAATTCAAATTCTTCAGGATTATAAATACTTGAAAAAGCAATTGAACATTGAAAATTTCCTTTATCTGTTTCAATATGGTTTATGCCAGATTCCTTAATAATATTCTTAACACTTGCATTTAAATAAGTAAAATTTGAGGCTTTTTCAATCTTTCTTTTCATAAATGAATAGAATTTATCAGATCTAACCATTTTATATTTATATGGTTTAAGACTAAAAGAGCTACTAAATTCCATGTCTTTAAATTCAGCCTTGCCCCATGATTTGAAAACTATTTTATCTAGAATGTTTTTTTGATTATCCCAAAAACTAAATGTCCTATCATTCTCAATTTTAATTTCTTTTTCAATAACTAAAACTTTTTTATTATCGAAAAAACTATCTGAAATTAATGAATGAGAAAGAAGGAGACCTGTAGCTCCACCTCCACAAATTATATAGTCATATTTTTCATCAATTTTCATTGGTAATGGTAGTTGTTATATTTACTTTTGCGGATAAATAGAGTAGACAATATACAAATATGGATCAAATTATTGAATATTTCTCAAACCTAGACCCTGTATTGGGAGCATTTTATGCAACCTTATTTACTTGGGGTGTGACAGCACTTGGAGCCTCTTCTGTATTCCTCTTTAAGTCTATGAGTAGAATGGCTTTAGATGGTATGCTTGGTTTTACTGGTGGTGTAATGGTTGCAGCTAGTTTTTGGAGTCTCTTGTCTCCTGCAATTGAAATGAGTGCCGGTGAAGGTTTTGTTAAGGTTATGCCATCCGCAATTGGATTTGGTTTAGGAGCGTTATTCATATTTGCCATCGGGGTATAAAAACCCCATGGAGAAGAACAACTCTTTTAACTTTAGCAATTACATTACATAATATTCCAGAAGGTCTTGCTGTAGGTGTTTTATTTGGTGGAGTTGCAGCAGGAATCCCTGAGGCATCTGTTGCAGGTGCCGTTGTACTTGCTTTTGGAATTGGACTCCAAAACTTTCCAGAAGGAATAGCAGTAGCAATGCCACTAAGAAGGTCGGGTATAAGCAGATTTAAAAGCTTTTGGTATGGTCAGCTTTCTGCTATTGTAGAGCCTATAGCTGCTGTTATTGGTGCGCTTGCAGTTACTTTCTTTACACCCATTTTACCTTATGCACTGGCTTTTGCTGCAGGAGCTATGATATTTGTTGTAGTAGAAGAGGTAATACCAGAAACTCAGCTTGATAAATATACAGATATAGCAACCTTAGGATTTATAGGTGGATTTATAATTATGATGATGCTAGATGTAGCACTTGGTTAATTATCTTCTCTAAATGAATCCCAACCTGAGCTACTAAGATTTATTTTTTGACCCAAGCTTGTGATCATACAATTATCATTTTTCTTATTTAAACTTGAACCGATAATTGTTAAGTAATCAGAGCCTTCAATTTTCTTTTTAAATCTTTTAGGAACAGTAAATAATAATTCATAATCTTCTCCACCATTTAGAGCCGCAATTGTTGGGCTAATCTGAAACTCTTTACATACTTTTTTGGTTTCCTCTGAAATAGGTAATTTATCTTCATAAATATGAAAAGATAATCCTGAATTGTCTGAAAGATGATTAATTTCTGACGAAAGACCATCACTAATATCTATCATTGAAGTGGGATTTATATTTAGTTCTTTTAAGTGATTAATAATATCTACTCTTGCCTCTGGCTTTAGTTGTCTTTCAATACAATAACTATAGTTAGAAAGATCTGGTTGAGATTTAGGATTAACCTCAAAAACTTTTTTCTCTCTTTCAAGTACTTGGAGACCCATATATGCAGATCCGAGGTCACCTGAAACTACAAGTAAATCCTCTTCCTTTGACCCTCTTCTCAATGTAAACTTATTACTTTCTGTACTTCCAATACATGTGACTGATATCATCAGTCCTTTATTAGAAGAAGTTGTGTCACCACCAATTAAGTCAACTCCATAAAATGAACATGCAAGTTTAATTCCTTCGTAGAGCTCCTCTAAGGCTTCAATTTTAAATCTATTTGATACAGCAATCGAAACTAATACCTGTGAGGGTTTTACACTCATCGAAATTACATCAGAGATATTTACTACAACACTTTTGTACCCAAGATGTTTTAAAGGAACATAAGATAAATCAAAATGAACACCCTCAACCAAAATATCTTGAGATATAGCTAGGTTGGTTTTATCAAAACTTAAAATTGCTGCATCATCACCAATATCGACTTTTGTAGAACTATTTTTTTTCTTAAAAGATTTTGTTATTCTTTTAATTAGTTCTTTTTCACTAATATTTTTAAGATTACTTGAAATATCTTTTTCTGAATTATCCATTGTTCAAAATTAACTTAATTGAACCATTTATTTTATTTATAAATCATAACATAATTATGGATTTATTAACACTTAGAAATATTCCATAAACCCTGATTTAATTGTATATTTGCCAAAAGTTATCAAGGATTTTTTTTATGGCATATACTGAAGAAGAATTAAAAAAACAGCTTGAAACCAAAGAGTATGAATATGGTTTTTATACAGAGATAGACTCTGAGACATTCCCTGTTGGTTTAAATGAAGAAATTGTAAAAGCAATTTCAAAGAAAAAAAATGAGCCAAAATGGATGACTGATTGGAGATTGGATGCATACTCTACATGGAAATCTATGGAAGAACCCAATTGGTCAAATCTAAAGTATGCAAAACCTAACTTCCAAGATATTTCATATTACTCAGCACCAAAAAAGAAACCAGATTTAAAATCACTTGACGAAGTTGATCCTGAGCTTTTAAAGACATTCGATAAACTAGGAATATCTATTGACGAACAAAAAAGACTTAGTGGTGTTGCAATGGACGTTGTTGTTGACTCTGTTTCGGTAGCTACCACTTTCAAGGATACACTTGAAGAGAAAGGAATTATATTTTGCTCAATATCTGAAGCTATTCAAAACCACCCTGAATTAGTAAGAAAATATATTGGAACAGTGGTTCCAAAAAAAGATAACTATTACGCTGCATTGAATTCTGCGGTTTTCTCTGATGGCTCTTTTTGTTACATTCCTAAGGGTGTTAAATGCCCAATGGAATTATCAACTTACTTTAGAATAAATCAAGCAGGTACTGGACAATTTGAGAGAACACTAGTAATAGCTGACAAATCAAGCTACGTTAGTTATCTTGAAGGCTGTACTGCTCCTTCAAGAGATGAAAATCAACTTCATGCTGCTGTTGTTGAGTTAATTGCTCTAGACGATGCAGAGATTAAATATTCAACTGTTCAAAATTGGTTTCCTGGAGATAAAAAAGGAAAAGGAGGAGTCTATAATTTTGTTACAAAAAGAGGTATATGTCACGAAAGGTCAAAGATATCTTGGACTCAGGTTGAAACTGGTTCTGCTGTTACATGGAAATATCCATCTTGTATTTTAAAAGGTAATAATTCCATTGGTGAGTTTTACTCTATTGCTGTTACAAACAATTTCCAACAAGCAGATACAGGAACTAAAATGATACACATAGGAAAGAATACCAAAAGTACTATTATTTCTAAAGGTATCTCAGCTGGAAAATCTCAGAACAGTTATCGAGGACTCGTACAAATTTCACCTCTTGCTAAAAATGCACGAAACTTCTCTCAGTGTGATTCATTATTAATGGGAAATAAATGTGGAGCTCACACATTCCCATACATTGAAGTTCAAAATAAAACTGCCCAAATTGAGCATGAAGCTACAACTAGTAAAATTGGTGAGGACCAAATATTCTATTGTAATCAAAGGGGTATTGACACAGAAAAAGCTATTGCACTAATAGTTAACGGCTTTAGTAAAGAGGTTCTAAATAAATTACCTATGGAATTTGCTGTTGAAGCACAAAAATTATTGGAAATCTCTCTTGAGGGATCAGTTGGATAAAATTAAGATATGTTAGAAATAAATAATTTACATTGTAAAATAGAAGGTAGATCAATTTTAAAGGGAATAAACCTGAAAATTAATCAAGGTGAAATTCATGCAATTATGGGTCCCAATGGTTCAGGTAAAAGTACACTTGCAAATGTTATCTCAGGTCATGAAGATTACGAAATCACAAAAGGAAATATCTTCTTTAAAGATCAAGAAATTAATGAATTTAGTCCGGAGGAGAGAGCACATGAAGGAGTATTTATGTCATTTCAATATCCTGTAGAGATTCCAGGAGTAACAGTAACTAATTTTATTAAGACTGCTATAAATGAATCTAGGAAATCAAAAGGTTTAGATGAAATGCCTTCTAGTGAAATGCTTAAAAAGATAAGAGAAAAAGCAGCCTTACTAGAAATAGATTCGAATTTTTTATCAAGATCTTTGAATGAAGGTTTCTCTGGAGGTGAAAAGAAAAGAAATGAAATTTTTCAAATGGCAATGATGGAACCTGAATTAGCTGTTCTTGATGAAACTGATTCCGGTTTAGATATTGATGCACTAAAGATAGTTGCAAATGGAGTTATTAAGTGCAGTAATGATAATAATTCTGTCTTAGTAATTACTCATTACCAAAGGCTACTTGACTATATCGTCCCAGATTATGTCCATATAGTAATGGATGGTAAAGTGGTGAAGTCCGGAGATAAAGACCTAGCAAAAAAAATTGAAGAAATAGGGTACGATTGGTTAAAAAATGAAAAGTCATAATATGAACTTTCAAGAAAAATTATTGGATTCTTTTATTGCTTTTGAACAAGATGTTGATTTGTTAAATCCAATTCACAAGGACAGAAAGGACGCACTAAAGAGATTTGAAGAGTTAGGTTTTCCATCAAAAAAAGATGAATCATGGAAGTATACCTCTTTAAAGTCATTAGTTCAAAAAGACTACAATTTATATGCAAAATCTGAAACTAATGTTGAATTAAAAGATGTAAAAAAATATCTGCTTAATGATATTGACTCATTTAAAATTGTATTTATAGATGGGGTTTACAGTCCATTCCTTTCAAAAACTACTCATGATGGTAAGGACATATGTGTTCTTTCAGCTGCATTGTCAAAAGACAAGTACAAGAAAAGGATTAAGAAATATTTTAATAAAGTAGTTCCAAGTTCTGAAAGTTTAGCATCATTAAACACCTCTTATACAAAAGAAGGTGCGTACATCTATATTCCGGAAGGTATCTGCCCTGAAGATCCAGTTCAAATAATGCATTTTTCAACAGGAAACCAAAATTCAATTTGGCTACAACCTAGAAATCTAATAATTGCTGATAAAGGATCTAAAATTGAAGTAATTGAAAGACATCAAAGTCTCAAAGACCACTCAGTTGTTACTAACAGTCTAACTGAAATTTACGCTGAAAAAAATGCTTTTGTAGACTATTACAAGATCCAAAATGATTTAAACACATCAAGCCTAATTGATAATACATTTATAAGTCAGGAAAGAGACAGTAATGTTAGTGTTCACACATTTTCTTTTGGCGGTAAACTAACAAGAAATAATCTTAATTTTTATCACAAAGGTGAAAATATTCAATCTACCTTAAAAGGCATTACAATTTTAGAGGCAAATCAGCATGTTGATCATAATACACTTGTAAATCATGCGCAACCTAACTGTGAGAGTCATCAGGATTATAAAGGAATTTTTTCAGATAGATCAGTAGGTGTATTTAACGGCAAAATTATTGTAGATAAAATTGCGCAAAAAACTAATGCTTTTCAACAGAATAACAATATTTTGATTGATAACAAATCTAAAGTTAATACTAAACCTCAACTTGAAATTTTTGCCGATGATGTAAAATGTTCCCATGGTTGTACAGTAGGACAACTTGATAAGGAAGCACTTTTCTATTTGAAAACAAGAGGAATCCCAGAAAAAGAGGCTAAAGCACTTCTTACCTATGCCTTTGCAAATAATGTATTAGAAAGTGTTAACATCCCTAATTTAAAAAGAAGAATAAATTCACTTATTGCCAATAAACTTGGAGTAAATCTTGGTTTTGACCTATAGATGTTTGATGTATACAAAATAAGAGAAGATTTTCCCATACTAGATCGAAAAGTAAATAATACTGATCTTGTATATTTCGATAATGCTGCAACTTCTCAAACTCCAATACAAGTTATAGATGCGATTTCAGATTACTACAAAAAATTCAATTCAAATATTCATAGAGGCCTACATTCACTTAGTGCTGATGCTACAAGCCAGTATGAAGAATCAAGAACAAAAGTTCGAAAGCATTTTGGAGTCTCTGAAAATCATGAAATAATTTTTACTTCTGGAACAACACATGGAATTAATATTGTTTCCTCTGGTTTACAAAGTATTTTGACACAAGACGACGAAATAATTATCTCTGCAATGGAGCATCACTCCAACATAGTTCCTTGGCAGATGCTTTGTGAGAAAACTGGTGCGACTATGAAAGTTATTCCAATTAAAAATGATGGAACTTTAGATATTGATGAATATAAATCAATGCTTAACCCAAAAGTTAAATTTGTTTTTGTTAATCATGTATCTAATACCCTTGGGACTATAAATCCAATAGAACTTATAATTGAGTTAGCTCATAAGAACAATTCGCAAGTATTAATTGATGGAGCTCAAGGTGCAGCACATTTAAAAATCAATCTCAATGAATTAAATGTGGACTATTACGTTGCTTCAGCACATAAATTGTGTGGTCCTACCGGCGTTGGCTTTCTATATGGAAAATCAGAACTTTTAAACTCACTTCCTGCTTATCAAGGTGGAGGTGAAATGATTTCAAATGTAACTTTTGAAAAAACTGAATATGCTGATCTACCTCATAAATTTGAAGCAGGAACACCTAATATAGCAGGAGTAATAGCTTTTGGAGTTGCACTTGATTATATGAATTCAATAGGATTTGATAATATCGAAAACCATGAAAAAGAACTTCTAGATTATGCAACCGAAAATCTAAAAAAAATTGATGGTATAAAAATCTACGGTGACAACAACCAAAAAATATCTGTAATATCATTTAACATTGGTGATCATCATCCATCTGATATTGGTTCAATTCTTGATCAGTTTGGAATTGCTGTAAGAACAGGTCAACATTGTACTCAACCAATAATGGATTTCTACAAAATACCAGGTACTGTTCGAGCATCTTTCTCTTTTTATAATACAAAAAGCGAAATTGATTTATTCATCGACGCTTTGATAAAAGCATCTAAAATGTTGGGATAATTCATTAATTTTAAATGTGCAAACAATACAGCAGATACAAAATGAAATTATTGATGAATTTGATTTTTTTGAGGATTGGTCCGAAAAATATCAATACTTAATTGATTTAGGAAAAAATCTTCCCAATTTTGATAACAAGTCAAGAATAGATTCAAATCTAATTAAAGGATGTCAAAGTAAAGTTTGGTTAAATTCATCGTTTAAGAATAACATAGTTATATTTGAAGCTGATAGTGACGCTATTATATCAAAAGGAATTATATCTCTTTTAATTAGGGTCTTCTCCGGTCATAGACCAGAAGATATTTTAGAAGCAAAAATTGATTTTATTGAAAAAATTGGATTAAATACTCATCTATCACAAACCAGAGCAAATGGTTTACTAGCTATGATAAAACAAATTAAAATATATGCCTTAGCATATCAATCTAAAAAGTAACTCCAAATTGTCCAGTTGCAGAAACTTTACCTCAAGAAGTTGAAGAGAAAATTAAGTCTATTGATGAGGTTAAAACAGCCGAAGTTGAGATCACCTTTGATCCACCATGGACTAAAGATTTAATGAGTGAGGAAGCAAAACTAGAACTAGGATTTTTGTAGAAATTAATGAAAAACAATTTATTCATTTTCTTTCTTGCTTTAAGCGTAAACCTTTATTCACAAGAATCAACACCCAAAGATTCACTATGGACGACAAAAGGAAATGTTGCTGTATTATTAAATCAAACTGGATTTAGTGATTGGGTTGGAGGTGGAACAAATAATTTTTCCGGAACTATAAAATTTGATTATGAATGGGAATATACAAACCTTGGTTGGAATTGGTTAACTAATTTTGAGTCAGCATACGGTTTAGCAAAGTTTAAAAATGCACCATTTGCAAGAAAAATTGATGATAGGGTATTAATCCAGTCAATTATTGGTAAAGAGTTCTCAAAGAATTTATCTTTCTCTGCATTTTTTAATTTTACATCGCAAATAGGTAAAGGCTATAAATACAAAAAGGACTCTGAGAACAATGAAATAAGAGAATTAACAACTCAAGCTTTATCACCAGCATACTTTCAAATAGGATCTGGTTTTCTATGGAAGAAAAGTGAAAAGCTATGGCTTAATTATTCTCCAATTGCATCAAGATTAATTTTAGTTAGCAAGAGATTTACTGAGAACTTAACCGGTAATGAAAAATATTTTGGTGTTGATAAAAATAAATCATCACGTTATGAATTAGGGGCAAACTTGACATTTCATTCCGAAGGCTCAATTTTTGAAAATGTTAATTACAGACAAGATCTAAAGCTTTTCTCAAATTATTTAGAAGATGCCTCAAATATTGACCTTGATTATCTTGTTCAAATTGATTTTGATATTAACCCACTGTTATCTACACAATTAATTTTTCAATTAATATATGATGATAATGCAATATCTAGACTACAGGTTAGAGAAGTATTTGGAGTAGGAGCTCAACTAAAATTAAATTAGTTTGACTTCTAAACTAAACATTTTAATTATTACTTACTATTGGCCACCATCAGGTGGATCAGGTGTTCAGAGATGGATGTATTTTTCAAAGTATTTAAAAGAAATGGGGCATAATCCTATTGTTATTACAGTAGATGAAAAATATGCATCATACAATCAAAAGGATTACTCTCTATTAAAAGAAATAGATAATATTGAAACATACAAAACAAAAAGTTTTGATCTTCTAAAACTATACTCATTTATAAAATCTGGAAATACAACAAAAAGTATACCTCAATCATATATTCCAAATAAATCATTCTTTGATAAGTTTACCTCATTCTCAAGACTTAATTTCTTCATTCCTGACTCAAGAG
>LUMQ01000365.1_pt1 | contig 20604 bp, 18 predicted proteins | sample 729621 | NCBI WGS metagenome assembly LUMQ01 (sample SAMN03860259, study PRJNA289734) | marine metagenome | biome: seawater column; feature: ocean; material: water; isolation source: Red Sea water column Station 12 - depth 25m | place: Saudi Arabia: Red Sea | collected 2011-10-15 | depth 25 m | reverse complement strand
CCCTGTGGCCATACCCATTGCAAAAGTAACACCACAGATGGAAGCTGTTTCTTTGAGAGATAATAAAAAGAAATTTCCTGATAAGGTCACAAATGTTAAGCCGATCGCCATAATGCCATACAGAGCGGCATCTCTGATAATTGCCTTAAAATTTGTTAAAGTAAGATAGTTATCTGTAAAAAATATTCCATAAACAAACATCACTGCAAAAAGAGAAAGTAATATAGCTAGAAGTGTTCGATCTTTATAAAACTGTAAAAATTTAGCAGAAATAGGTTGTTGGTTTTCTTGAATAACTGTGCTCATAAGTTTGTCTCGTTAAATGGATCAGTAATTTCTTTCAAGATAGTGGGTGTCTGAATATTTTCCAAGCGATGTTCATCAATCATCATTCCTCTATAAAAAGTAATTACTCGGTCTGGTAAATAAGTAATTTCTTGTATGTCGGTGGAGGCAAAAATTATGGTAATTCCTCTTGCCGCGAGATCTCTCATTCTTTGATAAATTTCAGATTTCGCACCAACGTCAACGCCTCGAGTTGGTTCATTAACTAATAAAACATCTGGTTGAATTGATAACCACTTACCAAGAGCCACTTTTTGTTGATTTCCACCACTCAAAAGACCTGACTCATCAAACATTCTTTTAACATCAATCAAAAATTCTTTTGCTAAGTTCTTGGAGTAATCCTGCTCAGTGCTTCCAAAATTAAAACCGTATTGCGAAATAGCGTTCAGCGCTGGAGAAGTTAAATTTTCAAATATGGGCCTTCCCAAAAATAAGCCATCTTTTTTTCTATCAGAAGAACAATAAGCAATTTTTTTCTTAATAGCCTGACTTGGAGATTTAGGCAAAAATGTTTCACCATTTAAAGTTAACGAACCGGAGCGTGATTTAAGGGCGCCAGCAATAGAGGCCAAGACTTCTCCTGCTCCGCTTCCAAGCTGTCCAGATAATCCAAGGATCTCTCCCTTATAAGCTGAAAAACTTACAGGTTCTAAAACTCCATCAGGCCATAAATCTTTAATTTCTATTTTAGGATCATTACTAATGTGATCCGCCTTAGCAGGAAACATATTTGCCAATTCCCTACCAAGCATAATCTCGACTAGTTTATTTACGTCAATATCTTTGGTTTGCTGCACACCTTGGCTGACTCCATCTCTTAAAATTGTAATTCTTTTTGTAATTTTAAAAATTTCATCAAGTCTATGGCTAACATAAATGATTGATTTGCCATTTGCAGCTAAGCGCTCAACCATTTCTAAAATTCTTCGGCTTTCAGCTTCACCTAACGCTGCTGTAGGTTCGTCTAAAATTAATATTTTTGCCTCTCTTGAGATTAGTCTTGCTACCTCAACCAAGTGTTGTTCGCCTACAGAGAGCAAATTAATTCTTGTTTTGGGATCAACATCCGTTAAGCCTACCTCATCAAGATAAGGACGGGCCATTTTGGCTAATGTATTTAGAGTAGCGAACTTTTTGACTTTCGCGCCCGTAAGAAAAATATTTTCGGCCACAGACATGTTAGGTATCAAACTTAACTCTTGTTGAGCTATGGCAATACCAGACCCCTCTGCTTGTGATGGGGACTCAAATTTTACTTCTTGCCCATTGATTTGGTAACTGCCTTTAAAGCCAGGATCAAAACCGCTGATAATTTTAACTAAAGTAGATTTTCCAGCGCCATTCTCCCCAACAAGACCCATAATTTCACCCTCATTGATTTCAAAATTTGCTTCTTTTAAAGCTTGAATAGCACCGAAGGTGCGGGAAACTTTTGATATTTTGAGGATTGGATTTGAAGCCATATTCCTTTTGATTTTATACCTTTTTTGAGATCTTAACTACACACAGGGATAAATTTCCCTGTGTGTAAAAAATATGAATTTGTCAGCTTTTAGGAATTAATCCCAAGCACCTGAGCAAAGCTCATTGATACCGTATAACTTACCATCAAATCCTCTAAGAGCAGTGAAGTCCATAGTGGCGCCTGTCACTGAAGGGTTTGGAGTAAAGTTAATGTACTGAGCTAACTCGCCATTTTCCATGTACTCTTTAACAAGAGCAATAGCTAACTGACCTTCATGAAGAGGTGATTGAAGAGTAGTACCGAATTGCTTACCATCAGTAATCATCTGTTTGTCACCATTACACACAGTACCTACAGTAATAACAGCATCGCTATCCACGCTTCCGTTTTTACCTGTACCTGCATACCAATCAACATTATAACCAGCTTCTTCAAGAGCTTTAATACCACCAGTTAGGATCGCGTCATCCATTCCGTACACGAAATGAATACCTTGATCTTTAACCTTTGCGATTAATTTTGCTGCACCCTTGTAACCATTAGCCTGACCAAAACCTTCACCGATATCTCCGATTAAATTTAGATCTGTACCTGCAATAGCTTGTTTGAATGCATTAATTGAAAGACCATATCCTCCATAAGAGTGGGGGTATGAAAGTGCAATAACGTTAAATCCATCACCGCCTGCAGCTTGTTTCATCTTCATAGCTTTAACCATCATTTCACCTGCGTTGTAAGCACGAAGGCTATCGTCTGGTCCAGCATATCCAAAGATAAATGCTTTATCCTGCTCGTTAGGTAATTGATTAATCTTTAAAACTGGTACTCCAGTTTTAGCTAATTTTCTAAGTGAACCTAAGCCCGCTACTGCATCAGGTGGCCACCAAATAAATACGTCTGGAAGTGCACCACTTGAAAGGTATTGTTCAACTTGTTGGTTTTGCTCAGCTTGGTTATAGTTGTTTTCGAAAACAGTAATGTCATAACCATACTGCTCAGCTGTTGCTTTAATTCCTTTTACGAACGCTCCCACATAAGCTTCAGAAGACGCCGCGTTAAAGGAAACGATTTCCACTGCCTTAGCAGAACCGAAAGAAAAGCACATCAAAACAGCTAATACTTTGATTAGTTTGTTCATCTATATCCTCCTTATATCCTTACAACTAAATTATCTATCATTTCAAAAGAGATATAATGACTAATATATTCAATTTGAATATTTTAGATAATTGCTATTAACTTAGACTAGGAACCATGAATAGAAACGAAATTTCAACTCTTTTAAAGTTTGTAAGTAAGACAAGAATTTTATTTAATAAAACTGTCTCTAATCAAACTATTGATGCGGATTGGAGAATATTTTCCTATGTCATTTCAAATCATCTTGAAAACAAATTATGTACCACAACCAGTATCATTCAAGTATCAGGTTTGCCTTTTGCAACAGGTCTGAGAAAAGTTAATAAATTAATTAAAGAAAAAAAACTAATTAAGAGATCTAAGACAAAATCTGGAAAATCTTTTTCAATACATCCGAGTGGAGATTTGATTAAAGAATTTACAGAATACCTTTTACTCATCAAAAATGAATTTGCCTCCCAACTTGGATTTGGAGGAATTGATAATAATTTTTATTTTGGAACTTCTCTGTCTCCAGGAAATATAATTCCTGCACCAACTGTAATTACAAATCAAAGTAAAAAATTTAAAAGAATTCGATTTTTATCAAATGACAATCCTACCTTTAAGGTAATAAATAAAAATTTAGATTTTTTTGAATATATTTTTGATTGTCAAATTGAAATCACGATTGAAAGTGACTTAAAAAAACTTTTAAATAAAATTATTACAAACTCTCAATCAAATCTAAAATCTAAATTTGATATTGTTGCATTTAATATTCCCTGGATAGGTCAACTAGTAAATTTAAATTGTTTAACCCCCCTAGATAAGCATGTTGAGAAAATAGGTTTAAACTTAAATGACTTTCATTACTCAGGTATTCGATCAAGTTCATTCAAAAAACAACTTTTTGGAATTCCGATAGAGGCTATTCCTGATTTATTGTTTTATAGAAAAGATTTATTTCAAAAGTATGGAATAAAGCCTCCAGTAAATTTTGAAGAACTATTCTCTGCTTGCAAAATTCTCAAAAGTGCTAATGAAATTGAGAGTCCCATTTCTTGGCCTGCTAGAAAAGGTCAGCCTCTAGCTACTAGTTTTATTTTAGCGATGGCTAACTTTGGTAAGCCCTATATCAACTTAAGATATATTGGAGATAATATTTATGATCTTGACTTAGAAAAGATATCTTTAAAAGCAAATTTTCTATCTGATGCAGCATTTCATGCCGCTGAAATGCTTAAGGAATTGACTTCATATTCTCCTAAAAATATTTCCGCTCATTCTAATGATGAGTGTGTTGAATATTACAGCCAGGGTAAATCTGCAATGGTATTAAATTGGAGTAGCCGCGCTCATCTTTTTGAATTAAATAAAAATTCCCCTGCATATAACCAAACAAGTTACTTACCCAGACCCGCTGGGCATCCTTCATTTCAAGTTTCACCTATAGGCGGATTTTCTTTGGGTATTCCTTCTAATATTTCTTATGAAAAGATACCTTTTATTATGGCTAATATTAGAAAGTTTGTGTCACCAGAAATAATTAAGTATTACATTGAGCACGGAAGTTTATCTTCACCGTTATTTAGTGTAGTGAACGATCCTGAAGTAAGAGCCCTAAGTCCAATCTTTAATGAGCTCGATAAAATGGAAAAAGATGAAAAATTTGTCGAATGGGCAAGATATCCCTTGCCTACTTATTCAAATATTATTGAAGAAGTTGGTAATAAAATTTTCAATTACCTTTTTCTAAATGAAGATCTTAGTTCAACTTTAGAAAGTTGTCAGTCGACCGCACAAAAATATTTAAAATAATTATTTGATTTCCATTTTTTCAGCTGGTTGAGGTGGCGCAAATGGATAGCCTCCCCAAACTGACTGATCAAAGTTTACAACTGATCCTGTCATCATCCCTGAGTCATCAGACGCAAGAAAGGCTACAGCTTTAGCAACCTCTTTTGGATCAAGCAATCTCTCAAATGGCTGAGCTTTTGCAGCATCTTCTAACCAATTTTCAGGAGCGTTGTGATATTTTGTTTGAATTTCATGCTCACCATCTGAAGCCATCCATCCAATATTAAGTTGGTTGACGCGTATTTTGTTTTTAAGCAGAGCAAAGGCGGTGTTTCTGGTTAAAGTAGCTAATGCCCCTTTTGAAACACAGTAAGTTGAAATAAATGGCTGTCCGGTCATCGCAGCTACTGAACCTATATTAATAATGGAACCTTGAATATTTTGTTCGATCATAATTTTGACAGTATCTTGAATCAAAAAATATGGACCCTTTAAGTTGACACCAATCATCTTATCGAAAAGTTCCTCTGAGGTATCAACGATATTACCTCTATCTGTAATACCAGCAGCATTAACTAAGACATCTATCTTTCCGAATTCTTGTTTAGCAACTTTAACTGCATTTCTACATTGATCTACTTCTGGAAGGTCTGTCTTTACAAATGAAACTTTGCATCCTGTATCCTCAGTAATTTTTTTTGCAACCTCTTTTCCTTTTTCCTCTGATCTTCCAACAGTTATTATTCCAGCTGCACCGTTTTCTGCCAAACGATGAGCTATAGCAGCTCCTAAACCTTGTGTTCCCCCTGTGATTAAAGCAAATTTTCCATCAATTCTATTCATAGCTTGTACCCCTCAATTTCATATCCATGCATATTTAAGCACTCGACTAGCTCCCTGTTTCCAATTTTTGCATACTCTAAGGGGTTAGCTTTAGCTGGGTCTTGTTCAGCTTCCACAATAAACCACCCTTGATATTCATTTTCAGCCAAAGTTTTTATAACCTCTTTAAAATCAATGCTGCCGTCCCCAGGTACCGTAAAGGCGCCCTTTAATACAGCATCAAGAAAACTTTCTTTGGTGCGGTCTAAACTGTTAACCACTTCTGATCTAATATCTTTCGCATGAAAATGGTTCATTCTTTTAGCATACTTATTAATTACATTAATTGAATTACCGCCAGCAAAAGTCATGTGTCCCGTATCAAAAAGTAAATAAACAGCTTCTCCTGTATGATTCATTAATAAGTCCAGTTCCTCTTCTGTTTCAATTGCTGTGCCCATGTGATGATGAAATGAAATTGGCATTCCAAAATCAGCGCAATATTCAGCAAATGCAGTTAATTTTTTGCCATATTCTTTAAAATCCTCTGGATGAATTTTTCTTTTGGTGTTCAAAGGAGCATTTCGAACATTTTGAATTGTTCCAGCAGTCTCTCCATAAACTAAACAGGGTGCATTCAAATCTCTAAACAAGGTAAGCTGCTCATGTGCTTTATCTTTTTCTTTTTCAAGATCATTATCTAAAATGGTTCCTGAATACCATCCAGATGCCAGATAAAGTTCATGTTTTTGTAGAATAGGACCAAGCTCATCAGAAGTTTTGGGAAATTTGCCTCCTGTCTCAACTCCTGAAAACCCAGCAAGCTTTGACTCACTTAGGCAAGTTTCTAGAGTGGTCTCCCCTCCAAGTTCTGGGAGATCATCGTTAGACCATGCGATTGGTGCTATTCCAAGTTTAGCTTTCATATTTTAATTCCATTATGAAGGGATGATCATACTTAAAATAAATCTTTGTGAAAACTTTTTTATTTTTTTGTCTTATAACTAGTTTATAAAATTTCCTTATGAAAAAAATTAATATAGCAGTTCTTGGTTGTGGCAGGATCGGCCAAATGCATGCAAGAAATATAGCCCTGCACGAAATGACTTCTTTAGCATGTGTTTACGATATCAATGAAGAATTTGCCAATAAAGTAGCATTTGATTTGGGCGTATCTGCTGTAACGAATGACCAAGAGGTATTTTCTAATGAAAAAATTGATGCCATACTTGTTGCTTCTCCTACGGATACCCATATTGAATTTATTGAAAAATCGGTGGCAGCTAATAAACCTGTTTTATGTGAAAAACCAATTGATCTCGATATTAATAAAGTCAATGAATGTGCCGAAAGATTAAAAGGTAATTCCGTTCCCATTCAATTAGGCTTTAATCGTCGATTTGATCCAGGACATCTTTCCGCAAAAAATTCTTTAATAGCCGGTGAAATCGGCAATCTTCATCAATGTATTATCACTTCAAGAGATCCAGGGCTTCCAAGCTGGGATTATTTAAAGGTTTCAGGTGGTCAATTTCGCGATATGACAATTCACGATTTCGACTTAGCTCGATTTATGTTGGGCGAAGAGCCTATTCGAGTCTTTGCTATATCCAATGCTTTAGTTGAGCCTAAAATTAAATCAGAATTAAATGATAGCGATACATTGATGGTAATCATGGAGACTTCTTCTGGCAAACAATGTAATATCATCAATTCACGATCCGCTGCTTATGGTTATGACCAGAGAGTAGAACTCTTTGGATCTAAAGGAATGGTAATCAGTGATAATCGTAAAGCTCATGAAGTTAAAAAATTCTCATCTAATTTTGTTGAACAAAAAGATCCCTACTTAAATTTCTTTATTGAGAGGTATCAAGAGGCATACATGAATGAAATTACTGCTTTTGTTGAGGCAATTGTTAATAAAACCCCACCTTCTGTAGATTTTGAAGATGGACGTAAAGCACTAATTTTAGCTGAGACTGCTTTCAAATCTATTGCGAGTGGAAAAATGGAAGCTATTGATTAACTCTTCGCATAAATAGATTATTTATTACGAATTATTATTACTATAATATACTCTAATATAACAATTCATGATTAGTAATAACGTTAAAACAAAATGGGAAAAAAAAGAAACTGTCCTAAACAGTTTTCTTTCTATTGCTAACCCTTTTACAGCAGAAATTATGTCTGAACAGGGCTATGATGCTCTCACAATTGACCATCAACATGGCATGGTTGCCTTTAATGATGTTTTGGCAATGCTTCAAAGCATAAGAAGTAGTGGTGTTACTCCAATATGTAGAGTTTCTGGACTGGACCATTCCGTAATATCAAAAGTAATGGATGCGGGCGCTTTAGGGGTAATATGCCCAATGATCAATAACCGAGCTCAAGCAGAGCAATTAGTTCAAGATTGTAAATATCCTCCAATCGGAATAAGGAGCTTTGGGCCAACTCGAGCAAATTTTACAGTTAGTTCTAATTATTTTTATGAGGCAAATGAAAGTACTTTTTGCTTAGCAATGATAGAAACCCAAGAGGCTTTTGATAATTTGGAAGAAATAGCCTCGACCCCAAATTTAGATGGTTTGTATATTGGTACCGCAGATTTAACCATTGGACTTAATCAAGGAAAACTTGTTCCTGGATTTGATAGACAGGAACCTGAGATGATTGAAGCCAAAAAAAAGATTTTAGAGGTTGCTCATAAACATGGAAAAGTAGCATGTCTTCATTGCGGTACTCCAGAGTACGCTGCTCAAGCGTCTGAATGGGGCTTTGATTTAGTTACCATTACTAATGATGTGAGATTGCTAGCTGGTGCTGCTGGTGCTCATGTAAAAAAGTTTAAAGAGTTAACAAAACAAGATTTTGATGACTCTGATAAAGATAGAAATCCTAGCTCTTACTAAAAACTAAACTGCCTCGAGTTCTTTTGCTAAATCACCGATTTGCGCACCACCTGCCATTAAACGTTTTACATCTTCACCGCCTAGTTCTGATGATAAACCTGCGCCAATAACCTCTCCAAGACTTAGGAAGGTAAACCGATCCGCAATTAATCTTGCATGAATCTCATTATGGGTAATTAAGATAATTGCTATGTTACCAAGTTGTTGAACTTTTTTGATTGTTTTTAAAACTTCCATTTGCTGTTTTTGACCAAGCGCAGAAGTTGGCTCATCCAGAATAAGAACTTTTGCACCAAAATAAATTGCTCGAGCGATAGCTAGGGTTTGTCTTTGTCCACCTGACATAGTACCCACTAGTTGAGTAGGATCTGAAATATTAATTCCAATTTTTCCCATCTCTGCGATAGCTATTTCATTCATGGCATCAAAATCTAAAATACCTAAAGGGCCTGGTCCTTTTTTCAGTTCATTACCTAAAAAGAAATTTCTGGTAACTGAGGTAAGAGCATTAAGTGCCAGATCCTGATAAACAGTACCAATACCCGCTGCAGTCGCTTCTCTTGGAGATCCAAACCTCACTTCATTACCAGCAACTTTAATAGTTCCAGATGTAGGTTGGTGAACCCCAGATAGAACTTTAATTAAAGTAGACTTTCCAGCTCCGTTGTCACCTAGTAAGGCGTGAACCTCTCCTGGTAAAACGTTCAAAGAAACTCCGTTTAATGCTGTGAATGTTCCAAATTTCTTTACTAAATCAGTAATTTCAATAAAAGGTGTTTTGCTATCAGCCATTTTATATACTACCTATAATACGTTTTCTAATATTTTCGTTAGTTAAGGCTGATGCAATAATAACCAGGCCTAAGAAGACACGATAGAAAGAACCATCAATACCTGGAATATAAAAGAATGCTTCTTTGGCTATTCCAAAAATAAAAGCACCCACACATATACCTAGTATGGTTCCAAAACCCCCTGTCAATACAACTCCACCGATCACCGCAGCAGCAATTGCTTCTAATTCTTTTAGATTTCCTTTTGCAGCATCTGCGGTATTAACCTCAAACACTTGGCAAGTAGCAAAAACAGTTGCACAAAATGCAGAGAACATAAATAAAGAAACTTTCACTTTGTCTGTAGGCACACCGTTTGCTTTGGCTGCGCTTAAGTTTCCACCGGTTGAATAAATCCAGTTACCTGCTTGAGTACGACTTAAAACGATATAACAAACAATAGCAATAATTAGCCAAATCATTACACAAGAATAAAGACCTGGCGCAAATTGATTTCCAAAATTATTTGTATTCCAATCAATTGGAAAGTATAACCAATCAAACATCGGCTCTAATATATCTCCACCAAAAAAGTTTGCGACAGGTTGGGCTGAATATAAAGAGTCAATGTAAACTCTTGCTATATCAACATCAGTAACAGTTTTAGGAACTACTGGGTCAATTTGAAAATTAGCAATTTTTTCTTGTATCATACCGACCATGTATTCATTTCCAGTAGACTGAGCATTAGCTAGGGCTTCTTGTAATGGTTTTGTTCCTTTATCAACTAAGATTTGAGTCTTTGCGTCTGCTACTCTTTGATAAGTGTACTCTAATCTTTCTGTAATCTTTGCGATTGTATCTGCAGGCAAAGATTGTGCCATTGATACTAGATCTGCTTCTGGCAGAGCTTTTGCTTTTTCTCTTACCATCTCGCCGTGGCCAGGAACATCTACGATATTTTTAATATCAGGTATTTCAGTAACTGTTGTTGCTCCTTTGGCTTGATCGGGTCGGTGGTTAAAGGAACGAAGAGAGACTTCAGTTAATCCTCTGAGAAAGAATAATCCTCCCAAAGTGACGATGAAAGAAGGTAATCCAGATCTCACAACAATCGTTCCCTGTATCCACCCAAAGAAAAGAGTGAAAATTAAAGTAATGAAAATTGCAAGAATTGGAGAGACGTCGGATATGTGAAATAAAGTATAAAACTCAATATGAAAACCGCCTTCAAATGAGAAATAAGGAATAATAAAAGAAAAACCCCATCTTAATATCATCGCCATGCAGGCGCCAGCAAAGCCGATCATTGAACCAATGGAGAGATCAAACTCTCCAGCAATGATTAACATACCAGCTCCAATAGCAATTATTCCTAGCTGAGAAATAACTCGAAGAAAGTTTCTAATTCCTAAGGCATTAAAACCCTCTCCAGTAAATGGGTTCCAGGACATTTCTCCTGCAGGAATAGAAAAGTAACCAAGCATACCAAAGAGTAAAAGCATAACACCAATAGGACCTATTTCTGGTCTGGAAATAAGTGCTGTTAGCCAAGTTTTCTTTTGATGTCTGTCTGACTCTTGTCTTTGAGGGGTTGATGTTGTGGACATATATATTTTTAATTAATAATTTTTAAATTTAAGTTCAAGTAGTTGTTAATTTTTTTAAAAAAAAAGTGGGTAGTTTAACTACCCACTTTTTATAATTTATAGATTAATACTATCTGTCAATACCTGCTAAAGCAGCCACTGAAGAAGCATTTGACTTGTCAACAAATCCAGGACCTGATGGAATGTTTGCACCAGGTAGAAGGCCAGCACCATTGTTGTATAAGTGTAATACTACAACAGGCATATAACCTTGTAGACGTTGTTGTTGGTCGATAGTGAAAGCAACTTTACCCTCATTGATTAAGTCCATCACAGGTGGGCTTAAGTCAAAACAAGAGTGGTGTACAGACATACCTAACTCGTCAATAGCTTGCTGAACACCTACACAAACGTGTGGTCCAACAGATAATACAGCGTCAACATCTGGGTTAGCTTGTAAACCAGCAGCCGCTCTTGTTGGGATAGTAGCTGGGTCATTTGAGCTATCTACTAAAGTAGTAGGAATAGCTTCACCATAACCACCACATCTATCAGTTAGAGCAGTGTTGTAAGCTTCTTGAATCATACATAGAGCTTTAGTAGCACCTTCTGCTTTAGCTCTTGCACCAGCTGACTGACCAGCTAAGTATTCAGGCTGACCAACGTGCATTAATGCACCTAAAGAAGCTGAAGACTCAAGACCTGAGTTCATTGTGATAACTGGAATACCAGCAGCAACAGCATCTTTAATAGCTTGACCTAGAGCTTCAGGATCAGGTAGAGAAACTACCATACCGTCAGGCTGAGTTATTCAAAATCTGCACCTACGTGTCTAGCAGCATCTTCACCACCTTTTTGCACAACAGGCCAGAAAGGGTCTTTACCCTCACCGTGTGTAACCATTACATATCTTTCAGCAAAAGCTGATAAAGATAGGAATGATACTAATATTGTAAGAATTATTTTTTTCATAAATTCCTCCTAATGTTAATAACGAGAGTACATTACTAAAAATTCACTGACATATCAAAAAATAACTGACATTTTTTAATGCAAAATATGCAAGTGTGCCAATTTTGCCTATGTATATAAAAAAATTTTCTTTGTACCTGTTAAATTTAACAAAATTCATGTTAAATATTTTTGGTATCACTAATAATGTAAATGTACTTCCCAGCCTAAGTAATTAAAACATGACTCATATAATATGTCTGAGGTTTTAGAAGCATTCATCACGACATGATGCTCATAACCATTATTACAAACATATCTCATTAGTTCTTGTAGGTTAGGAACTTTAGCAACTGCCCTTGTACCAAAGGTATTCAAAGGATCATCTGTCAAATCTCCCTCACCAAAGTAACATTTAATTTTTCCCAAATTATCATCTGTAGATATTCGACCATAGGTCAAAGGACTAGCTGGTGTTCTGCCATCAAGAGCACCATGGGTTTTCTCTTCACCAAAGACACTGCCTAAAATTGGAGCAGTGCTAATTTTTAAGTCTGGAAGGAAGCTTTTGGCCCAGTTACCACAATGAAATAAAACACATTTCTCTTCATCTTCTTCATAATTATTATTCCAATCGACAAGAGCGCTTGGACTGTTTGATGCTAATTGCATTGCGTACATCGTAAGAGTACCTGTTACATCTACTTCACAAGCACTCGGTAACATGTTTTCACTCATCATGCTCATTGAAGTACAAACATTACATCCATAATTTTCTTGGATACTTGTCCAACATTGTATAGCTGTTGCATCTAATTTATTTTTCTCAACAAATTCATTTAGAACTGCATCGAGTCTTGATAGTTGTAATAATTTTTCAGAAGGTGTTGATGTTGTATCTCCATAACCCGTAATTTTTGCAAGAGACTCTTTAACTGGTTTGCTATCATCTTTTAATTCCTTTGCTCTCCCTAATACTTCTGATAAATCCATTGTTGTCACACTAATACCATGACGCTCTAAAATTTTTTCACTGTATCGGACCGTGTTAAAGGCTTGAGGCCTAGCACCCACAGCCCCAATTCGAACTCGCCGCATTCCTTTGACAACCTTACAGACAGAAATAAAACGATTTAACTCATGATCAAACTCACTACTTGATAGGCCTAAAACATGGTTTTGGGTAAGTGAGAATTTAATACCGTATTGATATAAATTATTACAAACTGAGATCTTTCCACAGTAGGCATCTCTTCGATTTGAGGGTTGCATTTTATCTAAATCATCTGGGGTGGCTTGAACTAACACTGGAACATCAAGACCTGATAAACGGATGGCATCAGCTACTCCCTTCTCATCTCCAAAATTTGGTAAAATAACTAAAATTCCTTCTATTTCCTCTTGATGGGCTTTAAAAAGATTGGCACATCTTTGTGCCTCAAGAAATGTCTCAACGCCCCCTAGTTTGGTATCATTATCTCCTAATAAAATTGGATTAATTTTTTTATTTTTAAAAATATTTAAGATCTCATTTCGAGCTTCAGTAATTAAATGATCGGGAAAAAAATCTCTATTACCTATGATTATACCTAATGTTGTCGACATCTACGCATTCCTCCAAGTGTCTTATTATATAATAATTGCACTACCCTAAAAAGGGCATATTCTTATTTTTTTTAAACATGAAACATAAAGAACTTAAACGTAAATCAATTGAGTATCGGAAGACAATTTTAGAAATAATTTACCAATCAGGTGCTGGGCATACTGGAGGAAGTCTGTCCTGTATTGATATTTTAAATGTACTCTACAATGGTGTCATGAATATTACCCCTGAAAATTTTTCTTCTTTTGATCGAGATCACTTTATTCAAAGCAAAGGTCATTCAGTTGAAGCCCTCTATACCGTCCTACAAGATTGTGGTTTTTATAGTCAAAAAGATCTAAAAAGTTTAAATCAATTTCAATCTCATTTTATAGGGCACCCAACTAGAAAAGTTCCTGGCATCGAACATAATACAGGAGCCCTCGGTCATGGTTTGTCCGTTGCTGTTGGTATGGCTTTAGGATTAAAAATGGATAAAAAAGAATTTCGCGTTTTTACTTTATTAGGTGATGGCGAATTATCAGAGGGATCCATATGGGAAGCAGCAACCACAGCCTCAAAATATCAGTTAGATAATTTGATCGTTATTATAGACCGAAATAAATTACAAATAACAGGCAATACCGAAGAAGTTAATCCAATCGAGCCTCTTGCTGATAAGTTTTCTTCTTTTGGTTTTAGTATTTCAGAAACCCTTGGCAATGATATCTCCTCCTTAATGGAAATTTTGCAAAAAACCCCAACTGAAAAAAATAAACCTAATCTTATAATTGCTAATACAGTTAAAGGTGCGGGTGTAAGTTTTATAGAAAATCAAATTGCTTGGCATCATAAAGTACCAAGTGAAACGGAGTATAATATGGCCATGAAAGAGCTAGATGAGGCATTGTTAAATGTCTGATATAAAAATAGGCAAACCTAATCTAGAAGTTTTTGCAGAAACACTTCTTTTAGAAGCTAAAAAAAACTCTTCTATAACTGTGGTCACTAGCGACTCTCGCGGATCTGGGAAACTCGTTCCCTTTGGAAAAGAGCTCCCTGAACAAATAGTCGAAGTTGGTATAGCAGAACAAAACTTAGTTGGAATTAGCGCTGGACTTGCCGCCTCTAGAAAAAAAGTATTTGCGGTATCTCCTGCTAGTTTTTTGACTGCTCGCTCTCTTGAGCAAATAAAAGCAGATATTGCTTACTCTAATCACCCTGTTTGCTTAGTAGGCATTAGCGCTGGAATTAGTTATGGGCAATTGGGTTCAACGCATCACTCTATTCATGATTTTGCTGTCCTTCGCTGTATTAACAATCTCTCCATTGTGGCACCTTCAGATAATTTTGAAACTACAGAAGCTATTAAACAAGCAGTTGATTATCAAAACCCTCTTTACATAAGATTTGGAAAAAAGCCTATGATGGATATCCATCCCCAGAATACATCTTTTAAAATAGGAAAGGCGATAATTGCAAAAAAAGGTGAAGATGTTCTTTTAATTGCTACAGGAGAGACTTTACAACGAGCTTATCTAGCTGCTCAAATTCTTGAACAAAACGAAATTCATGCAACAGTAATTAGTATGCATACTATCAAACCCTTTGATGAAGAAACTTTTTTAAATGAGGCTAGAAAAGCAAAAGTGATTGTGAGTGTAGAGGAGCATAGCATTTATGGAGGGCTAGGTGAACAGTGTGCAAGCCTATTAGCTCAAAATAAAATCAATACACGTTTTAAAATTTTAGGAATACCTGACGAATATATGATTAATGGATCTCAGTCTGATGTATTAGATCACTATAATATGAGTCCTGAAAAAATATCAAAAACTGTTTCCGACTTATTAATAAATAAGTGAGTTATATCTCTTTAGACTCAAGTACTTCTTCAACAACAGTTGTTGTTTTTAATGAAGATTTATCTATTCAAAAAAGATTTCAAAAAGAACATCAACAAATTTATACCTCTGAGGGATTTGTTGAACATGATCTTGAGGAAATTTATAACAATTTAATAGAGCTTATCAAAGCAGCTGCTGAGATAGCGCCCGACCCTCAGCTAATTAGTATCACTAATCAAAGAGAGACGTTCACTCTTTTTGACAAATTAACAGGTAAACCTGTTAGAAACGCAGTTGTATGGCAATGCACTCGTGGTGAAGAAATTTGTGAAAAAATATTGAAAAATAAAGACCATTCAGAACTTATTACTCAAAAAACAGGTTTAAAGGCGAATACTTTTTTCTCAGCTAGTAAGCTTAAATGGGTAATAGAAAATGAACCACACATCAAAGAAGGTCTAATAAAAGGAAGTATATTATTTGGCACCATAGACACTTACCTTCTTTATCGCCTCACCAAGTGTAAAGAGTATGTGACAGACACAACGAATGCTTCTCGAACTTTATTATTTAATTGCATTGATAATCGTTGGGATAATGAACTATTTTCAATTTTTGAAATCGAACAATTTAAACTTGCTGATGTGAAGTCTAGTTCAAGTAATTTTGGTCTTAGTAATTTTGAGAATAGTTTTTTAAAAGAAATCCCCATTTTAGGCGTTGCTGGCGATGCACAAGCGTCTTTCTTTGCCAATTTATGCTTTAGCCCCGGAGACAGTAAAATTACTACAGGCACAGGCTTTAACATACAAACAAATATTGGAACTTCATTTAAAATTGATACTAACGCTTTTACTACTCTTGCCTTTAGTCATAATAAAAAAAATTATTACTCTCTAGAGTGTCTAGGCTCAGTTGCTGGCGCTACAATTTCTTGGTTAAAAAATAATTTAAAATTGATTGATAAAGTAAGTGAAAGTGAAAGTCTCTCTCTAGAGATTGAAGACTCTGGAGGTGTCGCTTTGATACCTGCTTTTACAGGATTAGGTCCTCCTTTTTGGAAGGCAAACGCTCGTGCTGCTTTTATTGGTATCAACGCATCAACAACTAAAAAACAAATTGTAAGAGCCGCTCTCGAGTCAGTTGCATTTCAAATGGTCGTATATCTAGAATTTCTGCAGAAAGATAACAAATTTGAATTAAAAAATCTCATAGTGGATGGAGGGATGATTAAAAATAAATTATTCCTTCAAATGATTGCAGATCTTTTAAAGATTGAAATTATGGTACCCGAAATAGAAGAGATGTCTTTGTATGGGGCGCTGCTCTTTGGAATACAGCAACAAAAGAATATTTCTGAGTTGAGAGATTTAAATAAATTTGAGGTAAAGCGGAAAGCTATAAAATGCCAAGAAAATCAGGGTATTCAGAGATCTTTTCAACATTGGAAAAAATTAATTGATATATATTTCATATCAAATCAAGAAAAAAATTAAGAATTATTATTACAACTAAACCTAAATTTAAGTTAATCTTAAACTGATATAGAAGGAGGAATGCTATGAGAAAATTATCTCTAGTACTAGCTTCATTATTGGCTGTTGCTTTTTCTTTTGCAACTATGCCTGCAAAAGCAGGAAGTCACGCTATTGAAGCTTGCTTAATTACAAAAACTGATATCAACCCGTTCTTTGTAAAAATGAAAGAAGGTGCAGAAGCGAGAGCTAATGAACTAGGTGTCAAATTATCATTTTTTGCAGGTAAAGTTGATGGTGACCATGAAACTCAAGTTAGAGCAATTGAAACATGTATTGCATCAGGTGCAAAAGGTATCTTAATTGCTGCATCAGATACAAAAGCGATTGTAACACCTTTAAAAAATGCTCAGGACAATGGTTTACTAGTTATTGCTCTTGATACACCACTTGAGCCTATTACTGCTGCAGACTCAACTTTTGCAACAGACAACTTTAAAGCTGGTGAATTAGGTGGTGCATGGGTTGCTGCAAAATTAGGAGCAGATGCTGCTAATGCTAAAATTGCTATGTTAGATCTTAATGAAAGCCAGCCATCAGTTGGTGTTCTTAGAGACCAAGGCTTCTTAGCAGGATTTGGTATCGATCTAGGAGACCCTTCAAGATGGGGCGATGAAGATGATCCACGTATTATTTGTAACGAAGTTACAAATGGTAATGAAGAGGGTGGAAGAACGGCAATGGAAAAATGTTTGCAAAAAGATCCAGACATTAATGTTGTATATACAATTAACGAACCGGCAGCTGTTGGTGCTTATGAAGCATTAAAAGCAGTTGGAAAAGACGATGGAAGTGTTCTTATTGCTTCAGTTGACGGTGGTTGCCCAGGTGTAGCCGACGTTGAAAGAGGTATTATTGGCGCAACATCTCAGCAATACCCATTATTAATGGCTTCACTTGGTGTTGAGGCTATTAAAGCTTGGGCTGAAGATGGATCAAAGCCTGACAACACTCCTGGTCTTGACTTCTTTAACACTGGTGTGAACTTAGTTACAGATGATCCAGCTAGCGGAGTTCCTTCAATAAGTGTCAAAGAGGGAATGGACAGATGTTGGGGTTAATCCAATAATCATTTTATATTTTAGGGCAGATTATTCTGCCCTAAAATCAAGTATGTTTGCCAATGAATAAAATTTCAGACGATATTTCTAAAGATCTTAAGGATCAGCCCACTTTCACAACTGATATTGGAAATAAAGATCAAGATCATCATTCTTTCGAATTAGGAGAGCAAACTACACTAAAAAAGATTCAGCATTTCCTTCACGGAAATCCAACTATTGTTCCAGTAATCATTTTAATTCTTAGCGTAATTGCATTTGGTTTCATTGCAGGAGGAAAGTTTTTCTCAGCATTTAATTTGTCTCTGATTGTTCAACAAGTGACAATTGTTGGAATCCTTGCTGCCGCTCAAACACTTATTATCCTCACAGCCGGTATTGATCTTAGTGTAGCTGCAATGATGGTTTTGGCATCAGTTTTTATGGGAAAACTTTCAGTTGAAATGGGCATTCCTACATTACCGGCCATTCTTGTTGGAATGATTTCAGGTGTGGCAACAGGTGCATTTAATGGTTTATTAGTAACACGATTAAGATTACCTCCTTTCATTGTTACATTAGGAACTTGGAACATATTTTTTGCTTTAGTTATTTTCTTTACTGGCTCTCAATCTATTAGAAGTTCTGATATTGAGGCAAATGCACCTCTTTTACATTTTTGGGGGGAGAGAATTAATCTAGGAGGATTTGTATTTACTTATGGAGCTTTCCTAATGATAGGTATTTTTATTTTTCTTTGGTTTCTACTCAATAGAACTGCATGGGGCAGGCATGTTTATGCGATAGGTGATGATAAAGAAGCCGCAGAACTCTCAGGTATAAGAACAGATAGAATGCTTGTCTCAATATATGCAGTAGCAGGTTTAGTTGTTGCAATAGGTGCTTGGGTTTCGATTGGCAGAGTTGGTTCAGTCTCGCCAACTAGTTTCTATGAAGGAAATTTGGACTCAATAACTGCTGTTGTGATTGGCGGAACTTCGCTTTTTGGAGGCAGAGGCACAATAATTGGATCTCTTTTTGGAGCACTAATTGTTGGTGTTTTTAGTTCTGGATTATCAATTGCAGGTTTAGATGTTTTATGGCAAAGGTTCGCCTTAGGTTGTCTAATTATTGTAGCTGTTGGTATAGACCAATGGATAAGAAAGGTATCGAACTAATGGAACCAGTTCTTGTTGCAAAAAATTTATCAAAAAAATATGGAAAAGTAGTTGCTCTTGATAGCGCTGATCTTGAATTATATCCAGGTGAAGTATTGGGAGTAATTGGGGATAATGGCGCTGGAAAATCAACTTTAATTAAAGCTCTTTGTGGTGCTGTAATTCCAGACAGTGGTGATATTTTATTAGATGGAAATAAGGTTTCTTTTACATCTCCTATCGAAGCCAGAAAATTGGGAATAGAAACAGTTTACCAAAATCTTGCGCTGTCTCCCGCCCTATCTATCACTGATAATATGTTCTTAGGAAGAGAAATTAGACAAAAAGGAATAATGGGAAAGTTTTTTAAGTTCTTAGATCAAAAAGCCATGGCTGAAGAAGCTAGAAAAAGATTATCTGATCTTGGCCTTTTGACTATCCAAAACATTAACCAATTAGTAGAAACACTCTCAGGTGGTCAACGTCAGGGTGTCGCTGTAGCACGCGCCACTTCCTTTGGTACTAAGGTTGTAATCATGGACGAACCTACTGCTGCTTTAGGCGTAAAGGAAAGTCGAAGAGTTTTAGAGTTAATTGGTGAAGTGAGAGCAAGAGGGATACCTATTATATTGATCTCTCATAATATGCCTCACGTTTTTGAAGTAGCTGATAGAATTCATATCCATCGACTAGGTACAAGATTATGTGTTATTGATCCCAAAAAATATGAAATGTCTGATGCAGTTGCTTTTATGACTGGCGCAAAAGAACCGCCTGCAAATTAATTCTCCAAATAGTAATCTGCTTTAATACTATTTTTAATTACACTAACTCCATTGGGTAAATCATTTTCATAAACTTTTTGATTTATTTGGTCCTGATTTAAATCAAAACCTTTCCATCTTTCAATTAATCTCTTTTCAAGAATTGATTCTTCGCAATGAATCATGATGCTTGAGTCAAAATAATCTACAAGAGTGTTCCATGGATGTGAATTTAATAAAAGATAATTCCCTTCAACAATGATGGTTTTTTTATTTTCCGTAATGGTGACTGCTGACGATCTTGATAACTCTAAAGAGCGATCAAAAATGGGGATAACAACCTCTGGTTCATTAGCTAACCTGATCAGAAAATTTTTTAGACCCATGACATCAAATGTTTCTGGTGAACCTTTACGAGAAAGAAGATTTTTAGAACTTAAAATTGCATCATCAAAGTGAAAACCATCCATTTGCAATATTTCTGAAGGAAAGCCTTTAGCATTAAGATCCTCGTTTAATTTATTAGATATTGTACTTTTCCCAGATGCCGGGGGCCCGGCTAGAGCAATAAAATAACGATTTTGAGAGTTATTTTGGTCTAGATTATAAGTCAAGATTGACAACAACTCGTAGTAATCAAGAGTTTTCATAAGTTCCTTTTACTCCTCTTTGATGTAAAAATTTTTCCAGTTTTGAAATCTTTCATTTAATAAATCAGAAAGCTTAGGATCTTTTTCGATTGTTTTGATAACTTTTGGAGCAGAAAGGGATTCTTTAGGTTTTAGATTGTTAAATCCCATAAATGCGATACGTGCCGCACCATAAGCAGCCATCGCCTCTGATGCATCAGTAAGAGATAAATTTCGATTTAAAATTGAAGCAAGTAATTTT
>LUMQ01000257.1_pt1 | contig 20721 bp, 20 predicted proteins | sample 729621 | NCBI WGS metagenome assembly LUMQ01 (sample SAMN03860259, study PRJNA289734) | marine metagenome | biome: seawater column; feature: ocean; material: water; isolation source: Red Sea water column Station 12 - depth 25m | place: Saudi Arabia: Red Sea | collected 2011-10-15 | depth 25 m | reverse complement strand
GTCTACAAGGCCAGGTTTCACTGAAATTCCTTCTCAAGTCCAAATAGATAGATTGATTCCGATACTAGAACAGATTAAGGATGAAGATATTATGATTTCTGTTGATTCAAGGGATTATAAAGTTCTCTACGAAGCTTCTAAATTTGGAATGAAATTTATAAACGATGTATCAAAGAACATATCTCAAAAGAAGTTAAAGTTAGCAAAAGAAAAAGAACTTTTCATATGCACAACTCATCATGGGAATAAAACAAAAAAAACATCAAATATTCTTATAGATGTGGATAATTTCTTTCAAGCTAAAGAAAAATCATATATTTCGAAAGGCATAAATATCAAACAATGTTTTTTTGACCCCGGGTTTGGTTATGGGAAAACACCCCTGGAGAATATATTCATGATGACTAATATAAATTTTTTCAAAAAAGAAAATAGGAAAATACTTACTGGAACTTCAAGGAAGAAATCTTTTGCAGATTTCTTTAAAGATACCTCAAAAACTAAACTATCAGCTAGCTTACTGAGTGGTATAATTTGTGCTCTAGGCGGGAGCAATATAATAAGAAGTCACGAAGTTAAACACCTTCGAGAGGAATTAGAAAAATTAGGTATTTATGAGAGATAGAAAACTAATATTTTTTGGTACCGACGGTGTAAGAGGATCTATAGATAATGAAGTTAACCCAGAGTCAGTCCTCAAACTTGGTCATGCTGCAGGGAGACATTTCAAAAAAAGGGGAATCAACACTTTAGTAATCGGAAAAGACACAAGAATTTCCGGATACATGCTGGAGTCTGCCCTTCAAGCTGGAATTATTTCATCTGGAGTAAATGTCAGATTAGTAGGCCCTATGCCAACGCCGGCAATTTCATATCTGGTATCTACTTTCAAAGGACATGCTGGAGTGGTAATAAGTGCCTCACATAATTCATTTGAAGATAATGGCATTAAATTTTTTGATGAAAATGGAGAAAAGTTATCCATTGAGAATGAAAGAGAAATAGAAAAATTTGCTGAAGAAGCTTATGAATTCGTGCATCCTGAAAATCTTGGTAAGGCAGCAAGGATTAGTGATGCAAAAGGTAGATACATTGAGTTTTGTAAGAATACTTTAAGTGAAGATATTTCATTCTCAGGTTTAAGTCTTGTTATTGACTCTGCTAATGGCGCTGCCTATGAAGTTGCACCCAAAGTTTTTAAAGAGCTAGGAGCCGAAGTTTATTCGATTGCTGATAGTCCGGATGGTTTAAATATTAATAAAGATTGCGGATGCACCAACATAAATTTTTTAAAAGATGAAGTTTTAAGCAAAAATGCAGATTTTGGCATTGCTCTTGATGGCGATGGAGATAGATTAATTATTATTGATTCAAACGGTCGAGAATTAGATGGAGACGATATTTTATATGTCATCGCAAAAAATAAATTTGAGTCAAAAATACATCTTGGCGTTAAAGGAGTAGTTGGTACTCTTATGACAAACAAAGGGTTAGAGAAAGCTTTTAACGATGAGGGAATTGAGTTGGTTAGATCAGATGTAGGGGATAAGTATGTTTTACAAAAATTAAACGAACTTAATTGGACTCTCGGAGGAGAGCAAATCCTTACCAATGTAAAAGTTAAGGATGGAAATAAAATTTTAAAAAATAAAAAATTACAGAAAGCTCAAAAAAAATCAGAAGAGTTATTAGAAACTTTTGATGGCAGAGTGCTCATAAGAAAATCTGGTACAGAACACAAGATTAGAATAATGGTTGAAAGTAATTCTCAAGAAGCAACTTCAGAGCAATCAGTTTTATTAACTGAACTTGTAGAATCAATTTCATGAAGCATTTGATTGCAAATTGGAAAATGAATTTTATTAATTCAGATGCATGGCTGAAAGATTTTGATCTAAAAAATATCCCAAAAGAAATTCAGGTAGTAGTTTGCCCCAATTACCTAGATATAGAAGATTTTTATGAAATTTCATCGAAAACTCACGAAAAAATTTTAATCGGTGCTCAAAATTTATCTTCTGAAACTAAGGGTGCATTCACTGGTCAAATATCAGGAAAAATGCTGAAAAACATTGGAGCTTCTTACTCGATAGTTGGCCATTCGGAGTGTAGGCTTCAAGGTGAAGACGATGAAACTATCCTGAATAAAGTCCAAACAGCTATAGAGTGTGAGCTCATACCTATTTTGTGCATAGGTGAAAATCAGGAGGAATACTCTAAAGGTAGAACAGAAAATAAAATAAAACATCAATTAACTGAAAATTTATTTCCTCTTAAAAACTTATCAAAAAGTGTTCTGATTGCCTACGAACCCATTTACGCTATTGGTTCTGGAATAGCTGTCCAAAACGAGCATTTGGAAGAGGTTTCTCTTCTTATAAAAGATTTAGTTAGAGACAATTTAGAAATAGATTTGACATTGATTTATGGGGGAAGTGTAACTTCAGAGAGCGCTAAGAATCTTGCCAAAGTAGATGGAATCGATGGATTTTTAGTAGGAAATGCTTCTCTTGACCCTAAAGAATTTGCTAATATCGCGCTGAGTTTAGAGCAATGATTCTTTTTTTGATTATATTCCAAGTGATTTCCGCCATATTATTGGTTGGAATAATTTTGTTGCAGCACGGTAAAGGAGCCGATATTGGTTCTGCATTTGGCTCTGGTTCTTCAAATCCAATGCTTGGCCCAATCGACTCAACTAATTTGTTGACAAAAGTTACTTGGGTTTTAGTAGCTATATTCTTTGTTGTAACTATTTCTATATCAATAGTTCAAAAAAATGAAATAAATAATGAATTTGATTTTCTTATTGATCAAAATAACATTGAACAGATTGAAGAAGAAATCATTCAAGAATTACCAGAATAAGGGCCGAAGTGGTGGAACTGGTAGACACGCTATCTTGAGGGGGTAGTGGACAACTGTCCGTGGAGGTTCGAATCCTCTCTTCGGCACCAATTTACTTGAAAAACAAGCTTTAAAAACCTATACTCGCGCAGTTTAAGAATATTGCGGGGTGGAGCAGTCTGGTAGCTCGTCGGGCTCATAACCCGAAGGTCGTAGGTTCAAATCCTGCCCCCGCTACCATTTTTTGGGCCCTTTATGGGCTTCTTTTATATGTGGTTATGACAAGTACGATAGAAAAGTTAGAAACAAACATTACAAAAGACATAGAATCTTTTGGTCTTTCTCTGTGGGGGATTGAATTATCAGGGAATTCAAGATCAAATTTAATAAGGATTTTTATAGATAAAAAAAACGGCGTTGACATAGATGACTGCCAGAAAGTTAGCAATCAAGTGAATGAATTACTCACCAATATAGAGCTTGTCTCATTTGATTATACTTTAGAAGTATCTTCACCAGGACTGGATAGAAAATTCTTTAAATTAGAGCAATTTCATGAATTTATTGGGCATGAGATTAAAGTTAAATTTTATGACGGAAACAAAAAAGTAACCAAAATTGCTTTATTGCTTAATACCAATGGGGAAGGTATTTTTTTGAAGGATGAAAATGAATTCTTTATTAATTTTGACAAAGTTATAGTCGCAAGACTTGAACCAATTTTCGAGGTATCAAATGAATAATGAAATATTAATGGTTGCAGAATCAGTCTCTAACGAGAAAGCATTACCAAAAGATACTATTTTTGAAGCAATTGAATTTGCTTTAGCTAGTGCTGCTAAGAAAAAATATGCTGATGAGGTAGATATTCGCGTGGATATAGATCATCAGACAGGAGATTATGAAACTTTCAGATGTTGGGAGGTAGTCGAAGTTGATGACTATGAAACTCCTGAAATGCATATTCTTATCGATAGCGATGATGCAGAGGAAAAAAATCTTTCTATTGGCGATCTAGTCAAAGAAAAGATTGAAAATGTTGAGTTTGGAAGAATTGCTGCTCAAATAGCAAAACAAGTAATTGTGCAAAAAGTAAGGGATGCAGAAAGGCTTGAGATAATTAAAAAATTCAGATCTTACTTAGGTCAACTTGTTACTGGGACAGTAAAGAAAGTTACTAGAGAAACAATCATTGTTGATCTTGGAGAAGGAGCTGATGCAATTCTCCCTAGATCAGATTTGATTCAAGGAGAGATATATCGCATTGGAGATAGGGTTAGGGCTATTCTTGAAGAAACTGTCCGTGAGAATAGAGGTTCACAATTAACTTTATCTAGAGGGTCAAAAGAGATGTTAGTTGAATTATTCAAGCTAGAAGTTCCTGAGATAGCTGAAGAAGTAGTCCAGATAAGAGCTGTGGCTAGAGAACCTGGAGGAAGGTCTAAGATTGCAGTCAAAACAAACGATACAAGAATTGATCCCGTTGGAGCATGTGTGGGAATGAGAGGAGCGAGAGTTCAAGCAGTTTCAAATGAATTAGGTAATGAGAGAATTGATATTATTGTCTGGGAAGATGATCCTGCAAAATTGCTTATAAATACTTTGTCACCAGCTGAAGTTACTTCGATAGTTTTAGATGAAGACGCAGATAAAATGGAAGTTCAGGTCAAAGATGAAAGCTTGGCTCAAGCAATAGGAAGAAATGGTCAAAATATAAGATTATCTTCAGAACTTATTGGATGGGATATCCAGATTCGTGGAGAGAATGAAGATAAAGAATCTTCTGGGTCTGATCAAGCTTCAAATATTCTTGAAAAATACTTAGATATTGATACTTCTACTTCAGAAATTTTAATTTCTAATGGTTTTGAATCTGTAAATTCTATTGCAGAGGCTGAAATATCAAAACTTTGTGAAATAGAGGAGATTACAGAAGAAATTGCCGAAACGTTAATTGAAAGAGCTTCTGATGCACTTATTGAAATTGCTCTTTCAGATATGGAAGAGGCATTTGACTTTAATTCTTTAGATGATGTCGATGAAGAAATTGCAAAAGTTCTTTCAGATAATTTATCTAGTAAAGATGAGTTAGCTGATCTATCTGTTGATGAATTAGTAGAAATGACCAAAATAGATGAAGAATTAGCTGCAAAAATTATTATGGATGCAAGATCTGATTGGTTTGAGGAATAAAAAATATGGATGTAAGTGATTTAGCAAAAGTCATTGGATACGAAGTAGATTCATTGTTAGAAGCAATAAATCAAGCAGGTCTATCTCAATCATCTGCCAACGATAATATTTCTACTGAGGATAGAAAAAAAATTCTTGAACATATTAAGAGCACCAAGAAAGGTTCCAAGAAAACTATTTCAATTGCAAAGAAAACAAAGACAGAGACTAAAAATGATGAAGGACAAATCTCTATAACTAGGTTTAAATCAGAGAATCAATCTGCCAATGAAAAAAGCTCATCGGGAGATCTATCTGGAACAATTGATTTTGAGGCTGCTGAAAAAAGGAGAGTTCAGGCGTCGAGTGATAAGAAAGCCCAAGACGAAGAAAGAGAAAAAAGAATAAAAGATTCTTCTACCAAGGTAATAAGGAAGACAAAACAGGAGCAGGCAAAACAAAGTAAAGGAAGTTCTTCAGCAAAAAAATCAACTAAAACTCAGAGAAAAGATCTAAAAAGTCCCGCTAAAGATTCAAAACTAGATAAAAAAGAACAAGAAGGTGAAAAGTTTTTAGAATCTCAGCTTGCATCAGTTCAAAAATTTGAGAGGCCTTCTGAATTTATTCAAAAAGAGATATCAATCCCTGAAACTATTTCTGTAGCTGAACTTGCCAAAGGACTCTCCGTAAAGTCTTCTGACCTTATTAAAGCTCTTATGAATAACGGAATTATGGCCACGGTGAATCAATCTCTTGATCAAGAAACCGCAGTTCTTATAACGACTGAACTGGGCCATGTTGGGAATCCGATTCAAGAAAATGAAGCTGAGGAAAAAATGCTCGAGGGATTTGCTCAAGAAGGAGAGCAAATTGGAAGAGATGCTATCGTTTCTGTACTGGGACATGTTGATCATGGAAAAACTTCACTTTTAGATTACATAAGAAATTCCTCAGTTGCAGATAAAGAAGAGGGAGGCATCACTCAAAGCATAGGTGCTTATCAAGTATCAATTGAGGATAAGAACCTCACATTTATTGATACACCAGGACACGCAGCATTCTCAAAAATGAGAGCAAGAGGAGCAAATTCTACAGATATTGTTGTTCTTGTTGTTGCTGCTGATGACGGCGTCCAACCTCAAACAGTGGAAGCGATAAATCACGCCAAAGCTGCTGGTGTGCAAATTGTGGTAGCAATAAATAAAATTGATAAACCTGAGGCTGATGTAGATAAAATAAAAGGAGATTTAGCTAAGGAAGAACTTGTTGCAGAAGATTGGGGTGGTGACATTCAAATGGTTCCTGTTTCAGCCCAATCCGGAGAAGGAGTCCCTGAATTATTAGAAACAATTTTCTTGGTAGCAGAAATCATGGACTTAAAGGCATCTTTTGAAGGACCTGCAACAGGAGTAGTTTTAGAATCTGGAGTAAAAAGAGGTGAAGGTGCAGTTGCAACACTATTAATTCAGCAAGGCAGTCTAAATACAGGTGATTTCATTCTTGTAGGTGATCAAACTAGGAAAATTAGGGCTCTAAAAGATTTTAATGATAAACCAATTAAAACTGCACAACCTTCTTCGCCAGTATCTATATCAGGTTTGGAATATCCTCCGTCAGCTGGGGATCAGTTTTATGTACTAAAAGATGAAAAAACAGCAAAAAATCTATCAGAAGAAAGAGCTACAAAAGAGAGAGAAAAGAGACTTTCTAGAATGGGCTCTCTAAATTCTGAAAATATATTTGCAAATGCTGATGGAACTAAACCTTCAATAAATCTTATTCTTAAATCAGACTCCAACGGAACATTGGAAGCTCTATCCGGTTCAGTTCTCAATATGAAGGTTGATGAGGTCAATTTAAAAATTGTACTCGATGGAGTGGGCTCTATTACCGAAAATGATGTCAACTTAGCAATTGCATCGGAGGCAACTATTTTTGGCTACAATGTGAGAGCTGATACCACTGCACTCAACTTGGCAGAAAGCGAAGGAATAGAGATTAAGTATTTCGGCATAATTTATGATTTATTGGATTCAATTAAAGCTTTGATAGAAGGATCATTAGAGCCAGAGATAAAAGAAAGACAACTAGGTATCGCAGAAGTAAAAGAATTGTTCAAATCTCCTAAATTTGGACTCATTGCAGGCTCAATGGTTACCGATGGAAGCATAATGGCAAATAAACTCGTAAGAGTTCTGAGAGATAATATTGTAATTCATGAAGGAAAATTAGACTCTTTAAGACGATTCAAAGATGAGGCTTCAGAAGTAAAAAGCGGTACTGAATGTGGTATAGGAATTACCAATTATACTGATGCAAAAGTTGGCGATGTCATTGAAGTATACGAAAGAGAAGAAATAGCCAGAAAACTTGAATCTTGACGAATAAATACTCATTTAAGAGGTCTGACAGGATCGCAGATCTTATATTCAGGGAAATTTCTAATTTAGTTCAAACGCAGGTAAAAGATCCCCGACTAGAAAATACCGTCATCACTAAAGTAGAGATGTCTGACAACATGAAGATAGCCAAAATCTTCTACAGAAATTTGATATCTTCTTCTGATCAAGCAGAGTTAGAAAAAGGTTTTAAAAAGGCATCAGGCTTTTTAAGATCAAGTCTGGCAAGAAATTTATCTTTGAAAAGAGTTCCAAGTCTGATTTTTATTTTTGATGAGCTAAATATTTATGATTAATGGCGTACTTCAAATTGATAAGCCAAAAGCTGAGTCATCTGCTTCTTATATAAGAAGACTGTCTAAATTAGATCCAGAACTAAAAATTGGGCATTGTGGAACTCTTGATCCAATGGCTACTGGAATATTGATAGTTTGTCTTAATCAAATGACCAGATTTGCTTCCTATCTGAGCTCGTCTGAAAAAACTTATCATGCATGCATATACTTTGGAAAAAAAACTAGCACTGGTGACTCTGAGGGGGAGATAATCGATTCAAAAGAATTTTCATTTTTAGATTTCTCTTCAAAAGATGTAGAAAACACAATTCAAAAATTCCTGGGTAAATCAAAACAAAAACCTCCAGCATACTCAGCCTTGAAACACAAAGGAAAATCTCTTTATGAATACGCAAGAAAAGGCATAAAAATAGATAAAGACGAAAGAGAAATTTTTATATCTTCAATAAAACTATTATCCATAATGGGAAATGAAATTAATATTGAAGTCTCTTGTAGCTCTGGAACTTACATAAGATCCTTAGCAGAAGATATCGGTGAACTATTTAATTGTCCTGCGTATTTGAAAGATCTTAGAAGAACTAGATCAGGGAATTTCTATGTTAAAAATGCAATCAAACTCCCTGAAGAAAGTTTACCTATCGATAAAATAATTTCACCAAATGATGCACTTAATTGCTTTAATGAGATACAATGCGCGCCAGATATAGTAGATAAATTAAGAAACGGCCAATTCGTCGAATCTAACTTGAAATACGATTCTTCGACTATTTTAAGGCTAAGGGATTCCAAAAGGGGATTCATTGGATTGGTAGAATATAACGAAGGTTTACTAAAACCAAAACGATTCCTAGAAAATTTTCTATCTACATCTTAAAAACTAGGAGGACTCATTGAGTTTAACAACAGAACAGAAAAATGAAATTGTAAGTAAATTTGCCGTATCGGATGGAGATACTGGTTCACCTCAGGTTCAAATAGCTTTATTAACTGCGAATATTGAATCGTTACAAAAGCATTTTAAAGATCATGCGAAGGATCATCACTCCCGTCAGGGACTTATAAGAATGGTGAATTCTAGGAGAAAATTATTAGATTATCTCAAAGGAAAAGATCCCGAGGCTTATTCTTCTGTTCTAGAAGCACTGAATCTAAGAAAGTAATTTAGATTCAGATTTATAAAGGAAATTAAATGTTTGAAGAGACTTATGCGTCAGTTACAACAAATGTAGCTGGTAGAGAAATAAAATTAGAAACAGGAAAAATAGCACGACAAGCCACAGCATCTATCATTGCTTCTTCTGGCGATAATCAAGTTCTAGTAACAGTCGTTGCTGGAAGAGAGCCAGAAGGCCAATCTTTTTTTCCACTAACAGTAAATTACACAGAAAAATATTATGCTGCAGGAAAGATTCCAGGCAGTTTTTTTCGTAGAGAGGGTAGACCAACAGAAAAAGAAACACTTGTCTCAAGACTTATTGATAGACCTTTAAGACCTTTATTTCCGAAAGGTTATTTTCAAGAAGTGCAAGTAATATGCACAGTTTTATCTGCTGATAAGAATGAAAGTCCGGAGATAATTTCTCTCATTGGAGCATCTGCTGCTTTAGCGATATCTGGCCTTCCTTTTGAGGGTCCAATTTCTGCTGCAAGAGTGGGATTTGTGGATGGCTCATATGTGCTCAATCCTGATAATGAATCACTTGAAAAATCGATGTTGGATATGGTTGTTGCTGGACAGAAAGATGCTATTTTGATGGTTGAATCTGAGGCAAAAGAACTTTCAGAAGATCAAATGCTTGGAGCGGTTTTATTTGCTCATCAAGAAATGCAAAAAACAATTACTTTAATTGAAGAGCTCGCTTCAAAAACCTCTATTCCTGAAATTGAATATTCTATAAAAGAAGATAATTCTGAATTAAAAGAAAAAATTATAAATATTGTAAGAGATGACCTAGTGAGTGCTTATTCGATTCCAGAAAAGGCTAAAAGACAGGAATCAGTCTCTCTTGCTCGAGATAAAATGAAAGAGAGTCTTAGCGATGAAGATTTGGAAGATGAAAACGCTGTTTCTGGATATTTCAAATCAGTAGAATCAGAAATAGTAAGATCTAGACTCCTTAACGGAGATTCAAGAATAGATGGAAGAGACCTTGATACAGTCAGACCAATAGATATAGAAGTTGGATTTTTAAATAAATCTCACGGTTCTTGTTTATTTACGAGAGGTGAGACTCAATCTATTGGTGTTGCAACACTAGGTGGGTCCAGAGATGCTCAATTGATTGATGCTCTAGAAGGTACAACAAATGATCCCTTTATGCTTCATTATAACTTTCCTCCATTTTCTGTTGGTGAGGCAGGTTTTATAGGGGCGCCGAAAAGAAGAGAAATCGGTCATGGAAAATTGGCACGAAGAGCTTTGGAAGCAGTTTTGCCATCCCAAGAAGAGTTCCCCTATACCATAAGGGTTGTATCCGAAATAACTGAATCGAATGGCTCTAGTTCCATGGCAACAGTTTGTTCTTCAAGTCTATCAATGATGGATGCAGGAATTCCTATTAAGAAAGCTGTGGCAGGAGTAGCTATGGGACTTGTTCTTGATGGCGATGATTTCTGCGTCATAACAGATATTTTAGGAGATGAAGATCATCTGGGAGATATGGATTTTAAGGTAGCAGGAACTTCAGATGGAGTAACGGCTCTTCAGATGGATATTAAAGTTAAAGGAATATCAGAAGAGATAATGGAGGTAGCTCTTGAGAAAGCACAGATAGCAAGGACTCACATCCTTGAAAAAATGGACTCTGTATTGGACTCACCAAGAAAAGAACTTTCTCCAAATGCCCCGCAAGCCGTAAATATGACTATTGCAAAAGATAAAATTAGAGAAGTGATTGGAAAAGGCGGTTCGGTAATTAAAAGCATTACCGAAAAATCTGGTGCAAATGTGGATATTAATGATGATGGAGAGATTAAAATATTTGGCGATTCACCTGAATCAAGGCAAACAGCCATAGACCTTATTAATCAAATTGTTGCAGATCCTGAAGTCGGTCACATTTATACCGGAACTGTAGTTAAAATTGTCGATTTCGGAGCTTTTGTTTCAATAGATGGTGGAAAAGAAGGCCTAGTCCATGTCTCAGAAATCATGGAAGAAAGGGTTGAGAAAGTCTCTGACTACCTTGTTGAAGGAGAAGAAGTCGATGTTAAAGTCATTGGTATTGATGACAGAGGTAGGGTAAAACTTAGCATCAAAGCAGTAAATTCACCGGAAGAAACTACCGAAGGATAAATCTGGTGGCTATGGGTAGACTTGAACTACCGACCTCTGCGTTATGAGTGCAGCGCTCTAACCAGCTGAGCTACATAGCCAAAGAAAGAGAATTCTCTTAGTCTGATCATTAAAAGTCAAGCAACAAGCTATACATTGAATCTGAAGTGAACTATGTCTCCATCTTTAATGATGTATTCAGAACCTTCGGATCTTAATTTTCCTGCCTCTTTAGCTCCTAGCTCGCCATTAAACTCAATATAGTCTTCATAGGAAATGGTTTCAGCTCTGATAAAACCTTTTTCAAAGTCTGTATGAATTGTTCCTGCAGCTTGAGGAGCCAGAGATCCTTTTTTTATTTCCCAGGCTCTTACTTCTTTTTTTCCAGCCGTAAAAAAGGTTTGAAGACCTAAGCTATCAAATGCTGCCCTGATCATGACGTTTAATCCAGGTTCTTCTAGACCTATATCTTTCAGAAGATCATCTTTATCATCTCCAAGTTCAGCTATTTCAGCTTCAAGCTGATTGCATAGACCAATGACTTGAGAATTATTTTCAGAGGCGAATTCTTTAACGGATGAATAAAATTCATTTTCTTCAAGGCTATCATCTATGTTTGCAACATATATAACAGGTTTGATTGAAATAAGATTTAAGCCTTTAAGTTCAGCTAAATCGTTATTTTCAAAGTTTATATTTCTTAAATTCTCTTCTTTATTGAGAAATTCCAATGTTTTTTCATAAACTTCTAAGGTAAAGAGAAGCTTTTTGTCGCCACTTTTAGCTTTCCTCTTAACATTTTCAATGGCGTTCTCAAGAACTTCCATATCTGCAAGGATAAGTTCAAGTTCTATCGTTTTTATATCATCTAGAGGAGATATTTTATCTTTGACATGAATTATGCTTTCATCTTCAAAGCATCTAACCACGTGAATAATCGCATCTGTTTCTCTGATATTGGCAAGAAACTTATTACCTAAACCCTCTCCCTTGGAAGCTCCCTCAACAAGACCAGCGATATCAACAAATTCAACAGTTGATTGAATTATTTCCTCAGGATCAACAATTTCAGCTATTTTATTTAGTCTTCTGTCAGGAAGATTTACTATTCCAACATTAGGATCAATTGTGCAAAATGGAAAATTTTCAGCTTGTATGCCAGATGATGTTAACGCATTGAATAAGGTAGATTTTCCTACGTTAGGTAATCCCACAATCCCACATTTAAGTCCCATTATTTTTTTGAATGTAATTGCGTCAAAGCTTTTTCCCAATCATCAAAAGCAACAAGTTCAAAAACTTCCAAAGCATTATGCATCGCCAAAAGTTTATTTTTTCTTTCGCTAGAAGATCCTTTTTTTACGACAAAGGAATTAACTTTTTTTGTATCGCCTGGATGACCTATACCAATTCTTAGCCTCTTAAAATCTTTTTTACCAGACAAGCTCTGCATAATATCTTTTAAGCCATTGTGACCTCCATCTCCTCCAGAGAATTTTAATTTTGATACTCCAGGAGGAAGATCTAGGTCATCATGAACAACAAGAAGATTTTTTAATTTTATATTTTCCCCCTTTACAGTGGGAGCAACGCTTTTTCCACTTTGATTCATAAATAGGGTAGGGATAGAAAGGATGACTTCCATATCCTTCAATAGAAATTTTCCTATAGAAGCTTTATATTTTTTCTTTTCTGTTAACTCAACGCCATACTTTTCACAAAGCATGTGAACGAAATCAGTTCCAGCATTATGTCTTGTATTAGCATACCTTGAGCCAGGATTTCCTAACCCAACCACTAAAAAGGTTTCCATAAATTAGTTATCGTTAGATTCTTCTTCTTGAGATTCGTCTGTTTGAGATGAATCGGCAGAAGCTTCAGCATCGTCTGTAACTTCTTCACCATCTTCTCCAATCGCAGGATCATCAATTTCAAGTGAAGCTCTGGTAACAGAACAAGAGAGAACAGGTTGATCTTGGAGATCATTCAATACGCTGGTCAGTTCGACACCTTCGGGCAAGGAAATTTCTGACATCATCACAGATTGATTCAATTCTATGTTTTGAGTGTCGATTTCAATAAATTCTGGAAGCGAGGCTGCAGAGCATAAAACTTCTACTTCGTTTCTGAGGTGAGAAATCATACCGCCTTGTTGTTTGACGCCAACGCAAATATCTTCATTGATAAACTTTAACGGTACGTTAACAGTCACTTTGGTATCTTTTGAAACAACAAGGAAGTCAACGTGTGAAGGTCTATCATTTCTCGGGTTTCTTTGAATATCTTTCAATAGAACCTCAAAAGGAGATCCATCAATATTCAAATCGATAACTTGGGAAAAAATACTTGGGTTTTCAAGAATTTTCTTAAGATCTTTCTCCAAGACTTTAATATTTGAAGATTTTTCCTCTCCGTATATAACCCCGGGGACTATTTCAGAAGATCTTAAGCTTCTTGAATTTGCCTTACCTGTTTCTTGTCTGGATTCACCAGATATAGTTATTTTTTCGCTCATTTTTTATAAAAACATTTCACTGATTGATTCTTCTCTATTCACTCTTGTTATAGCGCCTGCTAATGTTGAATCCATAGAGACAATCTTTATTTTCTTACAATTTTCAGCCTCTTTTGAGAGCGGAATTGTATCAGTTACTATCAATGAGTCTAGCTTTGATTTGGATATTTTTTCAATTGCAGAACCAGAAAGAACTGGGTGAGAAATATAAGCATAAACTTTTTGAGCGCCTTGTTTTTTCAATGCATCGGCAGCATTGCAGAGAGTTCCTGCTGTATCAATTATGTCATCTATAATAATGCATGTTTTTTTCTTAACGTCCCCAATAACATTCATAACTTCAGATTCATTCGCCTTTTCTCTTCTTTTATCAATGATAGCTAAATCAGTATCCCCCATATATTTTGCTAGTGCTCTTGCTCTTACAACACCACCTACATCAGGAGAAACTACAATTTGGTTTGGATATCTTGATCTGTTTATATGATTTAAGAATGCTTTTGTAACGTAGATATTATCCACAGGTATATTGAAGAAACCCTGTATTTGGTCAGAGTGTAAATCCAGAGTCATGATTCTATTTGCGCCAGCAATCTGAAGAATTTCAGCAACTAGTTTTGCTGAAATAGGCACTCTTTCAGATCTAACTCTTCGATCCTGTCTGGCATAACCAAAATAGGGAATCACTGCGGTAATTCTGGAAGCAGATGCTCTCCTTAAAGCATCTATCATAATTGATAACTCCATGAGATTTTCATTTGCAGGAGAACAAGTTGATTGGATTATGAATACATCCTTTCCTCTGACATTAACGTTTATCCTTACATCTGACTCGCCATCGCTGAATCTCTCAACTTCAGCTTTTCCTAAATTTTTACCAAGTTTTTTAGCAATCTTTCCAGCTAACACATTGTTAGCATTACCTGAAAATAAAATAAGATTTTTAGCAGGCTTTAACATTTTATCTGGCTGGGGTGGTAGGATTCGAACCTACGCATGGCGGCATCAAAAGCCGCTGCCTTACCGCTTGGCCACACCCCATTATTTATTAAGTTCATCATATATCGGAGACTTGTCTAAACTTCTTGTTACAAAAAACTTACAGTTAGTCGGAACTTTCGTTGCAATTGTATACGCCTCTTCTGAAGAATTAAAATTTAAATACATTGAAGAACCAGTTCCAGATAATTCTACAGTTCCATATTGAGACATGAGGTTAAAAATTTCATTTATTTCTGGATATACTTTTCTTGCAAAGTACTCAAAATCATTTTTTAAATGTTTTGGAAAATCTGTCTTATTTTCTTCATAAAACTTGAATGCATCAGCCGTGGATATTTTTATATCTGGATAGATAATTAAATAATAGTTTGCCTCTATTTCAATAGTTTCAAGTAATTCGCCTCTTCCTTTAGCAACAGAATTTTCTCCTTTTATGAAAAAAGGAATATCGCTTCCTAGACTAAGTCCAATTTTTAATAACTTACTGTCTGGTAAATTTAATTTAAAAAGTTTATTTAGAACGATCAATGTAGAGGCACAATTTGAACTTCCACCCCCTAAGCCTGCACCAATTGGTATATTTTTCTGTACTTTAAATGAGAAATCAGATTTTTCATGGCATAAGCTTTTCATCAAAAAATAAGCTTTTGTAATTAGATTATCTTCAGTTTTAATCTCATCATTATTGATATTAAGTTGGAAATTTTTACTTTCTTTTATTTCAAGATAATCATACAAAGATATTAATCTGAACTCAGTTTCAAGATCATGATAGCCATCAGGTCTCTTTGAATTTATTTTCAGACCAATGTTTAACTTCGCTGGACAGGAAACTTTCATTTATTTATCAAAATCTGAAGTTTATAAAATGGATTAGTTGCAACTAATTTATCCGTATCTTCTTGAGCATCGGATATTTTTTCAACAAGGATAGAATCTTCTATTATTTTTAGGAGTTTGCAGTCTCCAGATAAGCAATCTCTGTAGTACCAATCCACTACAGAATAAAGTGTGAAAATTAATTTATCATTCTTTTGAATTATTTCTTCTGCTTTGCTTCTGAAAGAATTATTGACTAGTAATTGATATGTATTTTTATTTTTGAACACAAGGCTGAATTTTGGATAGAACCTACTACTTTTAAAATAAGGAAAGATTCACTTGTTGTAAATGAAAAACTTGCATCTAAAAAATCTCTATCATTTTTTGAAGTAATTAAGTCATCTTTAACAGTTGCACAAGATGAAAGATAGGATACTAAAATAAAAATAAGTAGAATTGACCTCAGGATTGAATTTTTATTCATCTTTTAAAAATTTTATAAATGTTAGATTCAATAAAAACAAGATTAACTGAGATTAAGAATAATTTCTCTGATATTCAGACTAAATTGAGCATGCCAGATGTAATAAATGATCAAAAGCAGTATGCATCTTTATCGAAAGAATATTCTAATTTAAAACCTATTGTAGAAAAATTCGAAGAGTACATTCAGTGCGAAAGCAATATTTCAAGTGCTGAAGAAGTACTTAATGAATCTGATATAGATTTAGCGGAGTTAGCAAAAGAGGAAATTAAAGAAAATAACGAAAGAATTTCTGAGATTGAAATAGAGCTGAAGAATCTTCTTATACCTGTTGATGAGAATGATGATAAAAATGTTTTTGTTGAAGTTAGAGCCGGAACCGGTGGCGATGAGGCAGCACTTTTTGTTGGAGACCTTTATAGAATGTATCTAAGGCTAGCAGAAAGAAATAGATGGAAGAGCGACCTTATTTCGTCAAGAGAAAGCGAGCAAGGTGGATTTAAAGAAGTTGTAATAAAAATTTCTGGAGAGAATGTTTATAAAAAATTGAAGTTTGAATCTGGGATACATCGTGTTCAAAGAGTTCCTTCAACTGAATCACAAGGAAGAATTCATACCTCGGCATGCTCGGTAGCTGTTCTTGCAGAAATAGAAGATGTTGAAGAAGTCGAGATAGATAAGTCTGAAATCAGAACTGACACTTTTCGTGCCTCTGGTGCAGGAGGACAGCATGTTAATAAGACAGATTCAGCTGTGAGGTTAACCCACATTCCGACCGGAATAGTCGTTGAGTGCCAGGATGACAGGTCTCAACATAAGAATAAAGCAAAAGCACTTACTTTGCTTGGTGCAAAGCTCAAAGCAATGGCAGAACAAGAACTAACTCAAGAACAAGCTGAAAAAAGAAAAAATATGGTTGGGTCAGGAGATCGATCTGAAAAAATTAGAACATATAATTTTCCTCAAAGTAGAATCACTGATCATAGAATTGAATTTTCGGTTCATAATTTGGATGGTTTCCTAGATGGTGAAATGGAAATCATGATCTCAACGTTATTGGAAGAAAATCAAGCTAGATTATTATCAAACCTTGAAAAAACATTCTCGTGACGAATCTTCGAAAGTTATTTTCAATTTCTAATCTGCCAACATTAGATAAGGAACTGATTTTGTGTCACATCCTCAAAATTGAAAGAGTTGATCTTTATAAAAAGTCTGATATTGAAATTCAAGATAAAACAAACAAAGCCTTTACCGACCTTGTAAAGAAGAGAGAAGAAGGTTTTCCTTTGGCATACATAACAGGCATAAAACCTTTCTGGGATGATGAATTTCAGGTTAATGAAAGTACGTTAATCCCAAGACCAGAGTCAGAATTATTAGTAGAAACAGCCATCTCTTTTGAATTAGAGAATTGTTCACTTCTTGAGCTTGGAACAGGATCTGGAGCTATAGGTATGTCTATAGCTAAAGAAAAGCCTTTTTGGACTTGCACCTTAACAGATAAAAGTTTTGAAGCTTTATCTGTTGCGAGAGAAAATATGAAAGCTCTAAATCTAAAAAACTCTGTTCTAATTCAGCATGATTGGCATAAAAGATGGCTTTTTGAGCCAATGGATTTGATAATTTCTAATCCACCATATATTTATCGTAATGATCTAGATGGTGATGAGGATGGAATTTGGTTTGAGCCACCATCAGCACTTTTTTCTGAGAAAAAGGGACTGGCTGACATTAGTACAATCATAAAAAATAGTGTTACTTTCTTAAAAGAAAATGGGAAGTTGCTTATAGAGCATGGATTTGATCAGAAGGATCCTATTAATAAAATGGCAAATCAAAATGACTACAGTGATGTTTCTTTTTTAAAAGATTTAAATGGAAAATGGAGAGTAGCGTGTCTAACCAAGTGAACTTTAGTGAAAAAGAGTTGATGAAATACAGCAGAAACATCATGCTTACTGACATAGGGGTTGAGGGACAAAAGCTACTAAAAAATTCTACCGTCACGATTATTGGGGTTGGTGGTTTGGGATGCGCCTGCTCGCAGTATCTGGTTGCAAGTGGAATTGGTAACTTAAACCTCTTTGATCCTGACCAAGTTGATCTAAGCAACTTACAAAGGCAAATTTTATTTCGTGAAGAGGACTTAAATGCTTTTAAAGTCGATGCTGCAGTTACATCTTTACTGAGACTTAATCCTGATGTGAATATAAAAAAATTCAGACAAAGTTTTGAAAAAAATAGTGTTCCTGATGAAATAACAAAGAGCGAAATTGTTATAGATTGTTCTGATAATTTTGAAACTAGAAGGTATACAAATAATTTTTGTTATAAAAATAAAATACCCTTAATTTCTGGTTCATGCATTCAGTGGAAAGGGCAGCTTATGAAATTTGATTTCCAAAATGATAGTGCATGTTATGAATGCTTATTCGAAGATACATCTTCGGAAGACTTAAGCTGCACAGAATCAGCAATATTTTCTCCAATAGTAGGGATAATTGGGTCAATGTTAGCTTCAGAATCAATAAAAACTATTACCAAGATATCCAAGAACTGCCAAATTTTCCACGATTATGATTTCAAAGATAATTTAAGCAGGAAAATATCTTTTAAAAAAAATAACCAATGTAAAATTTGTGGTAAGTGTTAATGATGAAAATCAGAGGATTCATAGAAGGTTTTTATAATAGAAAGCCAAAAAAGAACGATTATGGTTTTGAGAATAGTAATATTACCCATTATATTTATGCGCCAAAAGAAGATTCTTACATCAGACAAAAATGGCGATTAAAAGATAAATCTCTTGAAGCACGAAGCATTCCCAAAAATATAGCTCAAGTATATACATTATCTCCAGGAGCAGACTTCAATAGAAAATCTAAGAAGGATTTTAACTTTCTGCTTTCAAAGTTTAATTTTGCCATTGATAAAGGATTTTCCGAGGTAGGTTTATTGTTTGATGATATTGATATAAATAACATTGGAATAGAATCTGATGACAAGGATTTAGGTAAATTTCACGGCGAATTAATTTCAGAGGTAACTACTAAGTTGGGTCTTAGTAACGGATGGTTTTGTCCATCAATTTATTGCGAAAGCTTTTCTAAAAAAGGAATTCAAAATGATAAGTATCTCGAAGGAGTATCAGAAACCATAAATAATGATTTATTTTTTCTTTGGACCGGTCCAAAAGTAATTAGCGATTTTATTTCTCAAGACCACCTCAAAGAGCTAGGTCAAGTAATAAAGAATCCTGTGGTTATTTGGGATAATTTTTATGCAAACGATTATTGTCCTACAAGGCTTTTTTTAGGCGACATTACGGGCAGGGATTTTTTTAGAGGCAATCCTTATGGACACGTTATTAATGGCACCGGCCTCACAAACACTGATGAATTTTTAATAGGTAAAGTTTTTGGTAAGAAAAAAAAGATAAATTTACCCAGAGAACTACTGCCTTTGTTTGATAGTCCATTTAAAAATATCAAGAAATCTGAAATCAATAAAATGATTAGAAATTCAAAAGATATTAAGAAAGCAGTTTTTGAGACTACAGATGATAATTTGTTTTTGGAATGGAAACCCTATTTAGTGCAAGCCTTAAATGATATAGAGCTAATAAAAAATTTTAAATCTAAGCAGACTATTGAAACTTACTTGCATCGAAGATATTCTCCATTAGTAAGTCAGACTTTCAATAAATATTAATCAAAAGAGGTAATTATGCTGGGTAATATGATGACTGAACCTTTGCTCATCTCAGGAATTCTTGAGCATGCAATTCAAAATAATTCTAAAACTGAAATAGTAAGCAAGAGAGTTGAAGGAGACATTCATAGATATTCTATTTTAGATGCTGCAAAAAGATCAAAGCAGCTTGCCAATGCTTTAGTTAACTTAGGAGTTAAAGAAGGCGATGTTCTCGGCACAATGGCTGTCAATGGCTACCGACATTTTGAACTTTATTTTGGAATCTCTGGGATTGGAGCAGTATTGCATACTTTAAACCCCAGGCTTTTTCCAGAGCAGATAGATTTCATTGTTAATCATGCTGAAGACAAGTATCTTTTTATTGATCTTCCTTTTATACCAATAATTGAGGCAGTTGCTAAAAATTTAAAAAATGTGAAAGGCTTCATTGTTTTATGCGATAAAGAAAACCTTCCCAAAGATTCAAAGCTAGAAAATTTGATGTGTTACGAAGAGTTAATTAAAGATGAAAGTGAAGAGTTTGATTGGCCAACTTTTGACGAAAACACAGCATCTTCTTTGTGTTATACGTCTGGCACAACAGGAAATCCAAAAGGAGTTCTTTATTCTCATAGATCTACAATACTTCATGCATGGTACTCAAGCGCAGGAAACGCAATGAATTTAACTTCAAAAAGTGTTGTCCTCCCAGTGGTTCCAATGTTTCACGTTAATGCCTGGGGAGTTCCTTATGCAGCTAGTATGCTTGGGTGTAAATTAGTATTTCCTGGTCCTTTCACTGATGGAGAGTCTATTTACAACTTGATTAACGATGAAGGAGTAAATAACTTGCTTGGTGTTCCCACAGTATGGCTCGGATTACTAAATTATTTGGATGAAAAGGACATTACCCTAAAAAATGTAAATTCAGTATTGGTAGGTGGATCTGCCGCTCCTAAGTCGATGATAAAAGACTTCCAAGAAAAACATAACGTTTTTCTTTTGCATGGGTGGGGAATGACTGAAATGAGTCCTTTGGGAACATTAAATCAAGATACAGCAGAGATGGATTTAATGGAGTTAGATGATCGTTATGAGCTTCAAACCAGTCAAGGAAGAGCAATATATGGATGCCAAATTAAAATTGTTAATGATGAAGGAGATACTTTGCCTAACGATGGGAAAACTTTCGGCAGGTTAATGGTTAAAGG
>LUMQ01000267.1_pt1 | contig 20737 bp, 52 predicted proteins | sample 729621 | NCBI WGS metagenome assembly LUMQ01 (sample SAMN03860259, study PRJNA289734) | marine metagenome | biome: seawater column; feature: ocean; material: water; isolation source: Red Sea water column Station 12 - depth 25m | place: Saudi Arabia: Red Sea | collected 2011-10-15 | depth 25 m | reverse complement strand
GCTAAATACTTTTAAAACATAAAGGCCTTATGTCGCTTTAAATAAGCTATTCTAAGGGATTATCTACCTTTTTAGGTATGGATATATATAAGGCATAAAAAAAAGGCCTTATTTGGCCTTGTACCGATTACTCTTATTAAAAAATGTGCAAACTTACAAAAAATTATTAAAAAAATACTTAGGCATTTCATAGTGAGCTATATTTTCAAAATAAAACATAGTATTATCCCAGTTATTGTAATTAAAAAGTAATATAGTATTATCCTGATAATTTACATTAACATCTATAGGCCTAATACTGGTATCAATCATTCCAGCTAATTTAAAATTTGGATCGTAATTACTTTGAACATTCCTACCTCCAGCTGAAAAACCTAATACTATTTGATTAAAAGGACTAATTGTATTACCATTGTTAAGATGCGTTTCAGCCACTTCTAAGGCCATAGGATAAGATATATAATAAGGTACTGTAATAATTTTATACCTATTTTTAATTCTTCTAGGCATAGCATTAAACATATCTACTTCATGAAAACCAACGCCTCCAAAAGCAATTATTATATCATTTAAAGGATGCTCAGGATTAGATATTACTATATCTTTAAACTGTTTTGTCTTATACATTTTCATAATCTAAAAAAAAGTAAGGAGATAAAACTAATTACCTCCCTACTAAACACAAAAATACATAGTTATCGTACTGGACAAACTATACTTTGTAACACATAATAAGCTGGTATAAAACCAGTAAAAACAGCTAAAGTGTTTCTACCTAATAGGATTAAAATTATTGTTGCTATAATCAGCTGTAACTCGTATTTTCTATATTGCTCTATATTTAAAGTTTCCATTTATATACCTAATTTTTTTTGTACTTTATCTATTTGATAAGTATTGTTTACTACTAAAAATAATATAGTAACTCCTAATATAAAAAAACCCTCTCTCATTTTAATATCTTTTTACATAGAGTATATTAAAACCATCTTTAAACTCTACTTTACACATATAGCCTGATGACTTATAAAACCCTAATTTTTCTTCTATTTCTTTTAGATCCTTAGATCTTGCTACTTCTAAAAATTGTCTAGCATCAATTAACTTAATCATGTTTTTTGTGTTTTTAATTATTTAATCAGTAGGCCATTTACCAGCAATTAACAAAGATGTAACTACTGAAAAAGCCAAAACAGTAATAGCTATTTTACCTAGCTGTTTATTATCAGGTATAACAAACTGATCTAATTCAGGATTATTCTTTTTAAGGCCTTGATTATAGTGTACTAAGGCCTCTACCATGAATACTAAAAATGTTATTACTGTTATTTTTCTCATTTTTTTGTTTCTAAATAGTTTTTACCATTATAGTAAAATGTAGCTAAAGCTATTAGTATCAATACCATTTTCTCAGTATTGTTTATACCAGTAGCTTTATAACCTATGTAAAGTAAAAAAGGAGCTATAAAGAAAATATCTAGTAGCCTTATTGACTGACTTTTAGATACCTCCCTACAGCTCATCTCATTTACCTCAATATGATCCATTATTTTTTATAAAAAGCAATATATACTAACAATCCGATCATAAGTACATGATGCACATTCATGCCACCCAAAAACTTATCACTTTTTAAATCTAAATTAAAATTCATTTTACACTTATTATTTATTAAACACTACTTATTCAAATTTCTAATTTTAGCCTTTACACTATCTAATTTTCTTCTCCAAAAAGCTAATTTTGTAGTATAAGGCTTAGTTTTTCTTGTCCAGTAATCAACCTTTTTTTGGAGCTTTTTCTTTTCCCTTTGTAACTTAAAATATCTTATTGATTTGCCTATTGCCATACTATTTACTTTTAATCAATATCACATTGACTCATAAAACCAAAAAAGTTAAGATCGTAAACTCTTTCATTTTTAGCCTTGTCCTTACTAATTTCTTCTACCTCAATATCAGTATCATACTCCAATCTCTCATCTGCCCATTCAAACTCAGCCTGAGCTAATTCTTCTGCATCTTTTTTACAACTTGCTTTTAAAACATACTCAAAATCTCCTGATCTAGTAACTGTTATTTTGTAATACTTTGCCATACTAATTATTTATTTGTTCTGCCATATAATATATAGCCATCTTTACGCTTTACTGTTCTAAAGTAATTCATTTTTCTACCTAAGAATCTAAAACCATCCTTAAACTTCTTTTTACTTTTAAGAATATCAGTTTTATTCTTTTTAATATCTAATAGATAGTAATACTTACCTCCTACCTTTTTTTTACCTATAAAGCCTCTCATTTTCTTTTTATCTCCTAATTCCTTTGCATCTACTTTACTGGCCTTACCTCCCATTACAGCTGAGTAAACTCTAGCATACGCCCATTGTTGAGGACTTTTAACATTTTTCCTTACTGAGGCTGGATTAGAATAATAAGCTCCCTCTCCTTTCTCAAAAATTTGTTTTATGCCTTTATAAGGCCTACCAGTAATCCTAGCTATATCTCTAAGGCTGTGAGCTTTATCCTTAGCAAAACCATACTTTTTATTGAACTTTTGCTTATAGGTTAAGGCCATTTTACTTTTTAAGAACTTTGTTAATTTTAGCTAATACGAATCTATATTTATCTAATCTTTTTTGGTACTTATCGAACTCCCTATTATTTCTTACTTTATCTTGCATTTTTTGATTATACTTAATACCATCTTGCAAAATAACCTTTTGTAATCCTAAATCAAATTTTTTAGCATTAGTATAATATCTAATTCCAGCACCAGCTTTACCTCTACTAATACCAAAAGATGACTTTATAGTTTGTTTAGCATTTTTACCTATTACAACTTGCATTCCCATAACTACTTATTTAGAATATCAACTAATTTAGTACCATATCCTACACTTTTTAACTTAGAATTAGATCCTTTAGGTATATATTCTCTAATAGAATAACCCATAAATTCTTTTTTACCAGTACGATAATCAGTAGAATAACTTTTAGCATAAATATATACTCTACCTGATCTAGTTTGATGTACTTTAAAATCACTCATTCTTTGTCCAAACATTTTCATAGTTTTAGAATCAAAGTAATAAGGAGCATCCTTTTTAGTATTACGCTTAATCTCAGCCATTGTAGGCTTTTTCATTTTCATTTTCTTTGCCATTATCCCCAAATGTTTATTTTACCTCCATATACAAAATACTCCATGCTAGTACCATCTTTACCTATAGCCTCATAATAAGGCACAAAAAAATCAAAATTTCTATTACCAGCATTGTGAAACTGTAATAGCTCAATAGTTTTTAAATTTTGTACTATATATTCCTCTCGATAGCTATAAGGACTATTTTTCCTTCTAACTCCCTTAGGAGTAAAACCTAAGTTATATAAGTACTTTTTACCTTTTGCTACTTGACTAGCATCTAATTTAGTACCATCCTTATCAGCCACTAAATCATTTAATTTTCCAGCCTCAGGATAACCTACTTTATTCATGTAGTTTTTTAAGGCATTCATCTCTTTTTCAGTTAGTTTCTTTTTCTTAGCTAACTTTGTGTAATCGTATTTCGCCATAATTATTTTTTATTCAAATATATATAAAATATATATAACTAGCTATTATCTTTTTTTGTTACCTCTCCTACAGCTGATAATACAGCAAATAGTATTAAAGATACTATTAAAACATTTTTTAAGCTAGGCTCTTTTAAACACATTATCTAGCACCTAAATTAGTTTGTAAAGCTGTAGGTATTGATGTTCCTAAAGTACTAATTACTGAATTACTACTTGTAGCACCTGATCCTAAATTAGTATTACCAAAACCACCTCCTAAATCAGCCTCAGCCACAGAAACATTAGTAGTACTCTCAGTAACATTTCCTGAAACTCCAGCACCACCTAAATTAGAAATTATAGCATTTTGCTCATAGGCCTGAATACTAGGTATTACAACTTGATCTCCAGCTCCATATAATCCCCAATCTACTAACATAACATCAGCTAAAGTTTGATTATCTACTAAAGCAAAATCACAATTACCAAAAATAGGAGCTGATAAACTGGTATTAGTATATTTTCTGCATTTTTCTTTTAAATAATTTAAGGCTTGTTCAGGAGTATTAGTAACTCCATATTCACTTTGAGCTATTTCTATAAAGTAATTAAGCTCAGTTAAAAAGCCTTGTAAATTTGCATATAAGCTAGTACTCATAAAAGCACCAGTTTGATTAGTAGAATAGAAATTCCAGTAAGTACATAATTTAGGACAAATTTCAGCCTCAGCAAAATTCTCCAAAGTAGGATAATTATCTAAAATAGTACTAGGAGTAACATCTATATTAGGATCAAAATCAGCAACACCTGATCCTACACAAACACTTTGTTGCATACCTCTTGAATTAGTACTTCGAGCTGTAGCCATGCCTTGAGGACAAGGATCAGCATCATTAGGATTAGCACACGCTGGAGGTACTGACAATAAGCCTAAATCTTCACAAGTATTTCCACTAATTCCTACATCATGAGTACTGGCCTGAGAATCAGGACACCCAGTATAACAAACTATTAAATTGCTTTCAACTGGAGCATTAACAGTATTAGTATTACTAGCACCTCCATTAGTAACTGCATTCATAGTAGCATCTACTTCATTTGTTTTTCTCCTAGCTCTCATAAAAAAGAATAAGCCTAATAATAAAGCTAGAGCTATCAATATATTTCTATTTTTTTTATCCATTTTTTTATTTTCTTTTTCTATATATAATATAAGCAATTCCTATTAAAACTAACATAACAAAGAAACCTATTGCATTAGTTATTTTTCTTTGTTGCATGGCACTTAAATATAAACCCTCAGCATTCCTTATAGGCTGAGGCTCATATTTACCAGTAGCTATCCAAGCACCTACTGCATTTAATACATTACCAGCTGTATTCAAATAATCAGCTGGAGAAACTGTAGGATTATTTTCCATCTACTTTTTTACTTTTTTTAGTACTACAAGTACAATTACACTTACTACGAGTACACTTATTAGCTGGAGCAAATTTTTCTTGTAATCTGTCAATCCATCCTCTCCACCTAATGACTGTAAGAATCTCGCTAGAAAATTTTTTTTTTTACCATCTAACGCTATATCGCCAAATTTTCCTGAGGTATTGTCCCAGTAACCAAATTCAGGCCTTACATCAAAATGTATAAAATCATCATAATAGCCAAAACCATTGATGCCTAAACTTCTTAAAGTTTGATATACCTCTCCCTGATCTCTCAGCTCAGCATATAACTGGCCTATAAGCTCATCATTTTGAGCTGGATTACAAGCCTGAAAATCTACAGCACCCTCACTCGTTCTATGCCTTGAATTTTCATTAGATCCTATTAAAGCATTACCTAATTCAGTACGATAAGTAGATGTTATACAAATAGGCATATCATAAACTGATCTTACTAACTGCACAGCTTGTATTAGCTTATTGCTAATAGTATGGCAATTAGGAGCATCAGCTGACTTACTATAAAACTCAGATACTAAAAAATTTTCAGTTATCTGAGTATTATCTCCTTTGCATATTTGTATTAAATCACTCATTAGCCAAATTTAGGCACTAAAAATCTATTCCTTCTCAATGTATTTTCTCTTACTCCATACAAACTATCAGGATGTCCATTTCTAGGCACATTCCTTACAAAAGGAGCTACTGGTAGCCTATTTTTTGCACTACTTGTATTTAAAGATGTAATAGGCTTTCTGCCCTTTTGAGAAATTGTATTTATTAAAACTCTAGCCATAACTTTATTTTTTTATTTTATCTACCAGTACCCTGAACTGTTGTAAAAGTACTTTGTTGAGTAGGCCTACCTGATGCTACACTACTACTACCATTACCTCCACAAACACCATTAACTGGATCGGTTAAATTACCAGCACACACAGTAGTATTAGGAGTAGTACTTACCATTTGATTACCATTACAACAAAGTAAAGTAGGATTATTAGGATAAGGAGTATCAGCATTAGCATCAGCTATAATTATATCTACTGGAGGCCTACCTCCTACTACAGTAGCTGTATTTTGAGCTTTTGCTCTATTACCTTTAATATAAAAGTAGTATAATAGCAATAAAGCTATTAAAATCATTCCTATTCTCTTTTGGTCTTTATTCATCTTTAAAAATTTATATTGTATTTATTTTTAGCATAGTTATTTAAAACTTCTATTTCTCTATTTGTAAGCTCCTTTGTAAAAAAACCTATCTCATAAATTCTACCTAAAAAATACTGAGCTGAATTATTAGCTTTACCTACAAATATATCAGAATTACTAACTGGAGTACCAGTAATAGTACTAGGAGCTGATTCTTCTCCATTCCATAAGGTTCGTAAAGTACCATCCACACCTCCTATAGTACTAATAGCTGTACCTATTAAATCAGGATTAGCTGGAGCTACAGTTTCAGTAGTAGTACTACCAGCAAAAACACTATTAGATAATTGAGTAGTATTACTTAAAAATCTAAAAACAAAAGTATTAGGATTACGACCTCCAGTAATTCCTGAAACTGTATTAGTAGCCTCATTATCTACTACAGCAAATATACTATAAGATGCACCTAAATTTATACTGGCTGGAGTAGTTTTATCTGATGTACTAGCTATGTATAAAAATTCATTACTACCATCAAAATTAGTATAGGATAATCCTAAAGGACTACTGGCATTAGTGTATTCAGGCTGATCGTTTGTAGTAGTATTAGTTAAAACAAAAGATGTACGAGCTGATGGATTAACAGTAACATTATCAGGATTACTTAAATCAAAATAATAAGGTAAACTACCAATATCTAAAGGACTTGTATTAGCATTTACAGTACGATTATTTATACTTATTGTATTTAATTGTATTCCTAGTGTAAGCATTTATTAAGGTATTATTCCATAGCATATTACAGCTCCACTTTGTAATTGTATAGAAATAAAATTTCCAAATAAATAAGTACCAGCTGGTACAGTTTCGCCATCTATTCCAGTAGTACCATCTTCATCTCCATTACGATCAAGAATTTTTAATTTACCGACTTGAGATGTTTCATAAAAATATAAGCAATAAGTACCAGTAATATCCTCTAAAGCTGTACCAGTTAATACTTGAAACCCATCTTGCCCTAAAATTTTTGAGGCTGAACTTACAAAACCTCCTACTCCATAGTTTACTGCCATATCTTAAATTCCGTTATCGTTATGAGGTATAATATAATACTTCGTTTGTTGTATCTCTATGTATTGATTAAAAGCTCCTTGACTTTGATTCAATTTTGTGTTTAAAAAGTTAGTAGCATTAAGCTCTACTGTAACTACTGATTCTCTAGCTGGTAAATTATATTGTCTTGATCCACCCTGAATAGCAAAACCATCTAAAAAGATACCATCTCCTACATAATCATTTATGCTTAAAATATGTCCGTTTCCATCCAGCCATAGCTGACAATTAAAAGATGGATTATTTGTAAGTACATACATATCAGGCCTTAGAGCTTGACACAAATACTTAAAAGATCCACCCTCAGGACTTGTAAAATTACCTCTTATCATTTTTTTAATTCTTTTAAAGCTCTACTACCAAAATAAACTAAAGCAACTATCAATAAGGCTTTGTCCATGTAACACCAAATACCACTCGTACAAGTTAATCTACTATTCTCCATCTGCAATTAGTTTATCTAATTTTCTATTTACTCTAAAAAGCATTACAATAACTAATATATGTACTGCATACCAAATATAAGCACCTCTATCTCTCATTATTTCCTTTTTCTACCAGCTCTATTATGCTTATATACTCCATAAACAACTCGGCCTCCTCTAGTCATTTTTACTACTCTAGCCATTTTGCCCTCAGATCTTACCATTTTAGCTTTTAATTTAGCCTGAGCTTTCATTCTATAAGTACCAGCTAAAGTAAACATCTTATTCCCTAATTTTCGCTGTTTACGATTCTTAGCACCAAAATCTCTAGTTTTACTATACTTTACAGCCATATTACGACTTTTTAAATACTGTTATTTTACCAACTGATGGCCTATAAGCATCAGCATCAGGATGTCCTCCACAAGTATAAGGCATATCAACTACTACTAAGCTAGATGCAAACTCAGGATCTCCATCACATTGACCTAAGCACATGACCTCCCAATAACCATCTAAATTAGGATTAGATAAATCATTTTCAACTTTTACAAAATCTCCTACAGCAATATCAGATCCATAGCCACCTACTACATGAATACCAGCAAAACCCATACTACCATTTTCCACTACATCCTCTACTCCTAATTGAGGTACTGCATTACAGCCTATCCAATCATAACTCATAGTACCTACACTACTCCAATTTCCAGTAGGTAGCTCTCCACTACCCTTACGAGATCCTAAAGCCATTCTCATATAGAATCTATAGGCAAAATAAATAGCTAAAGCTATAATCAATAGCATTATAACCATTCTACCTTTTTTGCTCTTTAAAAACTTTTTCATTTATCTTTTTTTACTTTATCTTTTATTCTATTATAAACATCTTTGCTAAACATAGATATTATACCTCCTACAAAACCTAGTACTATTGTTTTAGTAATATCTCCAGCACCAATTAAAGATGCTGAAACTAAAACATCTCCAGTAATAAAAGCTAACATCCGATCATTCACAACTTAATAGCTTTAGTAACTACCTCAGATAAAATTAAAGCACCAATAAACAGTACAAAAATTTTAATCATGCTTTCAGTAGTTAAGTTAATATCAACTTGAATTGCTTTATTGCCTCCCAATACTGAGCCTATATCTATTAAATTAGATCCCTCATTCATTATTTTCTAATTTTTCTAATAATAATTATAGTAACTATTAAAACTAAAATTACTACAGCTATACCTATAAATTTTTGAGTACTCTCAGATTGAGGAGTAGCTACATATCCACCCCCTCCACTAGGATTAGGCTGGTATTTTATAGCTGAAAATAAGCTACCAGCACCCTGAAAAATAGCACCTATTCCAGTAAGCCACTCTTGAGGAGTACTTTGAGATCCCCAGCTACCAGTATTTCCTGAGCTAGTAGTATCAGATCCTGATGTAGTATTAGCATATCCTGATGATGGATCTAAAGGAGTAAAGCTACCATCAGCATTAAAAGTACCATATTGTCCAGTTACACTATTAAACCCTAACTCATCCATAAACTCTATTTTTTACCTTTAAACAATCTAAATTTATTAGGAGCATTAGGATCTTTAGCCTTATTAGGCAAAATAAATTCTACTACTCTAATAACTTTATTTAAAATACTATTATCCTTTTCAGATGGAGTAAGCCTAAATACAACCTCTAAAAGGCCTAAGACCATCCATACAATTACGCTAGTATCAGCACTATTTATAAATTCCATAACTTTTTTTTATTCAGCTGTAGTTTCAGTAGTTTGCTCAGCATTAGCCTGAGCATTAGCACCACACCCACATCCTGATGTTAATTTATTAGATGTTTTATTTTTATTATATCTCATAAAAAGATATAAAGCCAATAATCCACCCCCTATATATAAAATGTTTTTATTCATTAGCTTGTACGCTTTCGAGCTACATTAAAATTAAGCATAGGATTACGCTTTCTACGAGCTAATTCTCTTGTTGCTGATACCTTAGGAGTAACTGGAGAACTAGGCCTAGCATATAAAGATACTGGCTTCATTCGAGCTACTGATGGATACCTCATAAATCTTAGGCCTCTAGCTGTATTTACCAGCTGTCCTTGACCTAAATCGGCTTGTTGCATAGCCATGCTATTACCTGCCTTTAAATTATTTGGATTATACATTTTTTATTAAATTATTTGTTAAACTTGACCTTTTAATTTCGCCTCTTACATTAGAGCTATTATTTATAGATGCTACACTTTGAGCCTCCCCAGTAGCTCCACATGGCTGAGATGAGAAAACAGTATAATAAACAAATTCGCTACCATTCCACTCACGATAGGTACACTTATACTGTCCATCTCTATTTTTAAAATCTGAGCTATAAACTAATTCTGCCATACTACGCTAGATTATATATATCTTTTGAATCAACATAACTTTGTTTAGGCCTTGTTAAAAAGTAAAAACCTACTAACAATCCTAATACTAAAGCTATTTTTCCTAAATTCTTTTTCATTATTTATATTTTTTTAAAAAGTAAGCACCCACTCCAGTAAGTACCAAAACTATTAAAGCTGGTATAATATATCTTTGTACTTTAGTAAAAAAATCTACTTGCTCAGTACGAGCTATAACCAAATTCGTATTAGCTACTATATTATTAGTTTCCTGAATACTTTGCTCTAAATCATTATATAGATCAGTATTATTTACATCAGTTTCAAGCTCAGCCTGAACATTAGCCATTATAGTAGCTAGATTCTCTAATCCATTATTAAAAATTCCAACTATTTGATTCCATCCATTACGATAGTTTCCTAAAGTTTCGCTAGTTTTATTACATAAATAATCTTGATTATTACAGCTACATTGAAAGCCTAAAAACCCAGTACATTGAGCTTGTTCTCCTTGCCCACATGGAGCTGTACCTCCAGTACATTGAGTATCTAATAAACCCCAAAAACAATAGTTTTGCTGAGCATGAGCTTGTCGCTGTTGCATCCATTGTTGTACCTCTTGTAAATAATTTACTACATCTAAATTACTATAAGCTCCTAAATCTACATTTAAATATAAAGCTATCTCGTTTTGAGCTGATGTATTCATGCCACTATTATAGGCCATATTACAATTAGCTGTAGGAGTATAAGTTACATAATCGACTGATCTATCTATACTATTAAAAGTTTTTGTTGCCATATCTTTTTTTTTAAAATTGTAGGCCTGACTTAACCCAAATTCCTTTCATCATTTCTAATTCACTACAGCCACCTACTCCAAACAAACCTACTTGACATTGAGGAACTCCACATGTAAAATTATCGTCATCTCCATAACCTAAACAGCCTGTAAGATAATTTATAGAACTACACAGCTCATAGTAGTAGTATTGAAAAATTGTTTTGTCATCTCTAATGCCAAATTCCTGAGCTACCAATATAAGATCAGCTCCATTTAATCCACAAAGGCTACTAAAAAGAGCCATTTCATCAGTACCTCCTCCTTGCATAGCATTGTATTGTATATTAGCTATATTTCCAGCCTCAGCTATAGATATAGATGGCATTGGAACTGATCCAGTATTTTCGGCTGGAGGCTGAGCATCATTTAAACCATTAAGAAAATCTTGATTATTTTGATCTATTTGATCTGCCTGATTTTCCTCAGGTGTTTTTTTTCTAAATAATTGTGTTGCTAATTTATATAGCACAAAAATTATAACCCCTATTGCCACAACCTTGACAATTACAAGCCTATAATCTCCACTAAAAAATTTACCTTTTGCCATCCCTTTTTTGTCTTACTGTAATATATTTTATATATACAAGTAAAAAATAAATTATTTTTTTTTGAGCAAAATTGCTACTCTAGTAATTTTTCTGTATTTAAACATCTCAAAGTTTTGATATACTGATACCTCAGAACAGTAAAAATGCCTTAGAGAGCTTAAAACATAGCTTAAATCGGATGTATTAAAATTTAAAAAATAGAGAAATTAGGCCTTTTTAAAGCCTAAAATCTCTCATTTTTTTGCTACCAAAAACTTAGTTTTTTGACTTATTGTGCCATAGCATTAGCACCAGCATTAGCACCAGCATTAGCATTAGCTGATCCTGATCCAACACCTACGCCACCCATTACGCTAAGGCCACCATTTCTGCGACCAAATAAAACATAACTTAAAGCTACTGCGACTAATACAGTCATAATCATTTTTCTATCCATCTTATTTACTTGTTAAAAGTTTATACATTAAAATTAAAATTACAATCAAAATTGCTCCACCTAAGATCAATCCAGTTTGTCTTGTTCTTGCTGTTTGATAAGCATAGTAATCTGATGTAGCCTGATTTGATGGCCTACCAGTTATTAAGCTACCTAAAGCATCAATAGTTTCAGGAGTAAAAAAATCAATTACAAAATTTCCAGCTCCAGCTGTCCAATGAGGCTGAGGAAAAGCTATTGACTCATCAGCCATAGTACAGCCAACTACAATTTCCTCTCCATCAGCATTAGTTTCAACTTGAGCTATGCCCATGCAATTACAATGTTCACTATTTAAAGCCTGATTCATTTTATTTTTTCTTACTTATTACTACTATTACCATTACTAAAGCTAATAATCCAACAATAACATAAAATGTACTTTTGTTAATACCTAAAATTTTATTTTCTGCCTCAAGCCTTTGCTGTTCAGCTAATAACTGTGCTTGTTGTTCAGCATAAATTTCGGCTGTTTCTTTTTCTTTTTTAGATCGAACCACACCAGCTATTGCACTTCCAACTGTTGCTACAGCACCAATTATAGCTACTACTACAGCAACTGATAAACCTCTAGGACATGGTGGATTAGGACACTCAATTTGTTGCCTTAAACCTCCAGTATAATTATCGGCATCATCTAAATAAGGTACATTTAATATATCTTGTATATCAGATTCAGGAGCTGTTATCATCAGCTCATCTAAAACCTCTCTAATCGTTTGATTAGATGGATTATTAGGTAATTCAACTCCATAGGATGTAAGATTCTCAGAAACTGCATTAGGATTATTATCTATAATAAAGTTTATAGCAAAATCTCCATTATTTGCTACATTTTCTAAGATTTGTTCGTTAGTTAAATTCATTTGTTAAAATAATTTGATGTTGATAAATAATTAGATCAGGCCATGCTGGAGCTTTCACCCCCCAGCATTCCTAATCTAAACTAACTTAAATACATCCTATTAAGTTAAAAATCCTTCAACAAAGAAAGTAAGAGTAACAGTTTCAGATGCTTTTACTACTACTTCGATAGCTGTTTGAGAATCTACAATAAATCTCTCATCAATCGTAAGTAATAAAGAATCAAACTGAGTATTACGCTTAGCCTTTGCAATTACATTTGGATGCTTTACGATACGACCATCAATAGATCCACGAATAATATCAAAAGCATTAGCAAACTGTGATGCTGAGCTTGATGTTTGGTAGTTAAAACCATTGATTACAATAGGATTAGCTACTGTAGTAGCTGTAATTGCTGAAACTGGAGAAATAGTACCAGTAAAAGTACCAGCTCCTGATCCACTACCTTGAATTGCTGAAACTACTTGATCAGCATCAAAAAATCGAGCTGTTTGAGTAGCATTAGATACACTTGATGCGTACTCTAAGCTAAAAGCTGAAACGCTATCTTGATTTGTTATTGTTCTTGCCATTTTTTTTAAAAAATTAAAATTGTTTACTTAATATAATCTAAAGGATTAACAAAACTTTTTTTATAAACATCTAAATCGCCATAAACTGACTGTGCTTTAAAAGTATTGTTTACCATATTAGCTTTTTTTACTTGATTCAATAATCCACCAGCATTAGTAGGTTTCAAGGCTCTAGGCCTTGATGGACTGCATGATGTAGATAAATTTGCATCTCCATAGTGAGCTACACCTTGTTGCATAGACAAAGGAGCTTGAGGCTTTAACATATTAGTACTATCCTTTTGATAATCATAAATAGTATTTATATCATCAACTGGTACTAAATCAGGCTCTCTAAACTCTAAATTTTTACCTTGTACTGTTAAATCAACTGGAGTAGGATATAAATTTCCACCTCCATTTTGTGCAACAGCTTGACTAAAAACTTTATCTTGACAAATAGGAGCATTAGGTATTCTAGCACATATCTTTTTATATTCGCTAGTATTCTGAGCTAACGCTAATATATATTGACTACAAGCCTTTGAATAAGGCTGTCTAGCACAATAATCTCTAGGAGAATCTAACGCTTGTTCGCTAAGTATTCCTGAGCATTCAGGAGAATTAGGATTAGCATTACAAAATTTTTCTAAATTCAATGTAGATGAAACTAAACCAGTTTGCTCTCCTATTGAGGTACTAACTGTAGTAGGCTCAGAAATTGTAGGAGGTACTAAAGGCCTTTCAGATGTTATTCTAGTAGGCTCTACTGTTTTAGTTTTTATCGGATCAGTTTTTTTAACTTCAGCCATGAATCATTAAAATTAGGCACAAAGATTAAAAACTGTAAAATCAAAAAAAAATATATCAATATATAATACTGATAAAATTTTTATATATCTCTAAGTGAAATAATTTTATAGTGATGATGATTAGGATGCGAATTTATATCATTTCTAATACCAGCTATCCTATCAATCCTATCCCTATCCATAGTACCTCTAAGCCTTTGTAAACTATCATTTGTCTTAAATAATATAAGATGAGTAGCAAAAGTATAAAAATCAGGAGGTATCTCAGATGTACCATGAGCTACAGCAAAAATATCTACACTATTTTGCCTCCTACGAATCAAAACTTTCCTTATAGCTGTTTGTAGCCTTTTACCAGCATAGTACCTACAGTCATCCAAAACTAAATTACCATTTTGAAAATTTATAAGCTCCTCAATTTCCTCCTCATTAGGAGCTATTACTTTACCTGATCCCTCAGGCATATTAGGTATATCTGCGTAATCAATTTCCTTAACATCTCGCCACTCATAACCATCAGGATCAACAATTAAAGTACGCTTACGATTCAACCCTTTTAATATATTTCTAAGTAAAGTAGTTTTACCAGTACCATTAGTACCTACAACAATAAAAAATAATCCTTGCCTTTGCATTACTTAATTATACTTTTTAAAAGATTCTTATTATTAACAATCCATTTATTATACGAATTTTCTAAGCTAACATCAATAACTTTCATTTTTGAATCTCTAAAAAAAATATCTTTATTATTATTTATATTATACTCGATATGATCTAAAATATATTCATTATTAAACTCTTGATGAGAATAATCTTTAATTTTTTGCTTTATACGATCTACTCCATACATAAAAGAATAGTGATGCCCACAATCAGAAATTGTGTTTAAATTATTAGTATCAATATCAATAACCTTAAACACATCATTAAAATTTAATTCTTTTAATATCTCATATTTAACAGCTACTGTACCTTTCATCATATAATTTTGAACTAAGTTTATATAATAATAAAATTGTAAAAAAGTTAAAACATTTATTTTATTGTAATCAATTAGATTAAATAATTTATCAATTTCAGGTATTTCGTCAATATCTGAGATTAAAACTAAATCATTATCATTAGCTACATTTATTAAACCATTTTTAATTTCTGATCTTTGATAATTTTCTATATCAAAAAAACCTCCATCATTATTATAGCTATAATTTTTAGGCTTATCAGTAACTACATTGTGTATAATTTTATGATTAAATTTTTTAAAATTATTTTTATTTTCTAAATAGTGTAATCGCTTTTTATTTCCTGAAAATGTAAAATAACTTTCAGTTAATACAAAATAATCTACACTATCATTTAAGCAATTTAGCCTAAGATCTAATAATTCCAATTCATTGTTAAATAAAAAACAATCAAAAATTTTCATTACCATAAAATTTGATCTGCATAAAAACCAGCTGTACCTCTTTTTAACCTATCTTTTTTATGCCTCATCTTATATAATTTTCTTCTCACATTAGCATAATTCATGCCTTTTTTTTGAATATAAGTAGCATAATCATTATATCCTTTAGCTCCTATAGATGCTACTTTTTTACCATCTTTAAAAACATCTATTTTTTTGCCCTTACGAGTACTAGGCCTGATCTCCACACCTAAAGCCTTAGCCTTTTTATACTGCAACTGTTTTATCTTATACATATTACCATTTTTTTTGAGGACACTCTTGACTAAAAATTTTAGTTTTTAAGGCCAAATTACAACCACAAGTAAATACATCTCCATTATCTTTATAAGTAGGCTGTAAAAACTCTCCACAAGTTAAGCCTACAATTTTATTATTTCTACTATGCTTACACTCTCTACAAGTATTAAGCCTTTGCTCTTGTTTTTCTTTTGTCGCTTTTAAAGGCATCTCTCTTAATCAATTCTAATTCAACTAATTTTTTATGAGGCTTACCAGCCTCTACTGGCTTACCTAAATTGTTTTTTAAATATCCTTTAGTATGTATATCTAAAAGCATCTCATTACTCATATTGATTATATAGTGTTCAGCCCATAAAGGTATATCAGCCTCAAAAATTCTATTTCCTTTTTTATCTAAGTGATATTCTTTATTGCCACTTTCAAAATCAGTAACAGCCTCAAATAATTTATTTTTATCTAATCCACTCATATTACTTTTTTTTAGATGTTTTACGCTTTGCTCTAGGCTTACTGTCTAAAGTACCCTTAGGCCTACCTCTTTTACGCTTTACTTGAGGTTTAGGAGCATCCTGAGGCACTACAATAGGAGTAATATCAGCTGGATCGTTACGATCTACATACTCATCAGCTACAGCTGAGGCCATAGGCACTACAACTGGCTCAGGAGCTGGAGCTAATTTTGGCTTAGGAGCTTTTTTAGGTATAGGTAAAGGCTGTAATTGTTTTTCTCTAGCCTCCCTTTGCTTTTTTATAGCCTCATCTTTAAGCCTCTTTTTCTCTTGAAAGGCTGTAACATACATAGGAGCATAAACTACAGCTACAGCTACTATAAACATAACCTCAGGAGATACCTTTTTCTCTCTCTTAGCTAAAAGCAACTCTAAAGGCCTTTTTATTTTCTTTTTCCTAGCATCAGAAACTTTGTATTTTTCTTCATTACCCCAGTCATTAGCGACCAGCATAGCTCCATTACACATAACCATATCCAAAATTTCTACGCCCATCTCAGCCATCAGCTTATAGTCATCAAATAGATAATCCATATCATCATCTGAATAATCATCTTTTGATTTGTCGCTTTTGAAACTACCGTTTAAAGTATCATCTAAATCATCAATATCATCATCTAAATCATCAGAATTATTTTCAAATAAAGGCTGAGTAGTTTCCTCCTCATCTCTCAGCTCATTTTCCTGAACTGGTATATTTAAGGCATCAATAAGGCTTTTTTGATCTACAGTAACCTCATCAGATGTTTGCTCTTGATTATCTACCTCTTGTACGATATCCTCAGGCTTAATTCCTAAAGCCTGATCTACTTCTTTTTCTTTTGTGCTTTCAATATCCATTTTTTATTATTTTTAAAATTCTCCTTTTTTTTATGCCTCCTTACTACAGCTGGACTGTATAGATCCATTAAGGCATCAACATCTTTAATATCTTTTTTAGTTATTTTCAAAATTAAAATTGCATAACTGTTTTTCTACTGTATCAAAAATTTTCTCTAAAGCTGTTTGCTCAGCTGTAAATTTTGAGCAAAACGAAAATATATTTATAGTACGATCTCTTATATCTAAATAAATTTCATAGTTTATATTTCCCTCATAGTAAAATTCGTTTATCTGACAAACAATTCTATGATAAGCTAAAAATTGCTCGAAACTATTTTTCTTCATATAACAATCAAAAGCCTCAGGATAATTATCTATTATTTTTTGCCAATCAAAACGATCCATATTATTTAGATCTAAATTATACCTCATTTATATTACAAATATATTTTTTTATTTGCTTTTTTGGTACTGAAAATAATTTTTGTTGCTTATTATCTTTGTAAACATACACTCTTACATTATCATGTATATTTACAGCTACAATTTTATCTTTCTTTTCAACGCTACAATCATATCCGTAATTATACATTATACTCTCTACTATTCTTTTATTTAAAGAATCATGATTTGCTTTTTCTTGAAAATAAATACCATCAACCCAATACATTAAAAAATCATCATAAATAGTATTACAGCAATAATTCATACACTCATCAACTTCGGCTGTAATTACTCTCCATACTTTAGATAAAAATTCATTTTCTATTACTTTAACATCTACTAGCTCTCCATTTTTATAGTATTCAATATGCTTTTTAGTAGCTATAGATCCCAGTAGCCTAAGCCTCCAGCTCTTGCGTAAATTCAAACATTTATTATAAAATTTTTCGCTAATAAAACCTAAGTTAAAAGCTGTCTTATAATAAGCCTTAGTAATATCCACTTCATAGGCATTATCGTATTCGTAATACTCTCCATGATTATTTATTTCATACATAGATTTGTGAAACCTAAAATAAATAGTAGGCTTAATTTTATTCATTAAGCTAATTGTATTTTTAGGTAAATTTTCAGCACGATCTAAAACTTCTTTTTTTAATTGCCTTTGTAAAATTATCTCTCTCATAGAGATAGGATTATCAGAAAATAGATATTTTTCATTATTATACTCTATTGTAATACTATTAGATGTACGAGCTATTACATGATCTATTTTTAGATCTTTAAGCATAGCTATAGTTTCAGCTGGAGATCCAGCACATTTAATAGTTATTTTAGAGCTTTTTTCTGCCATCTAAAAATGATATATTATATAATTTATTATTCTCTTGATTGATGAGCTTTACAGCCTCCTTATAAGCATTTTTACCAGTAAAAGTAAACTTCTTACCTGAGCTATCAGTAATTCTAATAATAGCATTAGTATTATTTACTTTATTATTCCTAAAATCTAATCCTTTTTTTATTGAATCTAAAATACTATGCTGTTGTATATTTAAAGATCTACTGGAGCTAAATTTTTTAGTTTCAAAAACTCCTTTTGCCTTAGCTATAGATATTTTATTATCCTTAGCTATTTTTCTTACTATTTGCGAATCAGCAAAAGATAAAAACTGGCCTTTTTTATTTCTTAATTGCTTAGGCTTTTTTGTTTTTACTTTGGCCTTAGTAACTCTAGTTTGTTTTCTGAGCTTTTTAAATTCAGGCTTTGATAAATCTAATTGAGTATCATTTTTTGCATCTACTATAGCTACATCAGGAGCAGTATAATCTAAAGACAATTCAACTGTTTTACCCTCAGCATCTACAATCTCGTTAGCCTCTACAGTAAATTTAGTGTAATTTTTATCTTTTGCCATTTTTTATTTTATCCATTACATTACCTTTAAATTCATAAGATCCTATGTGATTGATATCCACATCAGGATATAACCACACTTTGCCTCCTATCTCTCTCCACCTATCGCAAAAGGCAAAATCTTCGGAAATAAAATCTCCAGCCTCATCTATATAAGTATCAAATAAGCTATAACCATCATAGCCTCCCTTTTGATAATCATGCTCAGCATTTTTTAAATTATATTTATGCTCAGGATATTTTTCTACCATCTCCAAAAGCATTTTTCTACTCATCATTAAAAAACCAGTAGGTAGCCTTGAAACTTCAATAAGGCCTTTTTTATTCATCTCTATTTTGCCCTCAGAATATACCTCATCTAAAAAAGTAAAAGCATACTCATTAGATAATACATTAGCTGTATATTCATCAATTTTTGGATTATCATTTATTAAAGTTTTTATCCTATCAAATTCTAATCTTTTTTTAGCATAAACACCTCCTACTAAATCTACATCCAGCTCCAGCATCTCTAAAACTTTATGAGCATCAAATTTTAGATCTGAATCAATAAACATAAAATGTGTAGCATCAGTAAAATGTAAAAAATTACTAATCATATCTGATCTACCTTGATGTATCAAGCTACAATGAAAATTATATACTACATTCATTTTTATATTTGCTGTTTTACATAGGCTTACAAGATGGCATAAACTTTGAGCATATTGTAAATTACATTTGCCATCATTAGATGGAGTACCAATTATTAAAGTTTTATTTTTCATTTAATGTATTTTTAGTGTTATCAATTATAGTATTATAGTTAATTTTTGATGTAAATTTCAAGTAATTTTCTTTGTATTTTTCTTTTAAATATATATGAGCTATTGTTTTATATTTATCTATCTCTCCATTATCTAGTACATACAATTTTACTTTTGTATTTTTAAGTATTTTTTTTATATTTTTTAAGGTATTTTTATGTAATTTTTGAGGTAATTTTTCAATGAATTTTTCAGCATTTTTTTGAGCTATTTTTTCAAGCATATTTTTAGGCAAAGTTAAACTACTCTCCTTTTGATCTTTTGAATAGTGACACTCATGTTTTAAATAAGTAGGAGCTAATCCTATTTTACCTCCTAATTCCTGAATTAAATAAGAAAATATAATATCCAAATGAGCTATATTTTTACCATCATAAATTAAAGGATCAATAACTGGTATATCATTTTTAAAAATAGTAGAATCTACAAGCATAAAATATCCCCAAGCAAAAGATATATTATTATTTGATGGTAAATTATTTGCTCCATAAATATAATCATGAACTTGATGTACTGTAGTAAGGCTCGTATTATTTTCTATAGAATAATTTAAAGCATCAGGTATGCAATTATCATTTAAAAATTCGATATCATCATCTATAATCAACCAATACTTATATTTAGTTTTTCCAAGCTGATCTAATAGCACATTAAAATTATCAGTAATATCTCTATTAGCTATTTGTACTATTATAGGTAAATTAGGATAATATGTTTTTATACTTTCCAAAAGTATAGGTAAATACTTTACTCTATGAGTATAAACTCCTATAATTATATTATCCATTAAAACCATACTTCAATAAAATTTCGCACCTTAAAATAAGCATTAGTAAAA
>LUMQ01001161.1_pt1 | contig 20776 bp, 16 predicted proteins | sample 729621 | NCBI WGS metagenome assembly LUMQ01 (sample SAMN03860259, study PRJNA289734) | marine metagenome | biome: seawater column; feature: ocean; material: water; isolation source: Red Sea water column Station 12 - depth 25m | place: Saudi Arabia: Red Sea | collected 2011-10-15 | depth 25 m | reverse complement strand
GAATATAAGTTAGCTTTAGAAAAATTAGCAAAAGAAAAAATTAACCAAATAATTAACTAGCATGGGTAAATTAAAAGGTTTTGTTGAATATGATAGAACAGATGAAAAATATTTATCTGTTACAGAAAGATTAAAAAACTACAAAGAATTTACTATTACACCAGATCAATCAGAAATGGTAGAGCAAGGTGGTAGATGTATGGATTGTGGGGTTCCATTTTGCCATTCAGGATGTCCGCTCGGAAATTTAATTCCAGATTTCAATGACGCCGTATACAGAAAAGAATGGAAACTGGCCCTTGACATTTTACATTCAACAAATAACTTCCCTGAATTTACTGGAAGATTATGTCCTGCGCCATGTGAAGCTGCCTGTGTATTAGGATTAATTAATCCTCCAGTTTCAATTGAGATGATTGAGAAATATATTGTTGAAAGAGGTTTTGAAGAAGGATGGATAAAGGCAAAAGTTCCTTCAAAGAGAACAAATAAAAAAATTGCCGTAGTTGGATCAGGACCAGCTGGATTGGCAGCTGCTCAACAGTTAAATAGTGTAGGTCATACAGTTGAAGTTTTTGAAAGAGATAAAAAAATTGGTGGACTATTGAGATATGGTATTCCAGATTTTAAACTTGAAAAATCAATTATTGATAGAAGACTAAAAATTTTAGAAGAAGAAGGTATAATTTTTCATACCTGTAAAGAAGTTGGAACAGACATTCCTGTTTCTGAATTAGAAAAAGAATTTGATATTATTTTATTGACTGGTGGAGCTACAATCAGAAGAAAATTGCCAATAAAGGGGCACGATTTAAAAGGTGTGGTTCAAGCTATGGACTTCTTAAAACATCAAAATGAAGTTGTAGACTTGAAAATTGATCAACAGAAAAATTATTCTGCATCATCAAAAAATGTAATTGTTATTGGAGGAGGAGATACGGGGTCTGACTGTATAGGAACATCTAACAGACACAAGGCAAAATCTGTAACTAACTTTGAAATTTTAGATAAACCATCAAGCGAAAGAACTGAAGAAAACCCATGGCCCTACTGGCCTTTTACACTTAAGACTAGTTCATCACATGAGGAAGGTATTGATAGAAAATGGTCAATTATGACAAAAGAATTCATTGGTGATGAAAATAAAAATTTAACTGGAGTTAAAACCGTAGCTGTTGATTGGAAAAAAGATGGTGATAGCAGAAAGTTAATTGAAATCGAAGGTTCTGAAAAAGTTTGGCCGTGTGAGTTGGCATTATTAGCTCTGGGTTTTACAGGTCCTGAGCAAGATTTATTTTCAAGTTTAAATATTGATTTAGATCAAACTTTAAAGCCAGTAACTGAAAATTATAAAACAACCAATCCAAAGGTTTTTGCAGCAGGAGATTTAAGAAGAGGACAGTCATTAATTGTTTGGGCAATTTCAGAAGGAAGAGAGGCTGCCTACCACATTGATAAGCAGTTGATGGGTAATACAAATCTTCCATCAAAAATAGATGGAGATTTACCGTCAGTTAAATAAATTCCAATTTAAACCAAATCTAAAGCTAGTATCCCGATAGGGGTTAGTTGGTGTTGAGAAATACTTATTGCCAGTTAAACTAGAATTAATATGCTCAAAAATGAAGAATAATCTAGTTTGTCTAATTTTTGCATTAAGAAAAAAATCAATAATTGGGTACCCTCCTATTTTGATTTCATTTTGAACATGAAAAGTTGAAATAAGGGGATTGTACTCACTTGAGTAAAATTTTGAAAAGTATTTTGCAGTAAAACCTGTTTGAATATCTAATACATTTCTGAAAATTTTTTCTTCAAGATAAATTGATGATCTGGCTATAAAGTCTGGTAAATTCAATACTTCTTTGTCTTGATTTACCTTCTGAACTAGTAAAGTATTATCTAGATTAAATTTTCCAAAACTAAAATCCTTATTGACTTTGATCTTTGATATTTTAATTTCATTTGATGATACTTTTAAATGAGGAACAAAGTCATAATCAATATCTTTTCTTGTATCTACATAAAAATAATTTGATATTGATGATAATGTCAACTCAAAAAGATCAAGAAATCTATTTGAAAAATTGATTTTAAGGGAATTATTATTTATTAACTTATTTTGATTATTCCAACCAACTAAATCATAAGAACTCTTGTAATAGTCATAAATAATACCTGGGTGTGTTTCAACAGAAGATAACTGAACAAACAAATTATTGATATTTTTAAATTTTAAAGAGAATAAATATTTATTTCCGACTCGATCACCATTCATTTTTTTATCAATAGTTGCGGAAAGACTTAATGATTTAGTATTATGAGATAGTTCGGCAAATATCAAATTTGAATTATTTGTAATTTTTGAATCTGTAGAATTAATTTCAAAAAATTCATAATTGAATCTTTTCAAACCAAATTTTATATTATCAAGCAATAAAGATTTGGAATTAAGAAAAAATCTCGCGCTTGAAGTTCTAAATTTAAAACTATCGTTTATGGAATTTGAGCTTGTGCTTGGACCATAATAATCAGGATTTATAATAGCTTGACTGTATGAATTATTTACAGTGGTGTAGAGAAAATCGAAACCTAGATTAAATTTATTCTTCCCTGTAAAATTAAAGTGATTTTCAGAATAAAATTCTCTCTTAAAAAATAGATTTTTTGCGTTTTTGAACTAAATTTTTCAGAATTATAATTATATGTAAATCTAAAATGTTTTGACCCCGATAATGAGTTTTGATATTTCCCCAAAGAACGTAATGCTTTGAATTCCAATGAAAAATTTAATTTTCTATTAATATTTGTTGTAAATAGAGCATTTGTAAGTTGACCCTGAGAAAAAACTGTTTTAAATAAAAGTTCTGTAACTGGGTAAGCAACTTCATAAAATTGAACCTCACTTTTATTGGTTAACAAAATATTATTTGCATTGTAACCAAAGGATAGTAAATTATTCTTTGAAGGATTGTATGTTAATTGATTATAAATTTGTCCAACATTATTGAGTTTTACTAACTCAAAATCATCTTTTCTTATATAATTAAACTTGTAAAATTTTTTTATTGTCAGTGAAGTATCTATATATGAAGTGTCATTTTCTATTGTAAACCTTTTTAACTTGTTTGTATCAAACTTAAATTTATCTATTGATAAAGAATCACCAATATCAGAAATTGTTTTATTTAAAAAACCACCTCCAGTCTGTGAATACACAAATGAAAAAGAGAGAAATGCTAATACAATAAGAATTTTTCTCAAAACTTTAGATTTAAACAATTAATATATTTAATAGCAAATTTAAGCAATGATGCATGATTAAAAGTTATAATAAAAAAAAATTGATATGTGGAATTGATGAAGCTGGAAGAGGTGCATTAGCTGGACCAGTAACTATTTCAGCAGTGATTTTACCAAAATCATATCATAATGAAAAGATTAAAGACTCTAAAAGACTATCTAAAAAAAAGAGATTAGAATTGTTTAATGATATAGTAAATGTTGCTATTGATTTCTCGATTGTAAATATTGACGTAAAAACAATTGATGAAATAAATATATTAGAATCAACTTTTTTAGGAATGAATCAATGCATTAATGAATTAAAAATTATTCCTGATATTTATTTAATTGATGGAAATAAATTCAAATCTGAGAAAAAAATAAATTATAAATGTGTTGTAGGAGGCGATAATATTTATCAATCCATTGCAGCCGCATCAATCCTAGCGAAAGTAAGCAGAGATATGAAGATGAAAAATCTAAACTATTTTTATCCAAAATTTAGCTTTAATGAACATAAGGGCTATGGAACAAAAAAGCATATTCAAGCAATAAATAAATATGGATTATCACCTATTCATAGATTATCTTTTAAATTAAAAGAAAAACAGTTGTCTCTTAAAATATGAGTTTATAATTTTACTTTGAATGAAAAAAATCATTTTACTTTTTTTATTGTGTTTTTCATGTCAAAATAACAAAGAGGATTTTAATTTAAACGTAATACCAGATAATCCGCTATACTTTATTTCTATTGATTCTTACGATGACCTAAATTATAATGAAATAAGTTTTATAGATGATATATTAGATATCGATATTGCTAATGATAGTTTGCTTGATTCGTCAAGTGAAATAAGCTACAGTTTCCATAAAATTGGTAAAGACAACTATGGAAAATTAATTTCATTCAATAATTCCAAAAAGATTTTTTCAAACAAATCAAAAGACTCATCATTATATGAAAACAAAAAAATCTACAATTTAAAACTTGATGAGTTGGAATATTATTATTTAAATAAAAACAATAAACATATTTTTTCTGATAATATTATTTTATTAGAAAATTATATTAGAAATGCTAGTTTTAAAAGTAATTCTGAATCAAAAAACTTTTACAGACTTTTAGAATCTAAATCTGAAAATCTTTCTCTGCTTGTATCTGAAAACTTTAAAAATCTAGATTTTAATGGTATTTCTATTAATATCCACAGAGAATTGAATCCATAAAATCAATAAGTTTTGATTATAATAATTTTCAAAATAATCTTAAAAACAATTTTAATAATACTCAATACAACTTAGAACTTGATTCTTTTTACACTAATATTAATGAACTAGTATATTATAATGAAAGTGGAGAATCAGTTCTAATAATAGACAAAATCGATGAAGAAATTTTGTTTGATCTGAAATCAAAGAAAGAGAAGGTCTACAGAAATTTTGAAATATTTAAGTTAGATGAACAAATCAGCGATTTAAGTAATCTTAAAGAATTTGATTTTATAAAGGATCTTAAATATTATTCAGTTATTGAATCCAAGCTTATTTTTTCAAGTGACACAGGGCCAATTGAAGAAATAATCTTTGAATATAAAAGTGGAAATAGCCTTATATATAATGAAAAATTTATTGAATTTAATAAAAGCATACCAGCTAAAAATTCTTCATATGAACTTTTTAAAATTAATAACCCAAATGAAAAAATGCCCTTTTGGTTTAAGACAATCAATGTTAGAGATTCAATCAATTATGTAACATTTTTTTCAAAAACGTTAAGCAAAGAGTCAGAAAAAAAAATAGAATTAATTTTTAATAAATCGTTTGATAGTAAAATATTATCTGCACCTACTCTTGTTAATAATTACAGAACAGGGAACAATAATATCATTTTTCAAGATGAAAATCTAGATATTAACTTATTAGATTCTGATGGAAATTTGCTTTGGAAAAAAAAATTAGACAACAGTATTATAAGTGAAATATTTCAAGTTGATACATATAAAAATAAAAGATTACAATTCTTATTTGCTACAACAAATGAAATTATTCTTATGGATATTAAAGGAAATATTGTTTATTCTTTAAAATTTAGAGAAAATAATAATGTAAAGTTTTTATCAAAATTTGATTATGATAATAATAAAAACTATAGGTATTTGATTGTTACTGAAAATGAAACTAGAATGATAGATTCCAAATTTAAAACCGTTAAAGGATTTAAAGCAAAACATGATAAGAATATTAGTGAACCCTATAAACATATTAGAGTTTCAAATAGAGATTATATTGTTGGTAAAAATTCTAATGGTAAAGTGTCTATTTTGAATAGAAGAGGTTCGGATAGAATTAAATTACCTAAAGGTTTAACTTTTAGCAGTCATTTATATGAATATGAAAATGGAATGGTTGGACTACTTTCCTCCAATGAACTCATTAAAATTGATCTTTCAGGAAAAATTTCAAGAGACTACAGTTCAAATAAAGAAAATCAAATCAATGCCAATAAAAAAACTATTGTATCATCTAATGACAATAAAATAACAATTAATGGTCTTGCATATGACTTGCCTTTTGCTACTTACGATAACTTATCAATTTTCAAAACACTGAATAAGTCCTACTACTCTATTATTGATGAAGAAAATAATAAAGTTTACTTGTATGATGATTCTGGTTTAATTGATGGATTTCCATTATTTACTAGTTCAAATATTGATATTAACGAATTTGGCAACAAAAAATTTATAACATTTCTAGGAGATAGTTCGGAATTAGTCCTCTACTCAATCAACTAAAATTGAATTAAATATCTCCAAAAAGTTTTTTATAAATATTTTCGAAACACTTTCCAATGAGATTGATTCTTGAATCTCATTTTTTATAGATGTAACATTTCTATTATCCAAGCCACATGGCACAATTCCATTAAAAAATTCAAGATCACAATTAACATTTAATGCTAAGCCATGCATTGTTACCCATCGACTAACTTTTACACCCATAGCACATATTTTTCTCTCAGATGTTTTACCTACATCTAACCAAACACCTGTTTTATTAGGGTTATTTGATGAATGTATATTTAAATCTTTCAAAGAATTTATTACAGCTAATTCTAAAAATCTTAAATATTTATGTATGTCAGTAAAAAAATTTTCTAAGTCTAGAATAGGATAAATCACCAGCTGGCCTGGTCCATGATAAGTTATATCACCACCTCTAGAAGTTTCATGAAATTGAATATTTTTTGCTTGTAGTTCGCTTTTAGAGTATAATAAATTTTCACTGTTTCCACTTTTTCCTAATGTATATACATGATCATGTTCAACAATTAACAAATAGTTTGGAGTGAGTTTATTTAAATTATTTTTTCTATTAAAAAGTTTAATATCAATAATTTCTTTTTGAAGTTTTTTCTGTAAATCAACACACTTCGAATAATCGATATTACCTAAACTTAAAATCTTTACTTGATTGTTTTTTTTATACTCCATTAATTCTAAGTAAAATTAAAAAATTGATAAGTATTGTAAATGTTATATCGCTATATTTGAAAAACATATGGCAAATCTTTCAGAACAAGAGATAATTAGGAGAGAGAAACTTGAGAAGATTAGAGAATTAGGTATTAATCCGTATCCAGCCGATTTGTATCCAGTAACTCATTTATCAGAGCAAATAAAATCCAATTTTATTGAAAATGAAAAGGTTATAATTGCCGGAAGGTTAATGTCTAGAAGAATTCAAGGTAAAGCAAGCTTTGCTGAATTATTAGACAGTAAAGGAAAAATACAAGTATATTTTAACAGAGATGAAATTTGTCCAGGAGAAGATAAAATGAAATATAATGAGCTTTACAAGAAGCTCTTAGATATTGGAGATTTCATAGGAATTGAAGGTGAATTATTTACAACCCAAGTTGGAGAAAAAACAGTTTTGGTAAAAGATTTTAAACTGCTTTCAAAATCAATTAGACCCTTGCCGCTACCAAAGACAGATTCTGAGGGTAATATATATGATGAGTTTAATGATCCTGAACAGAGATATAGAATGAGGTATGTTGATTTAATAGTAAATCAACATGTTAAGGAAACATTTATTAAGAGGAGTAAGATTGTTTCATCAATAAGAGAATTTTTGCTTGACTTGAATTATCTCGAGGTTGAAACCCCAATACTACAACCCATACCTGGTGGTGCAGCTGCAAAACCATTTATAACTCATCATAATGCACTGAATATTCCTCTATATATGAGAATTGCAAATGAACTTTATTTAAAGAGATTAATTGTTGGGGGATTTGATGGAGTTTTTGAATTTGCAAAGGATTTTCGTAATGAAGGAATGGATAGAACGCATAACCCTGAGTTTACTAATCTTGAATTTTATGTAGCATACAAAGATTACAATTGGATGATGAACACTACAGAAAAATTACTTGAAAAAGTTGCTACAGATTTATATGGTGATAGTAAAGTAAATTACGGTGATAATTCGATTGAGTTTAAAGGTCCTTACAAGAAAATCAGCATATTAGATTCGATTAAAGAAAATACAGGATTTGACCTAAGTAATTCCAGCGAGGAGGAAACATTTAAAATTGCTAAAGAATTGGGAGTTGAAGTTGATGAAACAATGGGCAAGGGAAAACTTATTGATGAAATTTTTGGAGATAAATGTGAATCAAAGTATATACAACCAACCTTCATAATTGATTATCCTAAAGAAATGAGCCCATTAACAAAGGAACATAGAACTAATCCTGAGTTGACTGAAAGGTTTGAACTATTAATTAATGGAAGTGAAATAGCAAATTCCTATTCTGAATTAAATGACCCAATAGATCAACTTAATAGATTCGAGGATCAACTGAAACTTTCGGAAAAAGGTGATGAAGAAGCAATGTTCATAGATCATGATTTTGTAAAATCCCTCGAATATGGTATGCCCCCAACCTCAGGAATTGGAATTGGAATTGATAGGCTAGTTATGTTATTAACAAATAATAGATCAATTCAAGAAGTTTTATTTTTCCCACAAATGAAACCCTTAAAAAAACAACCAGAATTGAGTGAAGATGCAAAATCAGTTTTTGAAATATTAAAAGAATTTGAAAGAATTGATTTATCAATTTTAAAAGAAAAATCCCAACTCAGTAATAAAAAATGGGATAAATCAATAAAAGAACTTACCTCTAAATCAATTGCTAAGGTCGTAAAAGATTCAAATGGAAAACTAGAAGTTTTTCTTAATTAAGATATTTATTTGACAGTTTTCCTTACATTTAAAAACTACAATTAATTTTTATAATTATGAGAAATTATTCAATATTTAAAACTAGCATCACATTGATGGCTTTGTTAGTGAGTTTTTCAACTTTTTCGCAAAAAAAAGATGACCCAAAAAAGAACACAAAAAAAGAAAAGACTTATTCTGAAGTTATAACAGACAAAGCAGTCACAGATAATGGTCTTTTTGACGTTCATAAAATTGATGATAAATATTATTATGAAATAAATGACAGTTTATTAGGAAGAGATATGTTAATGGTTACAAGAATTGTAAAAATGGCTACTGAACTTCCACTGAACCGTCATAAGATGAGTGAACAAGTTTTAAAATGGGAAAAGTTTGATAACAATATCCTGCTTAAGCAAGCATCTTATTCAAAGTTTGCTAATGATTCATTACCAATTAGTATAGCTGTATCAAACTCAAACTTTGAACCTATTATTGCGAGCTTTAAGATTTCAGTAAAAAATAAGGATAAAAACTCATATGTAATTGATGTAACTAGCCTATACAAAAGCGATGTAAAAATGTTTGGTTTTCCTCAGTCAACAAGAAAATCTTATAAGATTTCTAGTTTAGACTCTAAGCTTTCATTTATTGAATCTATTAGAAGTTTTCCATTAGAAGATATTTTGATCAAAGAGTTGGATGGTTTACGAGTTCACAAACTGATTATGGAATTGATAATCAAGAAGCTGAAACTGTAAGGTATTTAGATAGGTGGAGACTTGAGGTCAAAGACGAGGATATTGAAAAATTTAAAAGTGGTGAATTAGTTGAACCAAAAAAACCAATTGTCTACTACCTTGACCCAGCTACACCAAAAAAATGGAGAAAATATTTAAAAGATGGTATTGAAGATTGGAATGTTGCTTTTGAAGCTGCTGGTTTTAAAAATGCTGTAATTGTAAAATATCCACCTACAAAAGAAGAAGATCCTGATTGGAGCCCAGAGGATGTTAGGTACTCAACTGTAAGATATTTAGCATCTCCATCACTTAATGCTAATGGACCACATGTTAGTGATCCAAGATCTGGAGAAATTATAGAATCCGATATCAATTGGTATCATAATGTAATGAAGCTTTTAAGAAATTGGTATTTTGTTCAAACTGCAGCTGTAAATCCCGAAGCCAGAGGAGTTGAATTTAAAAATGAAGTGATGGGAGAACTTATAAGATTTGTTTCGTCTCATGAATTTGGTCATACTATTGGACTGCCACATAACATGGGAAGTAGTAGTGCATATCCAGTAGATTCTTTAAGATCTGCAACTTTTACAAAAAAATATGGAACTGCCCCTTCAATAATGGATTATGCAAGATTTAATTATGTTGCTCAGCCAGGTGATGAAGGTGTGGCATTAATGCCTTCTGACTGGGACACTCCCAATGTTGGTGTATATGATATCTATGCTGTAAAGTGGGGTTATAAACCAATTTTGGATGTTACTCAAGAGGAAGAAAAATCAATCCTTCAAGGTTGGATTACTGAAAAAGCAGATGATTTAAAGTATCGTTTTGGAAGTGCAGGAATTGATCCAAGTTCACAAACTGAAGATCTTGGAGATAACGCTGTTAAAGCAAGTGAATATGGAATTGCTAACCTAAAAAGGATTATGCCTAATCTTATTGAGTGGACAACTGAGGATGGTGAAACATATGACGAACTAGAGTATATGTACAATCAAGTTCTTGGCCAATTTAGAAGATACATGGGACATGTTGCTAATAATATTGGAGGTGTATATCAATATTATAAAACAGCAGATCAGGATGGTGCTGTATATACTCATGTCAGTAAAGAACACCAAAAAGCATGTGTCAATTTTCTAAACAATCACTTATTCAATACTCCTTACTGGATGATTGAAAAAGATATTTTAAACAAAATTGAGTTTGCTGGAATGACCAACAGAATAAGAACAGTTCAATCAAGTTATTTAAATAACATATTAGATTTCGGGAAAATGGCAAGAATGATAGAAAATGAAGCTTTAAACGGAAACAATGCATACACTCTTGAAAACTTTATGAATGATGTTAAAAATGGAATATGGTCAGAATTAAGAAATGGAAAGAAAATTGATGTTTACAGAAGAAATCTTCAAAGAACCTACATTCAGAGATTAGGGTATATAATGGCAAATGAACAACCTAGAAGACAAGGGTCTTTTTGGGCTAATTATACAACACCAGTTAATGTAGCTGTTTCAGACATTAGATCATCAACTCTAGGGACACTTTTAAATTTAAGAAAAGAACTTTCTAAATCTGTGAAGAAATATTCTGATCAAAACACTAAAAATCATTTAAACTACTGTATTGGATTAATAAACAATGCTTTAAATCCTAAATCATCTTAAATTTTAAGTTTTTGACCAATACTAATATTATTTGATTTTAAATTATTTTTTTTAATCAACTCATCAACAGACACTTTATACTTTTTTGCAATAGAGTATAAAGTGTCTCCTTTTTTTACAACATATTGATTTTTTTCTGCTTTGCTGTTTTTTTTCTTAACCTCCTTTAACGGCTACTTTGATCCATCAAACTTCCATAAGTCATATTTTTCAATAATATCAATGCATATCCAGCTTTTTTTAATCCGTGAGACCATTTGATATAATTTTTTATAGAATATCTAAATAAAAAAGAATATCTGCCTCTAGTGGTAAGAAACTCAGAATGATCTATGTAGCTTTGTAGTGGGTTTTTATATTTTCTAAAACATTCATTTTTTTCATCGTCATCATGAAAAATTTTTTTTCCTCTCCAATCTTGATGACATTTTATCCCAAAATGATTATTAGCATTTATCGCTAAGGTGCTAGCTCCAGCTCCTGATTCCAAAAGTCCTTGCGCCAAGGTAATACTTGCGGGTATTTTATATTTTTTCATTTGACTTACAGCCAAATCAGAATAGGTTTTTATATACTCCTTTTTTCTTTCCTCTGAGGATAGATTATTAAGGAATCTTTTTAATTGTTCTGTTTTTGTTGATTTATTTTTAACTATTGACTTTTTTACATTGTACCTAGCTAAGTTGCATGACGAATTAATAAATAACACTAAAAAGATGAAAACAAGGCTTGATTTATTATTCATTAATGATATAAAATTATTGATTAGTTTGTAATAATTAATTTTTTAGTAGGCATAATTATTGTAACTTAAATGATATGAAGAAAATTTTATTCCTTTTTGTATTTATTTTCTTGTCATGCTCCTCAGTGAGAGTGGTTACAGATTACGACTCATCAGCAAATTTTGATAGCTACAGTTCATTTGCATTTTCTAAACAAGAAATTAATAAACTTGAAATCTCAGATATTGATAAAAAGAGAATTTTATCAACAGTTGAACAGAGCATGAATTTGAAAGGTTATAATTTTTCTAATAGCCCTGATTTAATTGTGAATATTTCAACTAAATCTAGAGAAGACATATATGTCAACAGGTTTAATGATAATTACTTTTATGGTTGGGGTCCCTACTCATATTCACAATCATACCGACCTTCAAGTAGAGTCGTTGGTCTGCTATATATTGATGTTGTAGATAGTAAAAATGGAAATCTTGTATGGCAAGGTAATGGGTCAGGCTCCTTATACTCTAGTAAGTATTCAAGAGATGAGTTAATTAACAACTTTGTTAATAAGGTACTTGAATCTTTCCCGGCCAAATCATAAATATTTTTTACAAATATTTTTCAATTCATCAGAACCAATATTAAGATTTCCGGATCCTGACGCAAAATTCTGTTGACCTCCTCCACCTCCATCAATTCTTTTACATATTTCTTTAACAATCTTAGAGGCATCTAATTCGTGTGAAGAAGTAAGATTTTTAGAAATATTACACACCAGAGAAGTTTTATTATCAGATTTACATTTTAATAAAATAAATGCATCTTCGATATTTCTAATCAATGAGAAACTGAGTGATTTTAAGTTATCAGAATCGAAATCGTTAATTTCTGAAACTAAAAGATTAACTCCATTAAAATTCTCAACATTTTCAATTAGATCATCTGTTAGTGAACTAACTAACTTTGATTGATAATTTTTAATATTTTTTTCAAGCTTTTTATTACTTTGATTTAATGATAAAACACTCTCATAAATCTTAGAATTTGTGGAAACAAGCTCACCTATTCTATTTAATTCTGCACTGTGGTCAGATAATAGCTTTAATGCATTATTCCCAGTAAGAGCTTCAATTCTTCTAATTCCTGATGCAACAGAGCTTTCGGAAATAATCTTAAATAACCTAATAGATGATGTGTTTTTCACATGTGTTCCTCCGCACAATTCATAGGAATTTCCAAACTTTACTGTTCTTACTACATCTCCATATTTTTCACCAAATAAGGCAATTACACCATTTTTTAAAGCATTGGTATATTTTTCAGTTCTATTTTCTTCTAAGTTTAACGATTGATCTATTATATCATTTACAAAATCTTCAATCTTAACAATTTCATTCTTTTCAATTTTTTTAAAGTGAGAAAAATCAAATCTTAAGCCAGTATCTGAAACCATTGATCCTCTCTGTTCAACATGCTCACCAAGTACTTCTCGAAGTGCTTGATGTAATAAATGGGTAGCTGAATGATTTGATGAAGTTTGTTTTCTTTTTTTATTATTAACAATGAGTTCAATTTTAGGACTTGATATATTTTCAAATGAACATTCATGAATGATGTCATCATTTTCTTTTCTGGTATTGAATACTTCAATTTTTTTGTTGTCGTTAATTATAATTTCACCCGAATCTCCAATTTGTCCACCACCTTCAGGATAAAAAGGTGTACTAGATGACACAATTTCTAATTTCTTAATGTTTTTATTTTCAACAGTTCTAAATTTTATTATTTCAGAGCTTAAACTTAGATTATCATAACCTTCAAAAGTACTTGATTTAATATCACCAAATACAGTCCAATCAGATATTTGATTTACTGATGAACTTCTTGATCTTTTTCTTTGTTCTTCTAAAAATAAATTGAAATCTGACTGATCAAATGTTCTATTGTGTTCATTAAGTATGAGTTCTGTTAGATCAGCAGGAAATCCATATGTATCATATAATTCAAAAACATCTTTTGCATCAATTTGCTTTGAGTTGCTCTCATTAATTATAATATTTAATCTATTAATACCTTGTGACAAAGTCCTTAAGAAGGACTTTTCTTCCTGTTCAATTATAGACTGAATATGAGATTTTTGCTTATTTATTTCATTGAAAGAGTCTTTAAACTGATTCGATAAAACATTGACTAACTTAAAAATAAAAGGTTTCTCGATATTTAAAAAAGTGTAAGCATATCTTATCGCCCTCCTTAAAATTCTTCTAACTACATAACCTGCACCTGTATTTGAGGGTATTTGACCATCTGCAATACAAAAAGAAACTGCTCTAAGATGGTCGGCAATAACTCTTATCGCGATATCTGATTTTTCATCAAATCCGTAAGAAATTCCTGATATTTTTTCAATTTCACCGATAATTGGTTTAAAAATATCCGTATCATAATTAGATTCTTTTTTTTGAATAACTCTCGCTAGTCTTTCAAAACCCATTCCTGTATCTATATGTTTTTCAGGCAATGGTTCTAAAGTTCCATCAGATTTTCTATTAAATTGTATGAAAACTAGATTCCATAATTCAATTACTTGAGGATGATCTTTATTAACTAAATCAACAGCACTTAGTTTTAGTTTTTCTTCTTCAGTTCTGAGGTCCACATGAATTTCTGAGCAAGGTCCACAAGGTCCAGTATCACCCATTTCCCAAAAGTTATCTTTTTTATTTCCTAATATGATCCTTGATTCATCAATAATTTCTGACCAATATTTTTCAGCTTCATTATCTTTTTGTAAACCATCTTCAGATGAACCTTCAAAAATTGTTACATAAAGATCATCAGGACTAATTTTGTATTCGTTAGTTAAAATTTCCCAACTCCAGTTTATTATTTCATTTTTGAAATAATCACCAAAACTCCAATTCCCAAGCATTTCAAACATAGTGTGATGGTAATGATCAATCCCAACTTCATCAAGATCATTATGTTTTCCAGAGACTCTTAAGCATTTTTGAGAATTTACTACCCTTTTTCCAACATTAGATTCACCACCTAAAAAAATACTTTTGAACTGATTCATCCCAGCATTAGAAAACATTAATGAAGGATCATTTTTTGAAACAATAGGTGAAGACTCTACAAAATTGTGAGACTTATTTTTAAAAAAATCTATGAATATATTTCTAATAGTATTTGAATCCATTATTATCTGTAAACTTAAAATAGAATCTTTATATTTACAAAGAAAGAAATAAATATCGAGTACTCAATCAAAAGATTTTTTTTTATGAGTAAATCAAAATATTATTACGATAAAAAGTCATTATCCTATAAAGAATTAAAGCTTTCTAAAAAAGCTAAGTTTATTAATACATTTGCTTTTCTATTCTCTTCTTTTTTCTTTGGAGCTCTGATATTATTTGTTCTAATTAGCACACCTCATTTAAATACTCCAACAGAATTGACCCAAGAGAGAGAGTTAAATAATTATAAAATTCAGATGGATGTATTGAACAATAGACTTGAGCAACTTGAGGCGGTTCTTGCAGATTTAGAATCTAGAGATAATAATATTTATAGAGTATTATTCGAAGCCAACCCTATTGATTCAGATGTTAGAAAGGCTGGATTTGGAGGTATCAATCGTTACTCTGATTTAGAAGGCTATGATAACTCTAAAATCATTATTGAGACAACTAAAAAAATTGACATACTAACAAAACAGCTCGTTATTCAATCAAAATCACTAGATGAAATAGAAAAGCTTGCACAAAACAAACAATTACTTCTCGCAGCTATGCCTTCAATCCAACCAATTAAAAATGATGATTTAACAAGATTAGCGTCTGGTTTTGGAATGAGAACTGATCCATTTGATAAATCTCGAAAAATGCATAGTGGCATCGATTTCTCAGCTCCTAGAGGTACACCAGTTTATGCTGCCAGTAACGGGAAAGTAGTCAGAGCAGATAGCAGATCGTCTGGATATGGAAAACACATAAGAATTGATCATGGTTTTGGATACCTAACTCTTTATGGTCACCTAGATTCATATAATGTAAGAAGAGGTCAAAAAGTAAAAAAGGGGGACATAATAGGTTACGTCGGAAATACTGGACGATCAAAAGGTTTTCACTTGCATTATGAAGTGCATAAGGACGGAAAAAGAGTTAATCCTGTTAATTATTTTTACAGCAATCTCAGTCCAGAGGAATTTGATGAAATTTTAAGAATTTCAAGTCAAGAAAACCAATCATTAGATTAATGAAAATTAATCTAAAAGAAAAGTTATTTTATAATATTGGTGAAGTAGCCGAGGCATTCAATGTTAATCCCTCCCTCATTAGATATTGGGAAAAAGAATTTGAAATCCTAAATCCAAAAAAAACACTCAAAGGAACTAGAAAGTACAATTCAGTTGATATCAATAACTTAAAATTGATTTACAATCTTTTAAAAAATAGAGGGTTTACTATTGAGGGTGCAAAAGAAAAAATAAAATCAGAATCAAAAAAAATTGAAATTGTAGAAAAACTTGAAAGAATTAAAGCTCAATTAATTTTAATTGAAAAAGAGATCTAATTATTTTTTTCTAAAATATATTTTTATTGGGACGCTAGTAAAACCATAAAGTGATCTCATTTTATTTTCAATAAATCTTTTATAGGGATCCTTTATGTATTGAGGAAGATTTGCAAAAAAGACAAATTGCGGATAATGTCCAGGAATTTGATTGATATATTTAATTTTTATTCTTTTACCCTTAACAGAGGGTGGTGGAGTTGATTCTATAATCGGAAGTAAATCGTTATTTAATTTACTTGTTTTAATTTTTTTAGATCTTGTTTTATAAGTATCAATTGATAACTCTAGTGACTTAAAAATTCTTTGTTTAGTTAGGCAAGAAATAAAAACAATATGAACATCAACAAATGGCTCAATTTCTTTTTTAATTTTTTCTGTAATTATTTTAGATGAATTAGTTTCCTTATCAACTAAATCCCATTTATTTACAAGGATGATTATTCCTTTGTTTCTCCTATGGGCTAACCAAAAAATATTTTTTATTTGAGAGTCAAATCCTCTCGTAGCATCCATTATCAAAAGACAAACATCACAATTTTCAATTGATCTAATTGATCTAACAACACTGTAAAATTCTAAATCTGAGTCAATTTTAGATTTTTTTCTAATTCCAGCTGTATCAATGATTTTAAAATTGAAATCAAATTTATTGTATACGGTATCAATACTATCCCTAGTAGTTCCAGGTTCATTTTTTACAATATTTCTCTCCTCCCCAATTAATGTATTTATATATGAAGATTTACCAGCATGTAGATCACCTGTTCCACTTCCGTTAATTGCAGAAATCGCAAATAATGTATCAAAGCCTAGGTTATAAAATTCTAACGAATCATTTATCAATTTGTTTTTATCAGCTTTATTTACTGCAACAATTACTGGCTTATCAGTCTTACGGAGTAATTTAGCTATTTCCTTATCAGAAGAATTATTAGATTCATTTACATCTACAACAAAGATTACTTTATCACATTCATCAAGAGCCAAAATCACCTGCTTGTCTATTTCAGATTCATATTGGTCATCCCCTCCACTTACATAACCTCCGGTATCAATAATTGTAAAATTTTTCCCATTCCAGTCAGATGAAGAATAATGCCTGTCCCTTGTAACACCACTGGTAGGATCAACAATTGCAGAATTGCTTTTAGCCAACCTATTGAACAAAGTTGACTTTCCAACATTTGGTCTACCTACTATTGCAACTATTGTATTCATTATAATTGGTGCAAATCTAATGTTTTAGAGTAATATTAACCTAAGTCGTAACCAAAACGTTTAAGATGTTTATCCTCAGATTTCCAGTTTTTTAAAACCTTTACTTTTAAATCAATAAAAACTTTCTTTTGAAAGAACTGCTCAAGATCAGTACGCGCTTTTGTTCCAATTATTTTTAAATTATTCCCTTTATGTCCAATTAAAATTCCTTTTTGGGATGATCTTTCTACATATATCTGAGATTCAATTTTGATTATTTTTGACGAAGGCTTGAAACTTGTAGTTTCAACTTCAACTGAATATGGGATTTCCTTGTCATAATGATTTAAAATTTTTTCCCTAATTATTTCATTAACAAAAAAACGTTCAGATTTATCAGTTATTTGATCTTTTGAGAAATATGGATTTCCCTCAGGTGATAGTTCAATAATTTTGTCTAGTAAATTATCTAGATTAAAAGGATTAGTAATAGAAATCGGGAAAATAAATTCACTTTTAAAGATAGAGCCAAATTTCTCAACAATTTGATCTAAAATAATATTATCAATTAAGTCAATCTTATTCAAGACTATTAAAATGGGGATCTTAAGAGATTTTATCTTATCAATAAGATCATTATCAAAATAATCATCTTTACTTGAATCAATAACCAATAAAATAACATCTGCATCAGAATAAGAACCACTTACAAACTTCATCATAGATTTGTGTAGTTTATTTTTTGGAGTGATAATACCCGGAAGATCAGAGAAAACAAGCTGATAATGATCATCATTTAGTATACTAAATATTCTATGACGAGTGGTTTGAGCCTTCGGAGAAATTATTGAAATTTTTCTACCCATAAAATAATTTACTAGAGAGGACTTTCCGACATTAGGCTTTCCTATAATATTAATGAACGAAGATTTATGAGTTTTTTTCACGTAATACAATGAATGATGTAAAATTAAAACATATAATTATTAAGAGTGTGTAAAGTTTAAAAATTATATGTTTTTATGAGAGAAATAACTATACAACACTACAACATTTTAATCTTGTATAGATTAAATAATAAAATCTTATGAGGAAAATATAGTAATTAGGTATTTATCAGTACTCAACAATATGTAAAGGTTTTTTAAAAAAAAAACTGGATATAAAGAATTAAATTTAAATGTTTTGGAAACAACTAACATCTTTAACAATAAACACATATTATAAATTAAAAAAGAGACCATATATGGATAGTAAAATCTTTTTTGGAGAAACTCAGTCGTACCTAAGAGACAAAGATGTAAGTGGTAAAGAAATTTCAATTAAAGGAGAAAACTTTTATAAAATTGAAAATCTTGATTCAATGAAGCCATTTTTTATGAGCATAGTAAGCCCATACAATCATTGGCTTTTTATATCAAGTAACGGTTCATTATCAGCTGGAAGAAAAAATTCGAATAATGCATTGTTTCCGTACTATACAGATGATAAAATAACAGAACTTCAGGATGTTACCGGTAACAAAACAATTATTAAAATTTCATTTGAAGATAAGCTTTCGTTGTGGGAGCCATTTTCTTTAAGGAACTACGGTCTTTATGATATAGAAAGAAATTTATATAAAAACTTAAAGGGGAATAAAGTAATCTTTGAAGAAATTAATAATTCTCTTGGATTAGTTTATAAATACCAATGGTCTTCATGTGATGAATTTGGATTTGTTAAAAAATCTAGTTTAACAAACAATAATGATAAATCAGTTCAGATTGAATTATTAGACGGAATACAAAATATTTTGCCATGGGGAGTTGATGAATCACTACAAAATTCTACTAGTAACTTGGTAGATGCATATAAAAGGAACGAACTTGAAAAATTTTCTAAAATTGGAATTTATGCACTTAGTGCGATAATAGTTGATAAAGCTGAGCCAAGTGAAGCTCTAAAAGCGAATATTGCTTGGTCAACAGGATTTGATAAATGTAAAATTTTGATATCGTCTCTTCAATTAGACAGTTTCAGGAAGAATTTTGGCATTTCTCAAGAGGAAGATATTAAAGCTGAAAAAGGTGCCTATTTTATAAATTCTGATTTTGAATTGAGCTCTAATCAAAAAAAGACTTGGCATATTGCTTGTGATGTAAATAAATCCTCATCTGAAATTATAAAGCTAAAAAACACCCTCACAGAACAGAAAAATATTTCTGATAAATTAGATAATTGTGTAGAAAAAGCATCAGACGACCTATTAAAATTAGTCGGATCGTCAGATGGTTTGCAAACTTCAAATAGGAGATTAAGAAATATCCGTCATTTCTCAAATACTCTTTTCAATATTATGAGAGGTGGAATATTTGATGATCATTATAATATTGAGAAATCAGATTTTGGTGAGTATATTAAGAGATCAAATAAAAAAGTCTATTCAAAAAAGAAGGATTTAATTAATAATCTTCCTGAAAATTTTGATATTAAAAAGCTAAGATTTTTATGTGAAAATGATGATGATAAGAATTTTATAAGACTCTGTTACGAGTACTTACCTTTAAAGTTTAGTAGAAGGCACGGGGATCCAAGTAGACCTTGGAACAAATTTTCTATCAATACAAGAAATGAAATTGATAACTCAAAAATTCTTGATTATCAGGGAAATTGGAGAGATATTTTTCAAAACTGGGAAGCTTTAGCATACTCATATCCAGAATTCATTGAGGGAATGATTTGTAAATTTTTAAATTCAACAACTTTTGATGGATATAATCCATACAGAGTTACCAAATATGGTTTTGATTGGGAAACTATTGAGCCTGATAATCCTTGGTCATATATTGGGTATTGGGGTGATCACCAAATAATTTATTTACTCAAGTTCTTAGAATTTATTGAAGATTATTACCCTGGAAAAATTAAAAAATATTTAGATCATGATTTTTTTGTTTATGCAAATGTTCCTTATAAAATAAAAAGTCATGACGAAATTTTAAAAGATCCAAAAAACACTATTGATTTTGATCATGAAAGTGAAGAAAAAATTCTTAGAAGAAGAGAGAGATTTGGAATCGATGGAGCTTTACTTAGAGATGAAAACTACTTTATTATTAAAGTCAATTTTATTGAGAAAATCTTAGCAACGACACTTGCAAAAATTTCAAACTTTATACCAGAAGCTGGTATTTGGATGAACACTCAACGACCTGAATGGAATGATGCAAATAATGCTTTAGTAGGAAATGGTGTTTCAATGGTTACTTTATACTACTTAAGAAGGTTCCTGGGATATTTTAAAAATATAATTGATAAGTATAGTCTATCTGAATACGAT
>LUMQ01000209.1_pt1 | contig 20816 bp, 18 predicted proteins | sample 729621 | NCBI WGS metagenome assembly LUMQ01 (sample SAMN03860259, study PRJNA289734) | marine metagenome | biome: seawater column; feature: ocean; material: water; isolation source: Red Sea water column Station 12 - depth 25m | place: Saudi Arabia: Red Sea | collected 2011-10-15 | depth 25 m | reverse complement strand
TTGTAATGGTGTTTCATCCTCACCCAGTAATACAGAAAAACCCTTTAATGGACCTAATTTTCCCTTAGTCACAATATATGACAACGTGCAAGCACAATACACACTTCTAAAAGAAATATTTAGAATAGAAAAAATTAAATTAGTTATAGGTTGGTCTATGGGAGGACAACAAGCATTTGAGTGGGCCTCATATTTTCCAGATATGGTAGAAAATATGATTTCTATGTGTGGTCATGCTAAAACCACAGAACATACATATGTATTTTTAGAAGGTGTATATGCCGCTTTGACTTCAGATCCAAACTGGAATTCTGGAAATTATGAAAAACAACCTCAAAATGGAAAAACAACAATGGCAAGAGTATGGGCTGGATGGGCGCATGGGCAAGACTGGTTTAGGGAAAAAAAATATATCGATGATGGTTACAAAGATGCAAAAGAAGTTTTGGATAAACTTTGGAATAGAATTTATTATCGTAAGGATGCAAATGATTTATTAGCGATGATAAGAACTTGGCAAGAGCACGACATTAGCAACAATAATAAATTTAATAATCAATTTGATAAAGCTCTTAACTCTATTACTGCGCGATGTATTTTAATGCCAGGTAAAAATGATTTATACTTCCCCCCAGAGGATAATGAAATTGAATTAAAAAATATTAAAAATGGTGAATTACGTATCATCCCTTCAAGCTACGGTCACTATGCTGGAGCAGGTAAGTCCAAAGATGATTTAAATTTTGTTAATGATGCTATTAAGGATATATTGGTTACTTAACAATAATTTTAAAATATTTTTTTTTGCCAATCTTGAGTATTTTTTCGTTATAAGACTTATCAATCGTAAGATTAATATCGTTAATTTGGTCGTCGTCAATCTTCATACCGCCACCCTCAATTAGCCTTTTTGCTTCAGATTTTGATGAGACCGTACTATTGGATGTTAGTGTATCTATGAGTTTTGAGTCTATTTTAAAGTTAATTTCATCAATATTATCATACGAATTATTTTCAAAAATTGATCTTGCTTTTTCTTCAGCCTCTTGTGCTGAGCTTTCTGAGTGACAATCTGTTGTCACTAGATATGCTAATTTTTTTTTCGCATTATTGATATCTTCTTTAATTAATATTTTTATTTCTTCTTTGTCTAAATCACTAAAAATAAGTAATAGCTTTTCCACATCATTATCGTCCACATTTCTCCAATACTGATAGAAATCGTAAGAACTGTATTTATTTTGATCTATCCAGACAGCGCCTTGCTCGGTCTTGCCCATCTTTTTACCTGTAGAGGTAGTTAAAAGAGGTGTAGTCAGACCAAAAGCATCCTCCATTGATCCGAGCCGCCAATTTGCAACTCACAATTTTCATGTTTATTTAAGTGAAGAAAATCATAACTTTGGAGTATCATGTAATTAAATTCTAAAAATGATAATGATTGCTCTCTTTTAAGTCTCTCTTTAACACTCTCAAATGTAAGCATACGATTGATTGAAACTTGACTTCCCAAATCTCTCAATAACTCTATGTAGTTTAATTTATCAAGCCATTGATCATTATTTATAAATTTTATATTTTCTTTGAAATCTCTAAAATAATGTTCAAATATCCTTTTAAAATTCTCAATATTTTTTTGGATTGTTTCGTAAGTTAAAATTTGTCTTGAGGCATCTTTGCCAGAGGGGTCACCAATTTTTGTTGTACCTCCGCCTAATAGTACTATTGCCTGATGACCATGTTTGATTAGAGTCTTAATAGCTCTTAATTGTACAAGACTACCAGCATGTAATGCATCAGCGGTAGCATCAAATCCAATATAAAAAATAATTTTTTTCTTATTGAGTAAATTATTAAGTTCTATTTCATTAGTGCATTGATTGAATAGATTTCTATCTTTAAATAACTGTATATAATCAATCATATATAATAATTAACATAATTTTATAGATATCAAATGGAATATATCGCCCTCGGTTGCATGTCTGGTACTTCTTTAGATGGTATTGATTGTAGCTTGGTCAAATCTGATGGAGTTTCATATGTGACTGATATATCAAATGAATTCATTCCATATAGTGATGACCTGCAACTAAAATTACATAATGTAATTTTGAGAGGATACTTAGACGATATCAAAGTTATAAATCAGCTAAATCAAGAATATAAGGATTCTATAAACAATTTTATTAAAAAAAATAATTTCGAAATAGACTTAATTGCAATGCATGGACAAACAGTATATCACGATCAAAAAACAAAAATTTCAATACAACTATTTGATAAGAGTATAAGATTTAACACTAACTCCCCTGTTATATGTAACTTTAGAAAAAATGATTTGTTAAATGGTGGTAATGGTGCACCAATAATGCCAGAATTCCATAGAGTCTTAGCTAATCAATTAGATTTAAAAAAGGTTATTTTTGTCAATATAGGAGGTGTTACTAATATAACTTTGATTGATAACCAAAAAATTACTGCTGGTGATAGTTCTTTTGGTAATGCCATCGTTAATGATTTAATTTATGAAAAAACTAAAGAAAGATTTGATGTTGATGGTTCATTATCTAATAATGGTCAAAAAATAGATGTTCTATTTAACAGAATAATAAGTGACAAATATTTTTTAGAAAACCTTCCTAAATCTTTAGACAGAAATTATTTTCATAAATATATAGATAATTCTATTAAAGATAAAAATTTAAATGATTTAATTTATACATTACTTGAAGTAATTCCATTTGCTATTAGTTCTTTGATTTCCTCGCAATCAGACTTCAAAATTATTTTAATGGGCGGTGGAAGAAAAAATCTAACTTTACAAAAAATTTTCAGTAAGTATTTTGATAATATTTCTTTAATTGATAATTACCAAATAGATGGAGATTTTATAGAATCCCAAGGAATGGCATTACTTGGTATAAGATATATGCTAAAAAAACATTCTACATATTATGAAACTACAAAAGTTTTAAAAAATATTTACTTAGGTGAAAAGTGTTAGCTTTTGTGTTTTTGAATATACTTATTTAAAGTATTCATAAGAGGATCTAGCTTTCCCTCAAATAAGTGATTTGATTTTGAGATAGTTTCCATTGAAACTTCTGCATTTTTTTGTTTTTTAAATGTTTCAAAAAATTCTTTTAAGTTATCTCTTTTTACTATTTCATCTTGTTCAGCTCTAACTATCAATGTTTTGATAGGACAGGGTGATAAGAAATTAAAATCGTACAAATTTACAGGTGGGGCTATTAAAATTAATCCATCTACTTCTGGTCTTCTCATTAGAGTTTGAAATCCAATCCATGCACCAAAGGAGAATCCTACAATCCAACACGACCTAAAATCCTCATTTTTTTTTTGGAGCCAATCTAAAGAGACACTCGCATCATTTAGCTCTCCCTCTCCCTCAGTAAAGGCACCATCACTCTTGCCAACACCACGAAAATTTATTCTTAAAGTTGAAAAACCGGCATCTTTCATCACTTTAAATGCAGCATAATTAACTTTAGTGTCCATAGTTCCACCGTGCTTAGGATTGGGATGGAGAATTATAGCTATATTTGGTTTTTCTTGCTCACTAGGTGAGTATTTGGCTTGAAGTTTACCTTCACCACCTTGTATAAATACTTCTGGCATAATTAAAGAAGAGATCATAGATTACTTTTGATAAAAAAAGCAAGTTATAAATGAATTCATTAGGTTTTAATAAAGATCCATCAAGCACAACAGTGGTGGTTGCTATGTCTGGTGGAGTGGATAGTTCTGTCACAGCTGGTCTATTAAAAAAAGAGGGATATAATGTTATCGGTATAACTCTTCAGCTGTATACCTCTAATAACTCTGCAAAAAAAGGTTCTTGTTGTTCTGGTCTAGATATTTATGACGCTAGACGAGTTGCCCAAAAATTAGATATACCCCACTACGTATTTAATTATGAAAAAACATTTAAATCAGATGTAATCGATTACTTTATCAACGCTTACGAAAATGGTGAAACACCTATACCTTGTGTTAAGTGTAATGAGACTGTTAAGTTTAGAGATTTAATGAACTTTGCAAAAAAATTAGAGGCAGATTGTATGGCAACAGGGCATTACATTAGAAGAAAAGGTAATATTAAAGATGCCCATATGTATAGGGCTGAGGATAAATCGAAGGATCAAAGTTATTTTTTATTTGCAACAACACAGGATCAGTTAGATTACCTAAGATTTCCACTTGGTGAGATATCTAAAGCAGAAACTAGAAAAATAGCAGAGGATCTTGGTCTTATCGTTTATGACAAGAAGGATAGTCAAGATATATGTTTCATTCCAGATGGAGATTATAAAAAATTTATTAAGTCAAATAAGAAGAAAGGTGAAATACTCGACCTTTCAGGTAATGTTTTATCTTTTCATGACGGTATTCAAAATTTTACAGTTGGTCAAAGAAGAGGCTTAGGTATAGCAAATGAAGACCCACTTTATGTTGTTGATATTATTAAAGATAAAAACCAAATAATTGTTGGTGATAAGAAAGATCTGTTAGGTAAATCCCTCTTATTAGGTGATTTGAATTTTATTATGCCAGAGTACGACCTTTCCAAAAAAACTGTTGAAATCCCTTGTAGTGCAAAAATTAGATCTTTATCTGAGCCAAAAAAGGGAAAACTTATTAAACAATCTACTTCCTACTCTTTTGAGTTTGATGAACCCGCAGAGGCAATTACCAAAGGTCAAGCTTGTGTTTTGTATGATAATGATAGGGTTTTAGGTGGTGGGATTATTAAACAGAAACTGAACTAATTAGGGTATTTACTCGTATTTTCTTGTAAAAATCCTTATTTATCATATATATCGAGACCTATGGCAGCTACAGAACAAACAATTAAACAAGTAAACACACTAGGTAACAGTGATTACAAATATGGCTTTTCTACTGATGTAGACGAGATCCGACCTCCTAAAGGTTTAAATGAAGAAATAATAAAATTCATATCTGCCCAAAAAGATGAACCAGAGTGGATGCTTGAATGGAGACTAAATGCATTTAAAGTCTTCAACAAATTACCGAAGCCTCAATGGGCTAAATTGAATATTCCAGAAATTGATTATCAAGATTGTTATTATTACTCAATACCTAAAAGTTTAAAAGATAAACCAAAGTCACTAGATGAAATAGATCCTGAAATACTAAAAACTTATGAAAAACTAGGTATTCCATTAAAAGAACAAAAAATGTTATCTGGTATTGCTGTTGATGCTGTTTTCGACTCCGTATCAGTTGCCACGACATATAAAAAACAACTGAGCGACTTAGGTATAGTATTCTGTTCAATTTCTGAGGCAGTGAAAACTCACCCAGAATTAGTAAAAAAATATCTAGGAAGTGTAATTCCAGTATCAGATCATTCTTTCGCAGCATTAAACTCAGCCGTTTTCACTGATGGATCGTTTATTTACATTCCTGAGGGAGTAAGGTGCCCAGTGGAATTATCAACATATTTTAGAATTAATGCAATGAATACTGGTCAATTCGAAAGAACGCTTATCATCGCTGATAAAGATAGTTATGTGAGTTACCTAGAAGGCTGTACTGCACCAATGAGAGATGAAAACCAACTTCATGCCGCTAATGTAGAGTTAGTTGCCCTAGATAATGCTGAAATTAAGTATTCAACAGTTCAAAACTGGTACCCAGGAGATAAAGAGGGTAAGGGAGGCATCTACAACTTTGTAACCAAAAGAGGTGCCTGCAGAGGGAAAAATTCTAAAATATCTTGGACTCAAGTCGAGACAGGATCTGCAATTACATGGAAATATCCAAGCTGCATTTTACAAGGAGATAACTCTAAAGGAGAATTTTATTCAGTAGCCATAACTAACAATATGCAACAAGCTGACACTGGCACAAAAATGATACACATTGGTAAAAACACGTCTTCTAAAATCATATCAAAAGGCATTTCAGCTGGAAAAGCTAATAATACATATAGAGGCCTAGTAAATATTTTGTCGAAAGCCAAAAATGCGAGAAATTTTACTCAATGTGACTCTCTATTAATTGGTAATCAATGTGGAGCCCATACAGTTCCATATATAGAGTCAAGTAATTCCGACTCAATGGTTGAGCACGAGGCCACAACCTCAAAAATTAATGAAGATCAATTATTTTACTGTCAGCAAAGAGGATTAAATAGTGAAGATGCAGTGGGGTTAATTGTGAATGGTTTTTGTAAAGAGGTACTTCAACATTTACCAATGGAGTTTGCTGTTGAAGCTCAAAAATTAGTTGCAATTAGCTTAGAGGGAAGCGTTGGATAATGTTAGAAATTAAAAACCTTCATGTCTCTATTGAAGAAAAAAAAATAATTAAAGGTTTGGATTTATCTATTAATAAAGGTGAGGTTCACGCACTTATGGGCCCTAACGGTTCTGGTAAAAGTACACTCTCTTACGTGTTATCTGGTAAAGATAAATATGAAATAAATGATGGAACAATAGATTACAATGGAAAAAATTTATTGGAATTAGATGTTGATGAAAGAGCAAACGAGGGATTATTTCTTGCATTTCAATATCCAATGGAGATACCTGGTGTGCAAACTTCATTTTTTTTGAAAACAGCAATCAATTCAAAAAGAAAATATTTAGGTCAAAGTGAAATGGACGCATTGGAATTTGCTAAATTAATGAAATCAAAAGCAGAAGAATTGAATATAAGCACTGAAATGCTTAAAAGAGATCTAAATGTTAACTATTCTGGTGGTGAAAAAAAGAAACAAGAAATTTTACAGATGTCTATGTTAAGTCCCAAAATGGCTATTTTAGATGAAACAGACTCCGGTTTAGACATTGATGCCTTAAGAATTGTCTCTGAGGGAGTAAATAAATTGAGAAATAATGAGAATTCTTTCTTAGTTATTACGCATTATCAAAGACTTTTAAATTATATAAAGCCTGATTTTGTTCATATTATTGCAGATGGTAAAATCGTAAAATCTGGTGATTACTCTTTAGCTTTAGAGCTAGAAGAAAAAGGTTACGAAGAGATATCTCAAACCGCTTAATGGAACTTGTATTAAATTTAGACAAGATACAATCTAAAAGTGTATCTCAATATGCCAAAGACATCTTAGATAATCAAAACCCATATAAAAATTTTAAAATTGAAAATTATAAATACGCCCAACTCCATAAAGATGTCAAATCAGAAATCTTACTTAGAGATATAGATTTTTCTAAACTATTAGATAATACTAAAAATATTACATCTTCTATTTCAAATCCATTCGACTTAACAGCTAATTTAAATCTCTGGAATTACAATAATGAGGATAGTTTTTTTAGAGTCTCCTCTTTAGTAAAAAGAGAAACTAAATCAGTAAATTTAGATACATTTGATGATAGAAACTTATTTATAGATATTTCTCAAATAAATGAGAACATACATATATCTAAATCCTCTACAAATGAAATCAATCTTATTATTTTAAATAGCAAATCAAACGATGAGTACCCAAAATCAATTTTCTTAGATTTATCTAATAATTCTAAGTTAAATGTAGTTCACTTTAATGTTTCAAATAATAAATCTTTTTTATACTTTGAGACTAATTTACAAGACAACTCATATTTAAATTTTGTTTCTTTTCAATCAGATAATATCCATACAAGAAACGAGTTTTATGCTTCATTAAATCAAGAGTGTAACTTTGATTTATATGGTCTTAATATCAACAATTATGGTGTAAATGACAATTATTCTTTTATACAACATTTAAAGCCCTCTTCATCAAGTAGAGAAGTTTTTAAATCTATTGTTGAGAAGGGCGCTATTACAAACTTTCAAGGAAAGATATATGTTGACTCTATTGCTCAGAAAACTGATGGATATCAAATGAGTAGATCATTGCTTTTAGATGACATATCGAAAGCCAACAATAAACCAGAACTTGAAATTTATGCAGATGATGTAAAATGTAGTCACGGGTCTACTGTTTCCAAATTAGATGACGAGCAAATTTATTATTTTAAGTCCAGAGGAATTGATAGCGAAATAGCTAAAAAAATATTAAAAAAAGCATTTATTGTTGAGATTATTGAGTCAATTAAAGACGATATGTTAAAGAATTATTCAAATGAGTTAATTGAAAGTTTATTATCATGAATAATATTAAATTAGATTTTCCAATTTTAGATAAAAAGATCAGAGACAAAGCTATTACTTATCTTGACTCTGCAGCAAGCACTCAGAAACCCAAACAAGTAATTAACTCTATTTCTGAATTTTTAGAAAATTCTTATGAAAATGTTCATAGAGGAATGAATTCACTTAGTATAGATGCTACAGATTTATATGAAAAATCTAGAGATGTAGCAAAAAATTTTATTAATTCTAATTCTACAAATGAGATAATTTTTACAAGAGGGGCTACTGACTCTATAAATATTATTGCTAATTCATTAGCTGAACATCTTAAAGAGGGCGATAAGATTGTTGTAACTGAATTAGAACATCACTCAAATTATTTGCCTTGGATGAACTTATGTAAAAAATTAGGTTTAGAATTAAAAATAATTCCTATTTCGAAAGATGGCATTTTATCTGAAGACGATATCATTAATAATTGTGATGACTCCACAAAGGTTCTCTCTTTAACACACATGTCAAATGTAACTGGCCAAATACTTGATATCAAAAAGATTAAAAAATCAATAAATAAAGATACTTATGTTGCCGTTGATGGTTGTCAATCAATAGCACACTTAAAAATTGACGTAAAAGATTTGGATTGTGATTTTTACTCTTTTTCATCTCATAAACTTTATGGTCCATCTGGTATTGGAATTATGTATGGTAAAGAAGATATTTTAAATAAATTAAATCCTCCAACACTTGGAGGAGGGATGATCAATGAAGTTTCATCAAATGATTTTTCCTATGCTATGTTACCTAATAAATTTGAACCGGGTACGCCTTCAATTGAGGCAGCAATTGGCTTTAAAACTGCTATGGAATATTTGAATAATAATAATTACCAAGACTATTTTCTGAATGAAAAAAAACTCAGATCTACATTAATTGAAGCTTTACGTGAATTCAAAGAAGTAGATATATATGGCTCTAATGAAGATGGAAATGCTACATCCATTGTTTCTTTTAATATTAAAAACCAAAATTTTAATGATATTGCCACTTTTCTTGACCAATATGGAATAATGATCAGAGGAGGTCACCATTGTTGCCAACCATTTATGAAAAAGTTAGGTATCCCTGGTTCTTGCAGAGTCTCTTTTGGTATTTATAACGATCTTAATGATATTGATCATTTTATAGACTCTTTGAAAAAAACTCTAAAACTTCTTCAATAGGCTATGGATAATAAAACACTCTCTGACTTTATGCCAAAAGTAAGTTCTGAAGGTGAGATTACTTACGGAGAAAAATCGTCATCACAGTCAGTGACATTAACAAATGATCATATAATCAAAGTTCTCACAGATATAAAAGATCCTGAAATGGATATGAATATTTATGATCTTGGTTTAATTTACGACATATCAATAGATAATTTTAACAATATTAAAATTATCATGACACTGACAACAGTTAACTGTCCAGTTGCTGATAGTTTTCCATTAGAGGTTGCTAAAAAAGTTCATGAACTAAATAATGTAGGACAAGTCAGTATAAAACTAACCTTTCAACCACCATGGAATAAAGATATGATGAGTGAAAATGCAAAGTTAGCTTTAGGTTTTTAGTATGACCAGTCCTTTATTTTCATTATCCAAAACTGCTGAAGAACAAATTTCTAAATTATTAGTTAATAATAGTAACGCTATTGGTTTAAAGATTGGCTTAAGCACTAAAGGTTGTGCGGGATTGAGTTATACAATGGAGTATGTGAGTAATGATAACATACAAGGTTGTGAGCTAGTCAATGATTACAAGTTTCCTCTTTATATTGAGGACAAAGCAGTTATGTATGTAATAGGCACAGAAATGGACTTTATTAAAGAAGAGTTTGGAGAAAGGTTTATTTTTAAAAATCCTAATCAGACTAGTGAATGCGGTTGTGGTGAGAGTTTTCACGTTTAGATTTTAGTTATATTGATGGCAATCTTATTGGGTATTCTCTCAGCTTTTAGTTTTGGTGTTGGAGATTTTTTAGCTAGATTTTCATCAAAGGAAGTTGGATTTAAAAATTCACTTTTTTGGATGCTGGTTGTTGGCTCAATATTTTATTTAATTTTATTTTATTTTTTTGGAAGTGGTCTTTCTCCAAACGCGATTGGTTTGAGTAATAGTTTCCTATCAGGAATTTTAATAATGTTTGGACTTCTTTGTTTGTACAGAGGTCTCCAAATGGGACCAGTGTCAATTGTAGCCTCGATAACAGCGACCAATCCTTTTTTTGTTTTTGTTATAAGATTTTTTTTAGGAAGTGAACCCACACTTACTCAATGGATTGCCACCCTTGTTGTAATATCCGGCGCAATATTTGTATCCATAAGCGCTGATAGTTTTAAAGAAAGCCTAGGTTTGTCAAAAAAACAGATAAAAGAGTCTCTAATTGTGTCATTTATGGCAAGTGGTATGCTGGCTTTGGGTCTTATTTTTTCTCAAGAGGCCTCTAATTCTTTAGATCCAATTGAGGCTGTTATATATGTAAGATTTTTTAGCTTATTGGGTATTGCTTCCTTATTATTTTTTATGAAGTCTAAAATAACACTGACAAAAAAAGCAGTTCCTATTTTATTTTTTCAAGGAATATTAGAAACTACAGGTTATTTTTGTTTGGTCTCTGCATATGCTTTTGACAAAGTGAGTATTGCAGTAGTCATTTCTTCAGGTTTTGGTCTTGTAACAGTTTTATTGGCTAGACTAGTTTTAAAAGAAAAAATATCTAAAATTCAAACTTTAGGAATATCTTTAACTTTCATTGGTGTTGTTGGTCTTACTATCTAATTAAATTTTGAAGCCTGTTTTTATCAAAACGATATGAATTCATCGCGATAGCTAAGCAAATAATAATTCCTCCTATAGTTGTATTTATATCTGGTGTTTCATTGATACCCAGAATAGGTAGCCACGCCCAAAAAATTCCTCCAACTACTTCTAATAAAGATAGCATTGTTAGTTCTCCCGAAAGTAATTGTTTTGAACCAATGCTAAAAAGGATAAGCCCAGTTGCTACGATCAAACCATGAGTCATACTCAAAAGAATATTTCTGAAGGGTAAATAGATTTCTTGATCATTAAAAATCATTAAAAAGGCGGAAATAGCTGCGCAAAAAATTCCTGCATAAATTAAAATATAAAATTTTTTAAAGTTACTTTTGCTTCTCAAAGCAACAGTGAATGCTGCAAAGCCAAGACTTGATATAAAGCCCATAATTAATCCATACAACGATCCACTAAAGGCACTGGCATATATCATTATTAAAGCACCAAAAAACGCAATAATCATGGTTATAAAATTTTGTTTTGAGATTTTCTCATTAATAAACACTAGGGCAATTAATGATGCTAAAAAAGGCATTAACGCCAACATAAATAGAGTAACTGCAGCAGTTGTATTGCTAATTGAATAAATAAAACCAACCATGGCTGTTGTTAAACTAAGACCACCAATCACAGAAACTTTATCTATTTTAATTACATTCATAAAAAAGTTTTTTTGTTCATTAACAATAAGATATAAGGATATGATAGTTGCAACTGTAAGCCCTCTTATAACAAGGTAGGGGAGTTGATAGATTTGAGGGTCTATCATATTTTTAACTACCAGCGGTCCAAAACTCCATATTAACCCACTTAAAACTACTATAATTACTGCCTTGATGTGGTCGCTCATTTTAAGAAATTAACTTATTTTATAAATTAACTTTTTAATAGTTAATTACTGATAAAGAAATCTGAGAGAGTTTTAATATCATCAAAAGAAGTATTCTTACCCTCATTACTTCTTAGAGTAAATGAGTCTGACTCAATCTCTTTCTCACCCATTACTAGAGAATAGGGTATCTTTTTAGAAACAGAATTTCTTATTTTATAACCCAATTTGTTATCAGATCCATCAACAATTACTCTTACACCCAGTTTTTGAAGTTCACCTTTAATTCGGTTACTATGATCAACAAATTTTTCGGACACAGGTAGAATTGCAAGTTGTATGGGCGTAACAAATAAAGGAAGCCAGCCATTAGTGTTTTCAAGAATAATTGCTATAAACCTTTCTAGAGATCCGACAACTGCTCGGTGTATCATTATTGGAACTTGATTTTTGTCATCTTTGTCTTTGTATTTTGCACCCAATCTATCAGGGAGATTGAAGTCAATTTGTATCGTTCCACATTGCCATTCTCGACCCAGTGAGTCCTCTAATGTAAATTCTATTTTTGGGCCATAGAATGCCCCTTCACCCTCTAAAATATTAAATTCTTTATTGTTGTCTTTTAAAACTTTTTTTAACTGATTTTCAGCATTGTCCCAGTTTTCTTGCGTACCAATACTTTTTTCTGGGCGAGTAGAAATATTATATTTTATTTTTTCAAATCCGAACTTTTTATACACTCTCTCAATTAATAGGGTTGTCTCATTACAAACATCATATATTTGTTCAGCAGAACAAAATATGTGGGCATCATCTTGAGTAAAACCTCTGACCCTAAATAATCCATTTAGAGCTCCAGAGGGTTCGTATCTATGACACTTACCAAACTCCGAGTATCTAAGTGGTAAATCTTTGTAAGTTATTAGTTGAGAGTTAAATAAAACAATATGACATGGACAATTCATAGGTTTTAGTGCAAATGTCTTATTGTCAGTTTCTGATGTAAACATATTTTCTTTAAAATTGTCCCAATGACCAGACTTTATCCAAAGCTCATTTGATACTAGCTCAGGTGTTTTTACTTCAAAATAATTAAGTTTTTGTTGCTCAGAGCGAATATATTTTTCAATATTTTGATACAATGTTAAGCCTTTATCTTTCCAAAATACATTCCCTGCTGATAAATCAGTTAGAAGGAACAAACCCATATCAGTGCCTAATCTTCTATGATTTCTTTCTTTAGCCTCTTCTAAATTTTTTAAATAAACTCGAAGTTCTTTTTCAGAATACCAAGCGGTTGCATAAATTCTTTGAAGCATTTTGTTAGTGCTAATACCTCTCCAATAAGCCCCTGATACATTTGTTATTTTAAAGCTGGCATTATAATCTTTTGTGCTTTTATGATGAGGGCCTTTACAAAGGTCAGTAAAATTTTTTTGCTCGTAAAGTGTTATTTCATCGGAATTATCTAAATTATTAATAAGTTCCAATTTATATTTATTATCCTTAAATATTTCTGATGCTTCTTTTTTAGTTACAGCCCTCTTTAAAAAGTCTCTTCCCTCTGAGAGAATTTCTTTCATTTTTTTTTCTATATTAGCTAAGTCATCATCTGATAGAGTGCTTTCCATATCAAAGTCATAATAAAAACCGTTCTTTATAAAAGGACCAATAGTTGGTTTAGCATTTGGAAAAAGAGTAATTACAGCTTCAGCCAAAATATGAGCCATATCGTGGCGCATTATATTTAATGCATCATCAGATTTAGGTTTAATGGGAGTGCTATTTTCAACTTCAGTATCCCAATAATTATTATTCGAGTCTTTATATGCTATTATATCGCTCATAATTCTAATTTTTTATAAAAACAACTTTTTTTACCCGTATGACAAGCGCCAATTCCCTCAAGCTCAACTTCATAAATTAAAGCGTCACTGTCACAATCAGTATAAATATTAATAATATTAAGTTTATTGCCAGAAGTTTCGCCTTTTAACCATAATTTTTTTTTACTTCTACTCCAAAAGTGAGCTTTTTTTGTTTTTACTGTCATTTCAATAGAATTTTTATTTGAATAGGCCATCATAAGAATTTCATTAGTTGACTTCTCTTGAGCAATTGTAGGTATTAGCCCATCAGAATTAAAAACTAGTTGATTTATGTTGAAATTTTCCAATGTCTTGATTTTTAATGATTTTTACTTTTATTAAAGTATTTTTCAATTATTAAAAGAATTTTTTCGATGAATTATTATTTAGCACCAATGATGGGTTACACAGACTGCTATTTTAGAAGTTTAGTGGAAAACATTTATGGAAATAGTGTAACTACCTTTTCTGAAATGATAGTGGATAAAGCAATCATCCACAATGAGACTAAAACAATAACCAAGCATTTTTTAAAAAATAATAAAAGCGCCATTCAAATTGCAGGCTCAGATCCTGAAGAAATTAAAAGAGCAATAAATATTTTAAATAAAGTAGATATTATTAAACATGTAAATTTTAATTTAGGGTGCCCAAGTTCTAGAGTCCAAGAAAATATGCTTGGTTTAGCTTTAACCCAAAAGTATGACTTAGTAAAAAAATGTTTATATGAATTGATCAAATATAATAAAGATGTATCGGTAAAATGTAGACTTGGTTTAGGTATGAATGAGGATAAGAGTTATATTTTTGATTATCTTAAATTGTTTAATGAAATAGGAATTAAAAAAGTATTTATACATTGTAGAAATGGTGTTTTGAACTTAGATACCAAAAAAAATAGAACAATTCCAAAAATTAATTACAATTTATTTTTAGAGTGTTGTGATCAATTTCCTGAAATGGAACTTATTCCTAATGGTGAGGTTAATGATTTAGAAACCTTTAAATTTTTTCAGTCAAAAAATATTACTCAATTTATGATTGGTAGGCAATTTGCGAAAGACGCTTTTTTTTTAGAAAAATTAGATCTTGAGAATGTCAAAAAGAAGACAGCTTCAATAATTAATACAATAAATGAATTAGAGCATTACAAATATTTAAATATTAATTTATTAAAAAAAAGTATATTCACTGCACTTAGTAACATATCAAATTCCAAAAAAGTAAAAAAAGAAATCTCAGTTATTAATAACTATAGTGGCTTACTAAATTATTTTGAGAGGAATGCCATTTGGAGTTAGAGAGATTATATAAATCTTCCACTTTCTTATCAAAATATGAATATCTTAATAATTCTTATGATGTTTCAAAGGTTGATGCTCAATTAATACTTAACCACTACAAAAGTAATATAAAAAAATATTCTAATTCCTCTACAACTAACTTTCTCAATATAAATACACTTAAAAATGAGCTTATTTATTTAATTTTTATATCAATTCATCAAAATTTAATTTCTCAGTCTAATGGATCAAGATTGTGGTCTGTTTTATGCAAAAATATTTTAAGTAAAATCATTAATATCAATCTATACAGATCATTTAATAATAGTTTAAAAAAATATTATTTTATTTTAGGTATGGGTAAAATTGGCGTAAGAGATTTAAATTTTGCCTCTGATATCGATATAATCATATTCTATGACTCCAAAAATAGTCCTATTTCCCTCCAAGATTTTAATAAATCTATAAAGAAAACCATTAGTGACATATCGAATATTTCTGAGTCTTTTTTTCATAAAATAGATTTAAGGTTACGACCAGATTTTGGTGATTCATTAATTATATCTGATATGGATCAAGCAATTAATTATTATACTTCAGTTGGCAGAAATTGGGAGAGATTAGCATTTCATAGATCAAGTTTTTTGTGTGGCGATATTCAAAAATATTTCTTATTTAAGGAAGCAATAAAAAGTTTTTTATTTAGAAGAACATTTGACTATTACGCTATAGATGAAATTAAAAAGCTTTTTGCCTCCAGTAATACTGAACAAAAGCTAGATATAAAAAATTCTTATGGCTTTATTCGATCTTGTGAAAATATAATACATTTTAACCAACTTCTTTGGTCTGGAAAAATAAATTCTCTTAAAGAGAGTAATATTCATAAATTACTTATAAATTTAAAAAAACATGAAAATATAATTCCAAAAAATGACTTAAAAAATATAACAGAGGCATATTATTACTTCCGTAAAATTGAGAATTATTTACACATAAAAAAGAATACTTTTCAGAATATAATTGACTCTAATGAAACCTATTTAAATTTAGTATTAGATAACTTTTCAAAAAAATTAGAGAAGCATAAATCTGAAATTCAAACAATATATCAGCGTTTATTTTTCCCTAAAATAAATAGAGAAAGTTTACGACGTGAAAAATTTAATGAGTCTAGCCAAAAAATTATTGATAGTCTTCTAAAACGAGCTGAGAACATCAATAGTTCAGAAACAGTAAAAAATGATTATTTAGAGTCTATTTCAAGTCTCATAAATATTTTATCAACACATAATAAACGAGATGATCTAATTATAAAATTTGACTATTTAATTAACTATTATAAGTCTGGTGTCCATTTAACTGCTTTATACAAATACAATAATAAAATTTTTTTAGAGTTAGCTTTCATATTTGAGAATTCTTCAAAATTAACAAATCTTATTTACAAAAATCATTTTTTAATAGAGTCATTAGTCTATTTTTTTAATTATGGCATACCTACTTTTAAGCTGAGAGAATTTTCTGATAATTTTGATTTAGATTTAAAAAAATCAATCCAGGATATTTATGAAATTTTATTCCTTTTAGATTATTTGTTACTTTCAAAAAAAATAACAAATACTGACTTCCTCAAAAAACGAAATACCGCTGTAAGAAAGTTTATTTTTTATATTTTTGAACTAGTTAAAAATGAATACATTGTCAATAGAAGCAATATTTTCTCTGACTTAACACCGATTTTATTTGGAAGTTACGGTGTCAAAATGGCTACGAATTTTTCCGATTTAGATATTTTTTTTATATATCAATCAAACAAAAATAATCACATAGATAATATTAAAATTGTAAGGAGATTTTACTCGATAATGAAACAATATATTGATCCAAATATCCTAATAATTGATGATAGAAATAAACCTTTTGATAGAGACTCTGATCAAGTCATTAATATTGAAAATTTCTTTTCATTTTATTCAAAGACTAGTGAACCATTTCATAAATTGTCTTTTATGAAGGTATGTCTTGAATACTTTTTAAAAATAGTAGATATAAAAAATCCTTTAAAAAATAATAAGGATCTTTTTCAACTCTTTAAAATTAAAGAAGACATCAACCGCATAAATAACAAAGATTTTTCATATCGTGACGATATTAATTATTTAAGAGAGTTGCTTATGTTTGAAAATCTAACTAGCAACCCGTCCAAAGTAGATAATAAAAAATATTTAGACAGGTTGCTTTTAATTTAGTTTAGTAATCGTAATACATGTCGAACTCTGCAGGTGTAACTAGCAGTTTATTTGGTTCGATTTCTTCTTCTCTTTTGTATTCGATATATGACTCGATTAAATCTTTGGTAAACACATTACCCTCTAAAAGATAATCATGATTTGACTCAAGATTATTAATCGCTTCCTCAAGAGTACCAGGTACTTCCTTTACTTTAGATTGCTCTTCAGGAGGTAAATCATAAAGATTTTTATCCATTGGTTCACCAGGATCAATTCTATTCTTAATTCCATCTAAACCTGCCATAAGCATAGCTGAAAATGCTAAATAACCATTTGCAGTTGCATCTGGACATCTAAACTCAACTCTTTTTGCTTTAGGAGATGGTGAGTATGCGGGTATTCTACATATAGCACTTCTATTTCTATTAGAGTATGCAAGCTTAACTGGAGCCTCATAACCTGGAACTAATCTCTTGTAAGAGTTAATAGTTGGATTTGTAAAAGCTAATAAAGATGGTGCGTGCTTAAGCAAACCACCAATATAAAATTTTGCTTCATCACTAAGATTAGCGTATCCACCTTCACCATAAAATACTGGTTTACCGTTTGACCAAATACTTTGATGACAATGCATTCCTGAACCATTGTCGTTTGAAAGAGGTTTTGGCATAAAAGTAGCACTTAAACCATTACTTTTTGCTGTGTTTCTTACAACGTATTTATATTTTTGAAGATCATCGGCCATCTTAACCAATGTGTCGAATTTTAAATCAATTTCACATTGACCAGCAGTAGCAACTTCGTGGTGTTGCGCTTCAACACTCATACCAATCGCAACCATGTGATTTACCATTTCTGATCTAACATCCTGCATAGTGTCATGAGGTGGGCATGGGAAGTATCCACCTTTATTTCTAACTTTATAACCTAGATTTGGACCTTCGGCTGTGCCTGTATTCCAAACGGCTTCACCGGAGTCAACAGAAAAAGAGGAGTGATGAGGGTGCGTGTTAATTTGAACGTTGTTGAAAAGAAAAAATTCAGCTTCTGGTCCAAAGAAAATACTATCACCAACTCCTGAGGTTTTAACGTATTCTTCTGCTTTTTTTGCAACGTATCTTGGATCTTTATCGTACTTTTGCCCGGTAATTGGATCTTGAATATCACATATTAGAACTAGAGTAGGATCTGTAAAAAAAGGATCTACAAATGCAGTCTCAATATCTGGAATTAATATCATGTCACTAGCTTCAATTGACTGAAAACATCTAATTGAAGAGCCGTCGAAACCAATACCTTCCTCAAATACATCCATTTCAAATGTATTAATATGGTTTGAAAAGTGCTGCCATGTTCCTAAAGGATCAGTAAATCTAAAATCAATATACTTAATACCATTTTCATCGATCATTTTTTGTAATGATTTTTTGTCCATCTAATAACCTCCTGAGTTGTTAACTTGGTTTGTGTAAAAACTAAATTGCGTCTTTACCTTTTTCGCCTGTGCGAATTCTAATAGCCTCTGAAACTTCGTATACAAAAATTTTACCGTCGCCGATTTTACCTGTATTAGAATGCTTGATAATAACATCGATTGCTTCTTTGTATTTCTTGTCATCAACTACTAATTCAATTTTAACCTTTGGCAGAAAGTCTACTACATACTCAGCTCCTCTATAAAGCTCAGTATGACCTTTTTGTCTACCAAACCCTTTTACTTCAGATACGGTTAATCCACTTAGGCCTATTTCGCCAAGGGCATCTTTAACATCCTCTAATTTAAAAGGTTTAATTATTGCCTCAATTTTTTTCATATTTAGCGATCCAAATATAATGTTTAATTTGCATAATATCTATACTATAAATTAATTCAATTTTTGGCGGGTGTAGCTCAGTTGGTTAGAGCGCCGGTTTGTGGTACCGGAGGTCGGGGGTTCAAGTCCCCTTACTCGCCCCAATTTGTGCGCCAGTGGCGGAATGGTAGACGCGCTGGTCTTAGGAACCAGTGGGCAACCGTGGGGGTTCGAGTCCCTCCTGGCGCACCAGAATACAAGTAATATGGATTATAAAAACATAGAAAAAAAAAGTTACAAATCATCTTTTGAGGTATCTTTAGATCAAAGCGCTATTGCTAAAATTATTGACGAAAAAATATCAGAAAAGCAACCCACTTTTGAAATTGCAGGTTTTAGAAAGGGTAAAGTTCCGGTAAGCATTATAAAATCTAAAATTGGTCTTCAAATTGAAAACGAGGTATTAAATGAAGAGGTATCAAAAAATATAAATAAAATCAGTGAGGATGAAAAAATACAATCCCTTATACAACCTGATGTTAATTTTAAAGATAATTATAATTTTACCTTGGCTTTTTATTTAAAACCCGAAATTAAAATGGATGAGTTAAAAACAAGTGAAATAGAGAAAGTTACATCAGAGGTAACAAAAAAAGATATTGATGATTTTAGAGAAAAAGTAAGAAAAGAATACTATTCATTAGAGAGTATTAATATATCAGATGAAAACTCTGTTATAGATTTTGAAATATTAAACTATGAAGATGAACAAAAAAAATTATTTTCTCAAAAAGAGGTAAGAGTAGACTTAAACACCCAAACTAAAGAAGAAGTATTTTTAGACTTAAAAAAAGCTCTTTTAAAAATTAAAAATAAATCTGACATAAATTTTTCTACAAAAGGAATAAAGATAAACGCTCAAATCAAAGATATAAATAAAAAGATCTATCCCAAGAATGATGACGAGTTGATTAAGATTTTAAAATTAAAATCTACTAAAGAATTAAATGACAAAATTGATAATAAACTCAATGAGGATATGAATTATCTTCAAAAAGAGTTTTTTATTGAAGATCTACTTAAAGTTCTATCACAAAAGAAAAAGATTGACATCAACGAGGAGGTTGTAAATCTTGAACTTAAAAGAAAATATCAAATTGATCTATCTAAAATGAAAGATGAGCACAAAGAAAGAATTGATAGTTTAAAAAAACTCACAAGTGAGAATATTCAAAAAGACGTTCTTTTTTCTGAATTAGTAAAATTTTTAAATGTAAAAGTTGAGCAGAAAGAACTCCAAGAGTATATTCAAAAATATTATGGTGAAAAAATTGATCAAAGAACGGCAGAAGCTGCTTATGGTACTCTTCTTAGAAATAAAATAGCAGATGAGTCTATGAAAACTTTTAAAATCAAAGAAACTAAGTTAAGCTTAGAAGAGCTTATGAAAAAAGGATCTCAAAATCATGAATCTAGTACCCATAGTCATTGAACAATCAGGAAAAGGGGAGAGATCTTTTGATATTTTCTCCAGACTGCTTAGAGAAAGAATTATATTTTTAACAGGTGCTATCAATGATGAAACTGCCTCTTTGATATGCGCTCAACTTTTATTTTTAGAGTCTGAAAATCCTGAAGAACCAATTAATCTTTATATTAACTCACCTGGTGGTCTTGTCACAGCTGGATTGGCGATGTATGACACCATGCAATATATTAAATGCCCTGTTCATACTGTTTGTATTGGTCAAGCTGCCTCTGCAGGTTCATTAATACTCGCTGCAGGAAAAGAGGGCAACAGGTATGCC
>LUMQ01000726.1_pt1 | contig 21055 bp, 20 predicted proteins | sample 729621 | NCBI WGS metagenome assembly LUMQ01 (sample SAMN03860259, study PRJNA289734) | marine metagenome | biome: seawater column; feature: ocean; material: water; isolation source: Red Sea water column Station 12 - depth 25m | place: Saudi Arabia: Red Sea | collected 2011-10-15 | depth 25 m | reverse complement strand
CATGATTGGCCAGTGTTAAACATACATTCATTTACAGATGCGGTTACTTTTTCCTCAAGATCACAATCAGCAAAAACTAAATTTGGTGACTTGCCTCCAAGCTCAAGTGTAACTTTTTTGACAGTTTCAGCAGACTCTATTGTAACCGACTTTCCGCCTCTTTTAGAGCCGGTAAACGACATCATCTCAATATCTGGATGTCTTGACATGGCTATGCCCACACCCTCGCCATCACCATGAACTAAATTGAAAACACCTGCAGGGACACCAGCTTTATCTAGTATTTCGGCATAAACCATTGCTGATAATGGCGTATGTTCTGATGGTTTTAAAATACAAGTACAGCCAGTTGCAATGACCGGCAAAACTTTTAATGTGATTTGATTTATTGGCCAATTCCATGGAGTGATTAGACCACATACTCCAATTGGTTCTTTTAATAAAATATCTGTATTGGATAACTCAATTTTTTCTTCATGTTTTTCTAATGCACTAATAAAACCATCCAAATGACCTATAGCTGCATCAGCTTGGGCGTCACGTGACATTTTTCTTGGTGCACCCATCTCCATTGTCATAGCATCAGCTAAGTCATCAAATCTTTCTTCTGAAATTTTTCGTATATTTTTCAAAATATTCATTCTCTCTTCTTTAGAAGTTTTTGAAAAACTCATAAATGCATTTTTAGCGGCCTTTACTGCAATATTTACATCTTCTTTATTACCTAATATGACTTCTCCGATAACTTCCTCTGTGGCTGGATTTACGACAGGCATTTTCTTACTAGATTGTGGCACTACCCATTGACCATCAATATAAAATTTTTGTAGATTTTGCATTTCAGATGATGATTACATACTATAGTATGGTAATTGTAAATTAATTTTTTTTCACTAGTAAAGGAAATATGAACAGAGACGTCATTATTTCATGTGCAGTTACTGGATCAGGAGATACGGTCAACAAACATCCAAACATACCGGTAACGCCAGAGCAAATTGCTAATGCAGCAATTGAAGCAGCGTCAGCTGGAGCTGCCATAGCGCATATCCATGTCAGAGATTTAAATACAGGAAAGGGATCAAGAGACGATGAGCTTTATAAAGAGGTTGTGAGCCGCATAAAAGATAGTGGCACAAATGTCATAATAAATCTTACCAGTGGTATGGGCGGTGATATAGAAATTGGACCTGAGGATGATCTGTTAAAGTTCGGACCTAATACTGATTTTGTTAATGCAATTGAAAGACTAAGTCACGTTGAAGAAATATTACCAGATATATGTTCCCTTGATTGTGGAACTCTTAATTTTGGTGATGGCAACATGATTTATGTTAGTACTCCTGAACAATTAAGAATTGGTGCAAAAAGAATACAAGAATTAGGCGTAAAACCGGAGTTAGAAGTTTTTGATACAGGGCATATGTGGTTTGCAAATCAAATGTACGATGAGGGGTTGCTTGACAGCCCTCCTCTATTTCAAATTTGTCTTGGCATTCCCTATGGAGCACCAGCTAATACCGGTTCAATGAAAAACATGGTAGACATGCTACCATCGGGTAGTAACTGGGCAGCTTTTGGAATTGGGGTTCATCAAATGCCGATGGTTGCTCAAGCGGTTCTCTTGGGCGGCAATGTTAGAGTTGGTCTTGAAGACAACTTATATCTTGAAAAAGGTGTATATGCTTCAAATGGTCAACTTGTTGAAAAAGCGACGACAATAATTAATAATCTTGGTGCTAATGTGATGGGGCCAGATGAAGCCAGAAAAAAACTTGGGCTTAAAGTTTGAAACAAAATAAAGTCATCACTATTGTAGGTACTGGAGTAATTGGTGCAGGCTGGGCTGCAAGATTTCTAGCTAAAGGTTATACTGTAAAAGCATATGACCCAAATAGTGTTTCACGTGAGCAGCTAAAAATAAATGTTCGAACTGCTTTTAAAAGCTTAAAGAAAATTGGTTTGAATAGAAATGCCTCATTAAGAAATCTTAAGGTCTATTCAAAATTACCCAGTGCATTGAAGGATACAACTTTTGTTCAAGAAAATGCACCAGAAAACGAAAAGATTAAAAAAAATATACTCAAACAAATTGATAATTTAGTTGATAAGAGAGTTATAATCGCATCTAGTTCGTCAGGCTTATTGCCATCGAAAATTCAATCGGCTTGTAAGTTTCCTGAGAGAGTTTTAATAGGACATCCATTCAATCCTGTATACTTATTACCTCTAGTAGAGATTGTAGCTGGCAAGAAAACTAGTCATATAAGTGTTAAAAAATTAAAAAAATTATATGAACATATTGGAATGCGACCACTTATTGTTAAAAAAGAAATAGAAGGATATATTTCAGACAGACTACAAGAAGCGTTATGGCGTGAAGCTTTGCATATTATAAATGACGGGGTAGCATCAACGGATGAAGTTGATGATGCAATTGTTTATGGTCCTGGATTGAGATGGGCTTTTATGGGGGTTTGTCTAACGTTCCATTTAGCTGGCGGAGAAACTGGCATGAAACACATGCTGGAACAATTTGGTCCTGCACTGAAACTCCCTTGGACAAAATTGAAAGCGCCTGAATTAACCAACAAACTTAAAAAAGCAATGGTTTCAGGAACAAAAAAACAAGCAGGAAAATTCAATATTAAAGAACTAGAAAAACAAAGAGATTTGTTTTTGATTGAAATTATGAAAACTTTAAATAAGAATCAAAAAGGTAAGTTTCCGAATTGGGACAGAAAATATAATACATTTAAATAAGATATGAATGAGAATCCATCAATATCATCATTAAAAAAAAATGGTAAATCGATTCTAATTGATTGGAGTGATGGTGAGCAGAGTAAATTCAATTTTTTGTGGTTAAGGGATAATTGTCCATCAGAAGTTCACCCTACTGCAAGGGAGAGAACCTTTAACTTGCTAAATGTTTCAGAAAATATTCACCCAAAAACGTTTACAATAAATGATAAAGGGCAGTTGGAGATTGAGTGGAGTGAAGGAAGCCATATAAGTTACTATAATACCGAATGGCTTCGACATAACTGCTACACGATGAAAAGTAAGAAAAAATATAGTTCACCTTATTTTTTATGGGATAATAGTATGCAATCAAATTTTGAAGATATTCAAATAGATTATCAAGAAATTATCAGTGGAGATGATGGAATTAAAAAATGGTTAGAACAACTTCACTATAAGGGTATTTCAATTGTAAAAAATGCACCCACTGAAAAAGAGTCAGGCTTTGATGTTCTATCAAATATAAGTCATCACAGAGAAACTTTTTTTAAAACACCGTTTGAAGTAATCGACATTCCTAATCCAAACAATTCAGCCTATACCGCAGCAGCTCTAAGAAATCACATCGACTTACCATATTATGAAATTGCTCCTGGCTACCAGTTTCTTCATTGTTTAATAAACGATGCAACTGGAGGTGAGTCGGTTGCGTTAGATGGTTTTAAAGTTGCAAGTTATATGAAAGAAAATTTTACTGAATACTTCAATATTCTTCTTGATACACCCGTAAAATTTGTAAATAGAGATTACACCGCAAACACAATTAGAGTAATGCATAAACCCATATTTACTCTAGATCACAACAATGATTTTAATGATATACGGTTCAGCGTTGCTTATATGGGAATAATGGATTGCAGTCCTGAAGTTATGGATAGCTTCTATGAAGCATATCGTAAACTTCTTTCATTGCTACATGACCCTATGTTTGAAATCAATTTCAGATTAGAAGCTGGAGATATTTTTAGCTTTAATAACAGAAGAGTCTTGCATGGCAGAAAAGAATACGATGCCAATTCAGGTAATAGACACCTCCAAGGATATTATATTGATAGGGATGAGATCGTAGGTAGATTAAATTATTTGAATAGAATTAATCCTTAATTAATAAAATGAAGATAAATCGTAAAATATTACCAAATATAAATAATTACTACATCGATAATCATAAGATAGACCCAAGCAAGGGGGTGCATCTGGGCGATGGAACAATCAATGATGGCGATCGTGTCGAAATTGGCCCAACTGCATTAGCCTATGCTGAATGGCAAGATGCAGGGCTTATATTGCCAGATCTGACTGAGATGCGCAAAGCCAGACACAAACGCTTGACTGATGCAATTGTAGCCAGGGGTTATGGGGGCTTATTGATGTTTGATCCCCTTAATATTCGTTATGCAACTGACACGACAAATATGCAGTTGTGGAACACCCACAATCCGTTCCGGGCGTGCTTGCTTTGTGCTGATGGGTATATGGTACTCTGGGATTATAAAAACGCACCATTCCTCGCCCAATACAATCCACTTGTTCGGGAGAGCCGCTCAGGTGCGGACATGTTTTACTTCGCCCGTGGTGACCGGATTGGGCCAGCAGCTGACGCTTTCGCAGCTGAGGTACTAGACTTAATTGCCACTCACGCTCCAGGTTGTACACAAGTCGGTATAGACAAAATTCAGCCTGCAGGTTTAGATGCGGTCCGTCGAGCAGGGCTTGAGTACTGTGACGGTGAGGAAGTGGCAGAACGTGCACGAGCTATCAAAACCGAGCACGAATTACGAGCAATGCGCTGTTCTGTTTATTCTTGTGAACGCTCGATGGCAGTTATGGAGGAGTTTGCACGCGCAGAAATTCCAAAAGGTGGTGTGACAGAGGATGATGTTTGGGCGGTACTCCATGCAGAAAATATTAAAAGAGGTGGCGAGTGGATTGAGACAAGACTGCTTACTTCAGGGCCGCGCACCAACCCATGGTTTCAAGAATGTGGGCCAAGGATCATATCTGAGAACGAAATTCTTGCTTTTGATACTGATTTGATCGGCCCCTATGGGATTTGTGCAGATCTCAGTCGTACCTGGTGGATTGGAGATAGTTTAGCGCCAGCTAATATGCGCGAGAGTTATGCAGAGGCAGTAGAACACATTCGCTATAACACAAAGCTTCTCAAGCCCGGCCTCCACATGGAAGACTTAACTCATTCTTTGCACGTGTTGCAGGACAAGTATCAGGCGCTCAAGTATTCATCGCCTATGCATGGTGTCGGGATGTGTGACGAATGGCCATTGATCGCCTACCCAGACCGTTTGGTTAAAAATGCCTTTGACGCTGTTCTGGAACCAGGACTGACTCTTTGTGTCGAGGCTTTGGTGGGTGAAGTTAATGGGGACCACATGGTCAAGCTTGAGGATCAGGGTGTCGTAACAAATAATGGTTACGAAACGATTTCTACTTATCCGCTCGATGAGCGTTTGTTTTCAAATTAGAAATGCTTATTCATTCCAAAAAAGAATAGCCTTGTCATTTTTTTAATTCGACAGAATATTAAATTAGGTATAATTTTTTATTTATTGTTTGAATAAATTAGGAGAGCATTCATGAAAAAAGATCTGATAACGAGATTAAATGAGGGACCAATCATTTGTGCTGAAGGTTATTTATTCGCCATGGAACGAAGAGGTTACTTATCCGCAGGAGGATTTGTTCCTGAAGTTGTTTTAGAGCACCCAGAAGTTGTTACTCAATTACATAGAGAATTTATAAGAGCAGGATCTGATGTTGTCCAAGCTTTCACTTATTATGGCCATAGAGAAAAATTAAGAATAATTGGGAAAGAACATTTATTAGAGTCTTTACAGAAAAATGCTCTTCAAATTGCAAAGGATGCAGCTAATGAATATAAAGATTTAGATCTTATGGTTTGTGGAGATGTAGCAAATACAAATATTTATGATCCAAATGATAAACAATCTCTTATTCAATGTCAGAAAATGTATGAGGAACAAGTGGCGTGGGCAAAGGAAGCGGGAGTTGATTTTATTGTCGCTGAGACAATTAATTGGACTGAGGAAATGAAAATTGCTCTAAAAGCAATCAAAGATGAAGGCATGATTGCAGTTACAAATTTTGCGATACCCAGGGGAGATAAGACAAGAGAAGGACATACACCTGAAGATGCATGTAAAATGATGGAAGACTTGGGTGCAAATGTCGTTGGTTTAAACTGTTATAGAGGGCCAGATATGACTATGAAACTTCTAGAAAAAGTAAGAGATAAAGTATCTTGCCATGTTGCTGGATTGCCAGTGCCTTATCGAACAACAGAAAAGGAACCTGGTTTTTTAAATATTTCAGATGATGGATGTGATTGTATTCCTGGAAATAATGCATTTCCTGTAGCCTTGGATAATCTTTTTTGTAATCGTTTTGAAATGGCTAAATTTGCTGCAGACTGTATGGAAAAAAATATCAACTTTATTGGAATTTGTTGTGGCGCCGAAGCACATCACGTGAGAGAAATGTCAGTTGCAGTTGGTAAAAAACCAATTTCGATGAAATATATGCCGGACATGAGAAAACATTTTCACCATGGAACAGACGAAACTCTTAAGCAGGTAAATAAAGAATTCACACCTTAAGAATGCAAACTCATGCTAAAGTTGTTGTTATTGGCGGGGGAGTTGTAGGTTGCTCTATTCTTTTCCATTTAGCAAAGTTTGGGGTGAAGGACTGCGTTCTCCTTGAGCGAAAAGAATTAACAGCAGGCTCCTCATGGCATGCCGCAGGAAACGTTCATGTCATTTCTTCAGATCCAAACATATCCAGACTGATGGCATATACAATAAACTTGTATAAGGAAATTGAAGAGACTTCAGGTCATTCAGTTGGCTTTAAACCAAGTGGAGGGTTTTATTTAGCCTCTAATGAAGTTTGGTCTGATTATCTTAAAAGAGAAAGAACAAAAGCCAGATATATGGGTCTTGATCAAGAGTTTATCTCATTAGAGGAGGTTGCAAAACAATAAATATATTTCAGCTTTGTGGGAGCCGATCGATGGAGAAGTAGATCCATCAGGTGTCACATATGCATTTGCAAAATCTGCAAAAGTTCATGGCGCTAACTATTACACAAATACTGAGGTTAAAGATACTAAGCAAAGAGAAGATGGAACCTGGGATGTGTTTACTGATAAGGGCAATATTCATACAGAAATTGTAATTAATGCTGCAGGACTTTGGGCGAGAGAGGTCAGTAAACTTGCTGGATTAAATTTGCCTGTACAGCCAATGGAGCATCATTATTTAATCACTGATACAATTCCAGAAATAGCAGCGATGCCTAAGGGAACAAGGCTACCAGTTGGAACTGATTTTGATGGTAATATCTATTTTAGACAAGAAGGACAAGGCATGTTGCTTGGCACATATGAACATAAGTCTACTCCTTGGAAAGTTCAGGGAACCCCATTAGATTTTGGACATGAACTGTTGGAACCAAAATTAGAAAATATTCAAGATCGATTAGTCATTGGTTTTGAGAGAATGCCAGCTTTGGAAAAAGCAGGAATTAAAAATATTGTTAACGGCCCTTTTACATTTGGTCCTGATGGAAATCCTCTCATTGGACCAGTTCCAGGTATGAGAAATTATTGGGTAGCAGTCGGTGTTATGGCCGGGTTCTGTCAAGGAGGAGGTGTTGGCAAATGTATTGCAGAATGGATTATTGATGGTGAACCTTCCATAGATGTTTGGGCGATGGATGTCGCACGGTTTGGTGATTATGCATCTCCACATTACGGAACAATTAAATCATCTGAAAATTATGAACGACGATTTATTATGACATTTCCAAATGAGACTTTGCCAAAAGGAAGGAAACAAAAAACTACAGCTTTATATGATCGCTTCGTTAACATGGGAGCAGTTATGGGTGACAGCTTTGGACTTGAAAATGTTCTATGGTTTGCTGATAATCCTGATGATGCTTACGAAGAACCAACTATCAAACGCTCTCGATCCCATAACTATGTTTCTAATGAAGTAAAAAATGTAAGAGAAAACGTTGGAGTAACAGAGATTGCTAATTTTTCTAAACATGAATTTAAGGGTAAAGATTCAAGAAAATTTTTGGATTATATTTTGGCAGGTAGAATACCTAAAGTTGGACGCATAGCACTAAGTCCAATGCTATCTAAAAAAGGTAAATTATATGGAGACCTTACAGTTTCGTGTATTAGTGAAAATCATTTTATGGTTTATGGATCTGGTGCCGCTCAGGAAATGCATCGACGATGGTTTGAACAACACCTAGATCAATATGAGGTCATTTATAAAAACAGATCTGATGATTATCACGGCCTTGCTATTTCTGGCCCAAAGTCTAGAAATTTACTGCAATTATTGGTAAGAGAAGATGTTTCTAATGAGTCATTTAAATTTAGAGACTCTAGACAAATGTTTGTTGCTGGTGTTCCTGCATTAGTCAACCGGTTGTCATTTACTGGAGAATTGGGATATGAAATATATGTAGCTCCACACTATCAAATCAAGCTGTATGAGGCTATTGAGGATGCAGGAGAAGAATTCAACATTAAACCTTTTGGCGGAAGAGCTTTGATGTCTATGAGACTAGAAAAAAATTGGGGCGCATGGACACTAGATTTTAGACCTGACTATACTCCAAAAGAAACTGGCCTTTCTGCATTTATAAATTGGGATAAAGATTTTATTGGTAAAGACGCTGCGGTAAAAGATGATAGCAATCACAGATTATTTTCCTTGGTAATTGAAACTGACAACATAGATGTGACTAGCAATGAAGCTGTTATGCAGAATGAAGTATGTATCGGATATGTAACATCTGGAGGCTTCGGCCACTATGTGCAAAAAAGTATTGCTGAATTAATCCTTAGATTTCTGCAAAATATCTATAATTTTGTTTTTTGATACTGAGCCAACAAAGTTGTTTTTCTCATCAATTACGTTAAGACCCGATTGACTTTCAAGTATCGCCGGCAAGCAATTTTCAATACTATCATTTACGTTTACAGTTGGATTAGAATTTGTTCGTTCACCTCCTTGGTCAAGAATTGTCTTGATTTTTAAAACCTTTATACGATTAACATCCTTAACAAAATTGGCCACATATTGATCAGCAGGTTTTAAAAGAATTTCCTCTGCATTTCCATCTTGAACAAGTTTTCCGCCATTGAGTATAGCTATTCGGTCACCTAATTTGAGTGCCTCATCGAGGTCATGAGTTATAAACATAATTGTTTTATTTAAATTCTTTTGTAAGTCCAGTAATTGGTCCTGCATATCAGTTCTTATTAATGGATCAAGCGCACTAAAGGCTTCGTCCATTAGCAATATATCTGGATCAGTCGCTAACGCCCTAGCTAAACCTACTCTTTGCTGCATTCCTCCTGACAGTTGATTTGGGAATTTATTTTCAAAACCAGTTAAGCCAACTTTTTCGATCCAATACATTGCTCTTTCTATAGAGTCTGACTTATCTAGATTTTTTATGCTCAATCCAAACTGGACATTGTCTAATATATTTTGATGAGGAAATAGTGCAAAGCGTTGAAAAACCATCCCTGTTTTATTTCTTCTAAACTCTAGAAGATCCATTTTATTAAGTTTAGTAATATCCTCTCCATCAACTGTGACCGTTCCCTCGGTTGGTTCAATCAATCTATTAATGTGTCTTATCAAAGTAGATTTTCCTGACCCTGATAATCCCATTACAACTTGTATTGAATGCTCCTTGATATCTAGAGAAATATTATCCAACCCAAGAACATGATTATATTTTGATAATAACTCGTCTTTATCAACACCATCTCTAACTATGTCTGTGTACTCTCTTGGTCTTGATCCAAAAATTTTATACAAATTTTCTATCTTAATCTTTATCTCACTCATTTGCGCCAGCCCTATATTGCTGCATTCTTTTGCCGAATGACTGAGAAACCCTGTCAAATATGATCGCCAAAGCTACAATAGCCAAACCATTGAGAAGGCCCATTGTAAAATATTGATTGGTGATGGCTTTTAAGACTGGTTGTCCCAATCCTTTAACCCCAATCATTGAAGCAATAACTACCATGGCGAGTGCCATCATTATTGTTTGATTAATGCCAGCAAAAATTGTTGGTAAAGCTAACGGAAGCTGTACTCTAAATAATTTCTGAGTTCTATTTGCACCAAATGCATCTGCGGCTTCTAAAACTTCTTTATTAACTTCTCTAATACCAAGATCAGTAAGTCGAATTATTGGTGGGATTGCATAGATTATAACTGCAAGTAAACCAGGAATTTTACCAATACCTAATAACATAACAACTGGAATGAGATACACAAAACTTGGCATCGTTTGCATAATATCTAAAATTGGAGTAATTGCGGCTCTCGCCCTATCAGATCCAGACATTAATATGCCAATTGGTATACCTAGGCCGATAGACATTAGTGTGCAAACACCAATAATACTGACTGTGGACATCGTATCATCCCACATTCCAAAATATCCAATTAATAAAAAAGCAATTAAAGATGAAATGGTTAGAGCGACGCTTCTACTTCCATAATAAATCAATAATAAGAAAACGATTATTACGATAGGCCATGGAGAATTTTGTAGTATTTTTTCAAACCATACTAAGAAATAAAGCACTGGATCAAAAACCGCTTCAATAGTATCGCCATATTCACGTGAAAAGTTTCGGTAAGCGCCATCAAGAGACTTCTTAAATAGGCGAAGACTCTCCTTACTCATTTCAGGAAATGAAATAAAAAATTCGGTAAAGTTCATATAAATATGCGGACTATATTTCTATAGTCCGCAATATTATTTTTTTAATTATAACGCTGCTTCAATTTTAGCTTTTGCATTACCGTCAACCCAACTGTGCCATTCTGTATAGTTTTTCAGAAAATGTATAGCTGTGTCTTCGCCAGATGCTTGATTGTCATCTTTCCAAGCTAATAAAGCATTAACAGTGCTGTTTGGAAGTGCTCTCTTTGAAATGTATTCCATTCCAAGATCAGAACTATTTTTAAAGTTATCAGTTACAACAGTGTATACTTCAGAAACAACCCATGCGTTAGGTTTTGGATCTGCACATCCGTCTTGAGAAGTACAAGTGTCCCACTCTTCTTTACTGTGTTCAACACCAAAGCTTAGTTTCTTAAGTGGATATTTGCCAAGAACTGCTGTAGGAGCCCAATAGTATCCTAGCCATCCCTCTTCTTTATTATATGCTTCACCGATAGCGCCAGCTAATGCACCACCTGATCCAGGATCAACTAGTCTCCATCCTTTTGCTTCCATATCGTATGCTCTAAAGAGATTTCCAGTACTAATTTGACAGTTCCAACCTGATGGACATGTATAAATTGCTCCATCTCCACCTTCCGGATGAGGGAAAAGTTCAGGGCGCTCTATAACGTCATAAACTGTTTGGATATCAGGATTTGCATCAGCCATGTACTGAGGAATCCACCATCCTTCTTCACCAGTGTCAGACAATACCTCAGCTGCATAATGCAAACGACCCTCACCTACTGCATTATCTAGAGCTATACGAACTGAATTAATCCATAGTTCAGGAGCTACATCCGGCTCACCTTTTTCCATCATTGATGTTGCTGTTGGCATAGTATCGCCGGGTACAAGTTCAACATTACAACCATACCCATTTTCTAATACTATTTTATCTACATGAGCAAACATTTCAGCTGATGCCCAATTCATTTCTGCGACAGTAATTGTGCCACAATCAGCTACTTCCTGATTCCTGTCACAACTAACTGCAAAAATAACTGCAAAACCTGCTAAAAATATTCCAATTGCAGATTTTTTAAAAAATTTATTCATTTTAATCTCCTAATTTATATCTTTCATTATAATTGAAACATATATATGTAAGTGCTTCCACATAAAAAAAAATTAAATTATGTTACGTAATTAATTAGATAAACGTCTGATTTAATTATTTTTTTACTGAATAGATCTCGATCAATGGTGCGCTCATTACGAATATTGCGCCAATAAACTCTCGAATCGAGATTACTTCATATGCAAGCAGATAGGCAGATATAACGCCAATAACAACTTCAAACATCAATAGGATCCCCGCGCGTCCTGGATCAACTTGATCCTGACCATAAGTGACAAGCCAGTAACCTGGCAATAACCAAATAAATGCAAATATTAGAATTATCAAAATAGTGTTCTTTAAAATATCATAGTTAAATCCTGAGAGTATTTGCCCATCTGGTAAGAATGTTGCAATAACAACAAAAAGACCCCCAATTAAAATAAAAACTGAAGTACCGAAATTTACATCAAGTTCTTCATTTATTCTTATGAGTGTTGCACAGATTGACCAGAGAAATCCTGAGAGAATTCCAAACAGATCTGCTAGGGTGCTAGGCATAAAATTTCCTTGATCTAACCCAGTTATAATAAATAGACCTATAAAACCTGAAGAAATTGAAAAAAACCTATAAATGTTTAAGGCCGCTCTTAGAAAAATAATTTCAATTAAAGTGCTCCATACAGCTGTTAAATAAAAAAAGATTAAGACTCTTGCAACATTACCTCTAATTAAACCTTCATTATAAAGACACATTGCAGCCGCTCCTGCTGAGGCTGCGACTATTGTAAGTATCAAATTTCGATTAGTTAATTTCGATATATTTTTGTATGAAAAAAATAATAAAAATAACCCAGCAATAGTGAAACTTAAAGTGAGTGGAATTGCATTATTATACGCATATTCATTAAGTAGCCTTAATGGATACCACCACGTACCCCATAATAATGTTGAAAGTACAATTGCATAATTGGGGTTTAAATTTTTTAACATAAGCTTATGTTGTACTATAATTACAAACTTTGGTAAAATTAGTTATGCAATTTAATTCTTATAATTATATTATTATTGGTGCCGGAAGTGCGGGTTGTGTTCTGGCAAATAGACTTTCAGCTGATCCAGAGATAAATGTATTGTTAATAGAGTCAGGTCCATCGGATAAAACGTGGAAAACCTCAATGCCGGCAGCTTTATTATACACAATGCATGACCCAAAATATAATTATTTATACGAAACTGAGCCTGAACCGTTCATGAACAATAGAAAAATGTTTTGCCCAAGAGGAAAGATGTTGGGAGGAAGTTCATCACACAACGGTATGGTTCATGTAAGAGGAAATCCAATGGATTTTGAAAACTGGGCTCAAAAAGATCTTAAGTCATGGAATTATAATAATGTTCTTCCGTATTTTAAAAAATCAGAGTCAATTGAAGGATTAGATGAAACTTATAGGAATAAAAGCGGTCCTTTAAAATTATCTCGATCTTCGGAAGGCAATGAATTGAGTAAGGTCTACCTAGAAGCGGCAGAACAAGCCGGCTATGAGATAAATAATGACATGAATGGATATAAGCAAGAGGGATTTGGTCTAATGGACACCACTATTTACGGAGGCAGAAGACAAAGTACGAGTGTAACTTACTTGCATCCAGTTATTAATAGAAGAAATCTTACCGTCATTACAAATACAATAGTAAACAAAGTTATTATTGAAAATAATAAAGCCATTGGGGTTGAATGTACTGCAGGAAGAGAGATAAAAAAAATTTATGCTGATAATGAAGTGATATTATCAGCTGGAGCAATAAATTCACCTCAACTTCTAATGCTTTCAGGTATAGGAAATGCTGAAGAACTAGAAAAATTAGATATATCTGTTCAACATGACCTGAGAGGTGTAGGTGAAAATTTACAGGATCATCTTGAAACTTATTTACAATATGAATGTACTAAGCCCGTTACACTTTATACATCATATAATCCAATAAGAATGGCATTCATAGGGATAGAGTGGTTTATTTTTAAATCTGGAGTGGCAGCATATTCAAACTTGGAAACTGGCGGCTTTGTGAGAAGTAATGATATGGTAGATTATCCTAATATTCAGTATCACTTCTTTCCATCGCTTGTATTGGATCATGGAAGACAATCTCCAAGCTCTCATTCTTTTCAAGCGCATGTAGGACCAATGAGGCCAACAAGTAGAGGACATGTCAAATTAAAGTCAAACAATCCCTCAGCTTCACCCGCTATACAGTTTAATTATATGCAGACAGAGCATGATTTAAAAGAAATGAGAGATGGTATTAAAATTGCAAGGGAAATTTTTCATCAAAAAGCTTTTGATAAATATCGAGGAAAAGAAATTAATCCTGGAATAAATTCAAGCTCTGAGGGTGATTTAAATGAATTCATTAAAAATAAAGGTGATACTGCTTATCATCCTTCTTGTACATGCAAGATGGGAAAAGATGAGTTATCTGTTGTCGATGAAGAGCTCAAAGTTTATGGGATTGAAAATTTAAGAGTTGTAGATGCTTCAATAATGCCAAATATCATTACAGGAAATCTCAATGCAACAACTGTAATGATCGCTGAAAAGGCATCTGATCTCATCCTTAAAAAAGAAACTTTACCTGATGTAGAGACCAGTTTTTATAGAGCAAGCTAGTAGTTAACTACTTTTTCTACTTGATTATTTGATAAATTCATTACCTCAATACGACCCTCACAAATAATAGCTAATTTGTCCTCACTTAGAGAAATAACTTTAGTTTTTTCACCCACAAGATCACATTTTTTTTCAATATTTATATCCTTCTCAGAATTATCAGTGGAAGTAAAAAAATCAATCTTGTATGATCGCTCAATAATAGTAGTAATAACAATCGTGGTACCAATTAAAATTACAATTCCGAGAAATATAACTATAAATAGCATAATTTTTTGGTACATCGTTATCTCATAATGTTCTATCAATACAAAGTCAACCATAAGAAGCAAGTAGGTCAACGTATAGACAAATATATTGCTTTAAATTTGAAAGAATTTAGTAGGTCTAAAATAATTCAATTAATAAAGTCCTCCAATATTACAGTAAATAATAATATTGTAGATCCTGATTATAAGATCTCATTAGGCGATCATATTTCAGTGAATATACAATTAGCAAATGAGACACCAATAATTGGTGAAAACATAAAATTAAATATTGTTTATGAAGATAAGGATTTGATAGTTATCAATAAACCTGCAGGTATTGTAATGCACCCCGGTGCTGGAAATAAGACAGGTACAATTGTTAATGCTTTGATCAATCATTGTGGAGATGAATTAAAATTTGTAGGTGATGCTCAAAGGCCAGGAATAGTTCATCGAATTGATAAAGATACGAGTGGACTGGTTGTAATAGCTAAAAATGATTTTACTCATAAACATTTATCTGACCAATTTGCTGCTCACTCTATCGAAAGAGTTTATATTGCTGTATGCTGGAACAAAATCTCACCAGCAAATGGAAAAATTAAGTCACTCTTATCTAGAAGTAATAGGAATAGAACAAAAATGATGAGTTCTGTGAGTAGAGGTAAGGTTGCTATCACTCATTACAAGACACTTGAAAATTTAAAGAACAAAAAAAATCAAATTGTTGCCACAGTATTAGAATGTCGCTTAGAAACCGGAAGAACTCATCAAATAAGAGTGCATCTAACAGAAAAGGGAAATCCACTCATAGGAGATCGTACTTATGGGCGATCGCCTCAAAGTAAACTAAAATCACTTTCAGAAAGCACGGTTCAATCGATTAAAATGTTGCCAGGACAGGCTCTGCATGCGCAATCTCTTGGGTTTCTTCATCCTAAAAAAGAAAAAATGCTTCATTTTCAGTCTGTTATGCCGGATTACTTGAGCAAATTGGTAAATTCAATTAAAAGCTGAACATTGATTTCTAGAAAAAAGTAACCATATTTTGGATATGAGCAAAAACTATAATTTACCAGCATTGTCCAATGAAGGTAGCCTCGGTCATTATCTTCAGCAGATCAAGAAGTTTCCTATGCTTACAGAAAAGCAAGAAATCAATCTTGCTAAGAAGTGGAGAGATGAAGGGGATACGAGTGCAGCTCATGCACTTGTTACAAGCCATCTCAGACTCGTTGCCCGAATAGCGATGGGGTATCGAGGATACGGACTTCCTGTTACAGAACTTATATCTGAAGGAAATATAGGTCTGATGCAAGCAGTTAAAAAGTATGACCCAGATAAAGGTTTCAGATTAGCGACTTATGCTATGTGGTGGATTAGAGCTGCTATTCAGGAGTATGTACTTAAATCATGGAGTTTAGTAAAGATTGGCACTACCGCAGCTCAAAAAAAACTATTTTTTAATCTTAAGAAACTTAAAAATAGACTAAGTGACTATAGTGAAGGTTCACTTAAACCTCATCAAGTTACAGAAATTGCCAATCAATTAAATGTTTCTGAAAAAGAAGTTTCGGAAATGGAAGGAAGAATTTCTGGAAATGATTATTCTCTTAATGCAGTGGTTAGTGCAGACGGTGAAGAAGAATGGCAAGAATGGCTAGTTGACGAAGATGCGGATCACGAAGTCAAAATAGCTGAGAAAGAAGAAGTTTCAAAAAGAAAAGCTCTTCTCAATAAAGCAATTAATGTATTAAATGATAGGGAAAAACATATTATACAAGATAGGAAATTATCTGAAACTCCTAAAACTCTAGAAGAACTCAGCAATGAGTACAACATCAGTAGAGAACGAATTCGACAAATAGAAGAAAGAGCATTTCAGAAGCTTCAAACAGAAATGTTAAGTCTCGCAATTAGTATTGTATCCTCACGTCTAGGGCTAGTGGAAATTAAATCTATCTTAGTCTTTGTGAGCTCACTAATACGATTGACATACTTTTTTGCGTTTTCTGGCAATTCATCGAAGCTGTTTATGCCAGTTGTTGTACTCATCCATCCTTGAAAGGTCTCATAGATTGGCTCTATAGTCTCTTGATCTTGTTCAGAGCTTGGGTAGTAATCTATTTCTTTTCCATTTAAATTATATCCTACACACATTTTAATTTCATCAAAGTGATCTAATACATCGATTTTAGTAAGAGCAATACCTGTTGCTCCCGATTGAGTTAAAGCTTGACGAACTAAAACTGAGTCAAACCAACCACATCTTCTCTTTCTATTTGTCACTGTTCCAAATTCATGGCCAATTTCTCCAAGTTTATTGCCTATTTCATTGTCTTGCTCTGTAGGAAAAGGACCATTCCCAACTCTCGTCGTATATGCTTTTGTAATTGCAAGGATATGATTAATAACTTTTGGATTCAATCCACTGCCAATAGATGCATAACTAGCGTGAACATTTGATGATGTTACAAAAGGATAGGTTCCATGGTCAATATCTAAAAGAAATCCTTGAGCTCCCTCAAATAAAATTTTTTCTTTGCCACTGTTTATTACGTTAGTTATGTCATTTATTGTTTTTGCAAAAGGTTTGGCATATTCCCCTAATTTATATATTTCACTGACTACTTCTTCTAAATTGTATTCATCCAATCCAAAACCTCTCATTATCGCATTATGATGGTTGAGTAAAATTTCAATTTTCTTGTTTAATTTTTCCTTATCAAATAAATCACATAATCTTATTGCTCTTCTTCCAACTTTATCTTCGTAAGCAGGTCCTATTCCTCGTTTTGTTGTACCAATTTTTATTAAGTTGTTATTTTCTCTTAATTCATCGAGTGATTGATGGAGAGGTAAAATTATTGTCGCTCTGTCCGATATGTATAAATTTGAAGGAGTTATATCTACTCCTCTTTCTTTTAACCCAGCTACTTCTTTTTGAAAGGCAGCTAGATCCAAAACCACGCCATTTCCAATTATCGAAATTTTGCCTTTTCTTAAAATTCCGGAGGGTAGAATATTTAATTTGAATGTTTCATTATTTATTACGAGAGTATGACCGGCATTATGACCTCCTTGAAATCTTATTACAATATCGGCCTGGCTTGATAACCAATCGACAATCTTTCCCTTCCCTTCGTCTCCCCATTGGGATCCAACAATTACAACACCTGTCATTTAATGCCTTTATTTTATGAAAAATATTTTGTTACGCTTTCAGTTAATTCATCAATTGTATGCTGATTTCCACTTTCAATCATAACTCTTAAAAGAGGTTCAGTACCAGACATTCTAACTACGATTCTTCCGTCTTCTGAAACTTTTTCTTCACAAGATTTGATAAATAATTTCGTATCCTCGTGATATAAAATATTTCTTTCTTTTACGGGGAAATTAATCAGATTTTGTGGTAGAGGATTGAATAAGTGAAGGCAGTCACTGGCTTTTCCTTTTTTTCTACTTAAGATAGATAGAACTTGAAGAGCAACTACTATTCCATCTCCTGATGAAGTAAAATCACGTAAAATTATATGTCCAGATTGTTCACCGCCTAAATTTAAATCTTCTGAAATCATTTTTTCCTTTACATATCGATCACCAACTTTTGCCCTGATTAACCCAATATTATGTTTCTTTAATAAAGTTTCTAAGCCCATGTTTGCCATTGAAGTACCAACTACATTATTATTTTTTAATTTTTTATCTTTTGACATTTCAATAGCTAGTAATGCCAGTATCTGGTCGCCATTGACTAAATGTCCTTTTTCATCAATAACAGCCAATCGATCACCATCGCCATCTAAGGCAATACCAATATCAGCCTTCTCCTCTAATACTTTTTTAGCAAGTTTATTGGTATTAGTAGACCCACATTCGAAATTTATATTAGTTCCATTTGGTTGAGTAGCTATTTGAATAACTTCTGCACCAAGCTCCCATAAAATTAAAGGTGCAGAAATATAAGAAGCCCCATTTGCACAATCTATTACAATTTTAAGACCATCAAGCCGTTGTGATTTAGGAAAAGTACCTTTTAGGAATTCTATATATCTACCATTTGCATCTTCGAGTCTTTTTGCTCTGCCTATTTTTTCTGGACCCGCTAATGAATTTTCCAATTCAGACTCCATAAGAGACTCTATTTCAATTTCAGTTTCGTCTGATAATTTATTTCCATTTTTATCAAATATTTTGATACCATTATCTTGATATTGATTGTGTGAAGCAGTTATCATTATGCCTAAGTCTGCTCGCATAGATTTTGTCAACATTGCAACTGCGGGTGTAGGTATGGGCCCAAAAAGAAAGACATCCATTCCCATAGATAATAATCCAGAGGTTAATGCCTGTTCAATCATATATCCTGATAGTCTTGTATCTTTACCAATAACGACCTTGTGACGATGTTCTCCAACAGTAAAGTGTTTACCTAGTGCCATTCCAAGTTTCATAAGCGTCAGGCCATTAAGTTTTTGACTATTTGAACTTGCTCTTACTCCATCTGTTCCAAAAAACTTTTTCATTTTATTTTAGAATAAACCTTAATTGATTGTTTTGTTGCATAAACATCGTGCACCCTAAATATTTGAACTCCTTCAGCTAGTCCATGCATAACCGTTGCTATTGAACCGCCTAATCGATCTTCGTATAATTCATTTTTTTCAATCTTGCCAATAAAACTTTTTCGAGAGCTTCCCAATAGCACAGGAAGGCCCAAGGAATGAAACAATGCGATGTTTGAAATTAGTTTCAAATTTTGTTGCAAAGTTTTACCAAAACCAATTCCAGGGTCTATTATAATTCGGCTTTTAGATATGCCATTTTTCTCGCATAGACTGATTTGCTTCTCAAAGAAATCATAAATATCAAGAAGTACATCTTTGTACTTTATAGTTTTTTGCATCTTTTCAGGAGTTGAAATTGAATGCATTAAAACAAAAGGAATTTTATTCGAGTTTAAAAATTTTTTTGAATTTTTATCAAATCTAAGTCCTGAGACATCATTTATTAGATTTATATCAAACTTACATGCTTCTTTCATAACTTGAGATTTTCTTGTATCTACCGAGATAAATTCTTTCTTATATTTTTTTCTGATTTGAGAAATTATTGGAATAATTCGGCTAATTTCCTCATTAACTCTAATTTCTTTTGATCCAGGCCTTGTTGACTCTCCGCCAATATCAATGATATCTGCGCCTTCTTTAATTAGTTTTTTAAACTGCTCAATTGCATTATCGCGTAATAAATATTTTCCACCGTCAAAAAAGCTATCAGGTGTTACATTGAGAATACCCATCACAAGTGATCTTTCAAAGTTAAACTTTCCTAATTTTTTTCTTTTCTTTGTAATATTTGAAATTTTTTTATTTATATTTCTCTGAATATCAGGTTCCAAATATTTTATATCATTAATTTTCAGAAACTTTGATCTTGTCTTAGTTTTGCTTCTTGTTATCAATTCAATTTCATTAAAGAATAATCTGGAGGACCCAAGAAAAAGTGAGTCTTTTGTTTTTATTTTACTAAATATTGGTCGTACGTAATATCTATTCGAATTACGCACAAGGGACACTGTAATTAGTTAACTTGTTTGAGGTTTTGGCTTGAAACTAGGACCAACGGGAGCTGACTTACCACTTTTAGGAACAGATGGTCCAGCATTATTAATCTCTTCTTCAGGATTGGATCTGTCGATCTTACCTTCTTTTAATAATGTAGTTATTTCATCTCCATTTAAAGTTTCGTACAATTAAACCTTTTGCAAGAGCATGCAAATCGTCTATTTTTTCATTTAAGATTTTCTTTGCTAAATCATAACAACTATCAACAATTTGCCTGATCTCTGAGTCTATAAGTTTTGCTGTTTCTTCAGAAACATTTTGATGTCTTTGTACTGATCTTCCTAAAAATACTTCTTCCTCATTTTCACCATATTGTAATGGTCCTAATTTTTCGCTCATTCCAAATTTAGTCACCATATTTCTAGCCATCTTAGTTGCCATTTCGATATCTGATGAAGCACCAGAAGTAACTTTTTTGTCACCAAAGATTATTTCTTCAGCAACTCTACCGCCCATAGCAACTGTGATATCAGCTAACATTTTTTCTCTAGGTAAAGATAATTGGTCTCTTTCGGGCAACCTCATTACCATTCCAAGAGCTCTGCCTCTTGGTATTATTGTAGCTTTATGTATTGGATCTGAAGCGGATTGGTTTAATGCAACAACAGCGTGGCCTCCTTCATGGTAAGCGGTAAGTTCTCTTTCTTCTTGACTCATAACAAGAGATCTTCTTTCTGACCCCATCATTACTTTATCTTTTGCTTCCTCAAAATCTACCATAGTAACAATTTTCTTATTTTTTCTTGCTGCCAACAATGCTGCTTCATTTACAATGTTAGCTAGATCTGCACCAGAAAAACCGGGTGTTCCCCTTGCTAT
>LUMQ01000196.1_pt1 | contig 21081 bp, 22 predicted proteins | sample 729621 | NCBI WGS metagenome assembly LUMQ01 (sample SAMN03860259, study PRJNA289734) | marine metagenome | biome: seawater column; feature: ocean; material: water; isolation source: Red Sea water column Station 12 - depth 25m | place: Saudi Arabia: Red Sea | collected 2011-10-15 | depth 25 m | reverse complement strand
ATTATGGTCGTATTGATCAGTCAATGCATCCATTTTGTGGTGGAGCAAATAAAGATATAAGGATAACAACAAGATTTGAGGACAATATATTAGAGACACTTTCCGCTCTTTTTCACGAAACCGGACATGGGGTTTATGAACAAAATAGACCAACTGATTTCTTATATGAACCTATTGGACAGGCTCGAAGTTTAAGCGTTCATGAAAGTCAGTCTTTATTTTACGAAAATCATATTTTTAAATCAAAATCATATTTCGAGATTTTTAACGATATCTTTGATGGATCAAAAGAAATGCATCAATCTTTTATCGAACATTACCACACAGTTAGATTAAATCCGATTAGGGTGAGTGCAGATGAATTTTCTTATCCTATTCATGTTTATATTCGATATGAAATAGAAAAAGAAATCTTTAATAACAAAATTCAGTTTAGAGATATTCATCATCTCTGGAATAAATATTATAAACAGTTTCTAGATATTAATATACCCAATGATACTGTAGGAGTCTTGCAAGATATACACTGGTATGAAGGTATATTTGGATATTTCCCTACGTATGCAATTGGGGCTATGATTTCTTCTCAAATTAAATTTAGTTGTCCTGAATACCAATCCTTTATTGACAATGTTAGTGTTGAAAGTATTAGAAGCGTTACCGACTGGTTAAAAAATAACATTCATCAAAAGGCCTCTTTATATTCATCAGATGAAATGTTACAAGTTATCTCTGGAGAGCCATTAAATTCTTCATATTTTTTAAGACACTTAAACAATAGGTTCATTCGATGAATTATATCAGTACTCGCAATAATCAAATAAATTTTAGCTCTGAAGAAGTTTTGAACTATGGTTTAGCACCCGATGGAGGTTTATTTATTCCAAAAGAAATTCCAAAGTTTTCTCTAGGTGATATAAACAACCTAAAAAATGCTAATTATCAAGATATAGCTTATTTTGTTTTAAACCCTTTTTTAAAAGATTTATTTTCAGCAGATGAAATAAAACAACTCATCTCAGATGCTTATCAAAGCTTTGATGAGGGGATTGTCTCTATAACTGAGTTAGGCGAAAATCAATTATTAAATCTATTTCATGGACCAACATTAGCTTTTAAAGACTATGCCATGTGTCTTTTAGCAAAAATATATGAACTTTATCTAAGAAAAAAAAATCAAAAACTAGTTATTGTCGGAGCTACTTCAGGAGATACTGGCTCAGCAGCAATTCATGCATTTAAAGGTATACAAAATATAGATATCTTTATTCTTCACCCACATAATGCAACATCTGTTTTTCAAAGAAAGCAGATGACCACTAGTGGAGCAGACAATGTGTTTAATATTGCTCTGGAGGGAAGTTTTGATGATTGTCAGACTTTAGTAAAAAAAACATTTAATGATCAAGGCCTAAATACCAAATATCAATTCACAGCTATTAACTCTATTAATTGGTTTAGAATATTGCCCCAATCTATTTATTATGCATGGGCTTATCTAAATCATAATATTGACAGCTTCGTTGTTCCAAGTGGAAATTTTGGAAATATCTATTCAGCACACCTTTTAAAGTCAATGGGCTTCCCCCTGAGAAACCTTGTTATAGCGACCAATGAAAATAATATTTTACATCGAATTATAGCTAATAATGATTTTTCATTAACAGATGTAATAAAGACGAATAGCCCAAGTATGGATATAACTATTTCAAGTAATTTTGAACGAATTTTAGCAGAGTCATTTAGTCCAGAGGAATTATCTCATTTATATCAAAATATGAAAAATAGTATTCATAACCCAAAACTTGACGGGATTGTCCATGAACAGTTAGCTGGAAAATTTAAGTCAGAGTATGCTACATCTGATGAAGTCGAAAAATGCATAAATAAATACTATGAAATTTATAAAGTTTTAATTGACCCACACACTGCTGTTGGGGTAGTTTGTGCGGAAAAAATGAATTTAAAGAATTTTATGTGCTTAGCTTGTGCCCATCCAGTAAAATTTCAAGAAACTGTAACAAAATCTCTTGGAGTTGAAATTGAGTATGATAAAACCTTTGAATTCAAGAGTAAGGAACACTTTGAAGTACTAAAAAATGATTATAATCTTTTGAAGGAATTTATCTCAAACAATGCCTAATATTTATAAATTAAACAACGGCCTTACTGTTATAACAGATTATATTGACACTGTAGAGACTGTTTCAGTAGGAATGTGGAACAAAGTTGGAGCTCGAAATGAGCAGGAAAAAGTTAATGGAGTGGCTCATCTTCTAGAGCATATGGCTTTCAAAGGCACCGCTAACAGAACTGCTTTGGATATAGCAAAAGAGGTAGAAATGGTTGGAGGGGCTGTTAATGCCTATACATCAAGAGAAGTGACTGCCTATTACATGAAAGTATTGAAAGAGGATATTGGCTTATCCATCGATATCATTAGTGATATATTGCAAAATTCTACTTTTGATGCGAAAGAATTAGACAGAGAAAGAGGAGTTATTCTTCAGGAAATTGGCATGTATCTTGATACCCCAGATGATGTGGTATTTGATAAATGGCAGGAGGTAGCTTATCCAGACCAACCAATGGGAAGATCTATATTAGGAAAAAGTGAAATTATTAAGTCTATTTCTCGAGATCAGGTAGAGGGATTTATGAAAAGTTTTTATCGACCTGATCGAATGGTGTTCTCTGTCTCAGGAAATTTCCAAAAAGATTTAGTTTTAGATCTTGTTGAAAAACATTTCAATAATTTACCTAACGGTCAAGATGATCACTCTCCAAAGGCTTCATATAAAGGAGGGGAATTCAGACAAGAAAAAGAATTAGAGCAAGTGAATATTATTCTAGGATTCGAAGGCGTAGATTTTTATTCTGATCTTTATTATTCCACTGCAGTTTATTCAACAGTTTTGGGTTCAGGAATGTCCTCCAGACTCTTTCAGGAAATAAGAGAAAAGAGAGGCCTGGTATATAGTGTATCTAGCTATACTTCTTCATTTTCTGACTCTGGAATATTTGGAGTATACGCGGGCACTGGTCAAAAAGAGGTTAAAGAATTAATACCTGTCTTGTGCGATCAATTAAATATTAGTGCTAAGAATTTCACTCCTGAAGAGTTACAACGAGCTAAAGCACAGTTTAAAGCCTCTTTATTAATGGGTCAGGAAAGTACTTCAAGAAGATGTCGTTCTAATGCATCAAAGTATTTAATGCATGATAAAATAATTTCTCATGAGGAGATAATTTCAAAAATAGATGCAGTTCAGCTTGAAGATTTAGAAAGAGCAAGACTTAATATTCTTAAATCTAATATTACACTTTCTTCAATTGGGCCAGTTCAAGACTTAGAGTCTTTAGACTCAATCAAAGCTAGATTTAATTAATTTTTCAGCAGCCTCTCTTGCTAGAAGGTCAACTTTATTATTATATTCATTGATGTCATGTGCTTTAACCCACTTCCAAATAATTTTTTTCTGAGAATTTAAAATATCTAACTTTATCCAAAGATCTTTATTTTTAACTTCTTTTTTTTGAGAATTCTTCCAATTATTTTTTTTCCAATTAATTATCCAAGAGGTGATACCATTTTTAACATAACTACTATCAGTAAATATTGTAATCTCATCATTTTCTTTAATGTATTCTAATGCTTTTATTGTAGCTGTTAACTCCATTTGATTATTTGTAGTGTCTGGTTGATGTCCGAAATGATTTATAATTAAGCCTTATGGTTTACTTCACCTTCTTTGTTAAAATATTTATCATGAATACGAGTAAGAAAAAATCTTATTGCACTTGCTTTTAGATAAAAGTTAAAACTTTCTTTTTCCTCATTGGTCCAAGAAATAAAGCTAAAATATTTATTAAAAAAGATTTTAAAATAATTTTCATCGAAATTTTCATGATTTAGAAACCATGCATTAATTAATGTTGCCAAGTCATAAACAATTGTATCAGCGCAAGTAAAAAAAAAGTCAATAAAGCCAGAGACTTCATTATTTTTAAAAAAAATATTATCTTTAAAGAGATCGCCATGAATTAATGATTTTTTTAAATTTTGTGGAAATTGATTTTCAAGAGATAGGATTACATTCTTAACATGAGCAAACTCACTTTTGTTTTCTCCATCATAATTGTTGAATTTATTAACTATATATTTCCAACTTGATAAGAGCATATCATTTTCTCTATATAAGTCTGACTGAGATCCGATATTATGGATTGTTGAAATATTTTTTGCTAAAGAGGACATCGCATCATCATTTAGGGTCTGAATTTGATTTCCTTCAATAAAAGAATAAATTGCACATGGTTTTTGTTTAATTTCAAATATATCATTTCCATTTACAGTAATTGGAGTAGGGCATGTAATGCCTTTATCATTGAATTCGCTCATAGCTTTATGAAAAAAAGGCAAATCAGAACCTTTAGTCTCATAGTATTTTATTAATATCATCTATCATAATGTTAAAATTTTTCATATTGCTAATATCGTCTATACTTTTCTTTAATGCATGTAGCATCAAAAACCCACTCAGTAAAAAATCTAAAATTTCTTATATTGATTGTCCAAAAACTTTGATTCTTGCGCCAGGGTCTAAAATTTCTAATGATCAGTTTTCTATGACATTGAATAAAGATTACTCAATTAGTTGTTATTTACCTGAACCTGATTCAAAAGAAGTTGTGTTTGAGTATAATTATTCTATTGAGACCACTTATAAAACCCCATCCTTAAAAATAGAAAACATTGAATTTATTGTATTTATCACCAATAAAAATGAAGACCTAAAGGTTCATGAGAAAACTTTTATAAAAGATATAGAAGTAAATTTACCTGAGGATGAAATATCTGAACCATTCACGCAAATAACAAATCTTAGTGATAAGATTTTTTTAGATCAAAAATTATATGAGAATGGTGTAAAGACTTTTTTAGCTATTAATTAATTGATTTAAAATCACTAACACTTTTTTCTAATACCTTATTTCTATCAGAGTCGGATAAATTTGCTAAGTAGTTAGTAATCATGTTATTTAGTTCAATTGAAGCTTGTTTTTTAATTGATTGTATAGCAGAGATTTCTATTTGTTTTATTCTTTCTAAAGAGTTCTTCTCTTTAGATGAAATAGTTTGAGATGTTTTATCAACAATATTTTTAGATATGGTTTCAGCTTGAGATTTAGCAGAATTTAATAATTCTTGAATTTTATTATCCAAGTCCTCTGTTTGTTTCTCTGCTTCTTTTAGTTTAACTTCTGCTTCAGAAAAAGACTTAAGAGATGAGTTTATGTTTGATTTTATCTCTTCAATTTTTTGATCTAGCCCACCAATCATCATGGACTTAAAAGGCTTAATCATCAAAATAACAAATAATATAAATGAAACTGTAAGCCAGAATTTTGGATCTTCAAACATCTTTAAACCTTTATATTTCCTTTGTCGAAGCTTGTTATTTTAGATAAGAAAGTTGAAGCGGAGTCTTTTAGCTGATCATTTAGCTCTTCAATAGCCAGGCTCTTTTCTTTACTTACTCTCTCCTCTGTATTTTTTATTTCTTGTTGAATTTTATCTTCAGTAGCTTTAATTAACTTTTCACTATCTTGAAGAGCGCTTTCTTTTGCTTCAGCAATAATCTGACTTGCTTGGTTCTTTGCCTCATTGAGTTTTTGTTCATAGTTTTCTATTAGTTGCTCAGCCTTTTTGATTAATTCATCTTGTTTTGAGATGTGAGATTGAACAAATTCATCTCTCTTATTCAAAAAAGCTCTAATTTTAGGTAGCGTGAAATATGTCAAAACTAAAAATAGTATGACAAAAAATACGCCCAGCCAAAAAAGCTGAGATATAAAGAACTCTACTTGTTCTAATTGAGGCATTTAGTGATTTTATTTAATATAAATTATGAGAATAAAATCACTAATGCGATAACTAGAGCGAAAAGAGCAATAGCTTCAACAAGGGCAAAACCCAACATTGTCATGGTAAAAACTTCATTTCTTGCCGCAGGATTTCTACCTACTGCAGTAATAAATGCTGCAAAAACATTACCAATACCAATACCAGCACCAATCACACCAATCACGGCTAATCCAGCGCCTAAATATTTAAGTCCTTCTACTAGTTCCATATATACCTCCTTATGTTCATCTAGTGTAAGTGTAAAGCGTCGTTAATATACAAGCATGTTAATATAGCAAAAACATAAGCTTGCAAAAAAGCTATTAGTATTTCTAGGCCAGTTAAGGCAACAATAAATACTAATGGCAAAATTCCAAAAAAACCTAAAGCAGAAACAAAGCCAGCAAAAACTTTTAACAGAGTATGACCGGCTAGCATATTAGCAAAAAGTCGAACTGATAGACTGATTGGTCTAGATAAATATGAAATCACTTCGATGGGAATTAAAAGTGGCAACATATAAATTGGCAAACCAGGGATTACAAAGAAACCAAAAAACTTTAAGCCATGTTTTACAAAACCCAGAATCGTGACAAATAAAAATACTGCTAAAGCAAGACCTATTGTAACGATTATGTGACTAGTAAATGTAAAACTATAAGGGATCATTCCAAATAAATTTCCAAATAAAATAAACATGAATAAGGAAAAAACTAAAGGAAAGTATTTTTTACCTTCTTTTCCGACAGTATCAGTAATCAAATTATTGATAAAATTAAAACCTAACTCAGCAGCAACTTGCATTCGAGAGGGATATAAATCTTCAACAGAGTTAGTTTTTTTAGATTTAAGAAAAGGTAACGTAAATGAGATGATGATAAAAAGGGTAGTAATTGTCATCCAAAGAGATGAGTTAGTAAAAGAAATATCATACCCAAACAGCTCTAAATCCATTATTGGCTTGATTTCAAACTGTTTGAGGGGACTCTCGCCTTTAGCCATGCGCTAATAAAACAAATTTATTTAGAATTTTCTATGCGACGTATGAGCCTGTAAATATTAAGTAAACCCGCTAAAAAACCCAATATTATCAAGGTAATTAAACCAAAAGGCTTAGTGTCAAAAAACTTATCTATACCAAGTCCAATAAGAACAGAAACAATAAGAGCCGCAGCTAATTCTGTTGAGATTCGATAGGCAAAGCTAAGACCTTTAAAGTCAGCTTTCCCTTGATTTTTTTCGTTATCATTCTGCATATTGTATAGCTTCCTCTAATTCAACAGAAACTATCTGAGAAACGCCTTCTTCAGGCATTGTGACACCGTATAGCCTATCTACTCTAGACATTGTCATTCTGTTGTGAGTAATGATAATGAATTTTGTTTGAACTTTTTGAGAGATCTCTTCTACCATACTACAAAAACGATCTACATTATTGTCATCTAGAGGAGCATCGACCTCATCTAGAATACAAAAGGGAGAGGGGTTGGCGATAAAAACTGCGAATAATAATGATATAGCTGTTAACGCTTGTTCACCACCAGACAGTAAAGTGATATTTTGCATTTTTTTACCAGGAGGACTTGCAAATATTTCAAGTCCTGAATTTAAAGGATCTTCATCATTTTGTACTAGTTTAAGATAAGCCTTACCTCCACCAAAAAGTTTAGTAAATAATCTCTCAAAGTTTTCATTAACTATTTGGAAAGCATCACGTAATCGAGAGACTCCTTCTTTATTAATTTTATTAATAGCATCATGTAATTTTTCAATAGACTCTTGAATTTCATTTTTGTCTTTAATCGTATCATTCACTTTTTCTCTAAGTTTTGTGTATTCATCCTCTGCTAATAAGTTTACTGCACCGATTCTTTCTCTTTCTGCTACCAATCTCATAACTCTTTTTTCTGCAGTTTCTAAATCCTCGTCTTTTTTAAGTTTTTCGATTTCATTCTCTAAATTTAATAAATCGACATTTATTTTTTCACGACATAAATTGATGAGCTGTTGGAGATTATTATTAAAGTTTGATATTTCAGATTCTTTTCTAATTAAATCCTCTTTAACAACAGAAAAGTTTTGTTCTTTATTTCTTAACTCTTTCGAGAGTTGTTCTAGTAAATTTTCTTTTTCTTGTAATTCATTATCAAACAATTTCTTTTCTTCTTCTAATTCCTTAATCTTATTTAATAAGAATTGTCTTTTACTATCAATATCTCCCGGATTATTCTGAGATATATCCAGTTCTTCTTTAGCAGTCTTGATTCTATCATTTAAGTCATTAATTTTTTGAACAGTTATTTCACTAATTCGTTCCCATTCTAAAATTTGTTTTTTTAAATCATTTAGCCTTTTTTCTTTTAACTCTGATAAAATTGAGGAAATATTTGCTTCATAAGAGCTGGACACGAATAAACCGTCCCATCTCCATAAGTTTCCTTCTTTGTCTACAATTGCCTGCCCTGGTTTTAAGTTTTTATGAAATTCATAACCTTTTGATAAATCTTCAATAATTGCAACATTTTTAAGTTTATTCGATATCCTGTCAGGAGCTTTAATAATTTCTGAAGCCACTATACAGGGAAAATCGAATGAACTTTTAACTTCTTCAACTATATTTTCTGACCAGTAAAAAACCTCATCTTTGTCAAGCGATGCTAATAATTCTTTACCAAATATGGCTGCTACTGAATTTTCATACTCTTTTTCAAAAGATATATTATTCAACAGACTTCTATCTGATTGACCTATGGTTTTTTCAGGATTGCTATCAAAATCCTTAGAACTTAAATCATTAATTTCATTAGTTATTTCTTGAATTTTTGCCTTAGTGTCATTGTTTTGTTTATTTTCTACCTCTAAGTCCTGTTGTAATTGTTTTACGCGGTGTTCAAGGTTAGTTTTGTGCTCTTCAAAACGCAATTCTTCTTGTTTTAAGTTTTCAACTGTCATATTAAGCCTATCTAATTCACTATTAAGAGAGTACGACTTCTCACGCATTGGTGGAATTTTTACTTTTAAATCCTCAAAGGCTTGATCTTGAGAAGATACATCCCCTTGAAAATCAGCTAATTTAATTTTTATTTCATTTTTTTCGTTCTCTAATTTTTGAAGAATGGTCTGAATTTGATTTCTTTTGACGAAAAAAACTGAAGCCTCAGCATTTTTGATAAGCGTTGAAATATTTCTAAATCGTTCAGCTTCTTTTGATTGTTTTTTTAAAACAGCAAGCTGTTCTTCATATGTTTTAATTACATCTTCAACACGTAGAAGATTATTTGTGGCAGCTTTTAAACGGAGCTCAGAGTCATGTCTTCGAGATTGTAAACCTAAAATTCCAGCTGCTTCTTCTAGGACCATTTTTCTATCTTCTGGTTTTGCTTGTGTAATAGCCCCAATCCTACCTTGGCTCACTATTGAGGTCGATCTTGCAGAAGTTGATGCATCAGCAAAAAGTAATTGGATATCTTTTAATCTTACTTCTTTACCATTAATATATGAGTTAGTTCCTTCTCCCCTCCAAATCTTACGTGCTATTTCTAAAGACTTAGACTCAAATTTATTTTCTAAATCTGAGCCATCAATATTTACAAAGAGTCCTACTTCAGCCAAATTCCACGAAGGTCTATTATCAGTTCCATTAAAAATGAGATCATCTATTTCTTTACCACGTAATTGTTTTGCAGATACTTCACCAAGTCCAAATCGAATTGCCTCGACAATATTTGATTTACCACAACCATTTGGGCCTACAATACCAGTAAGACCAGTTTTGATTTCAAATTCTGTCGGTTCAACAAAAGATTTAAAACCTTTAATTGATAATTTATCTAGGGATAACAAATTATTTATTTTTTAGTTTCTTTTTGATTACTTTTATAAACTCAGAAGCAGGTCGATTACCCTGTATTTTTTCACCATCAATTATAAATGTCGGTGTGCTTTCAACTCCAAAATTGCTCTGAGCCGAGACTTGTAAGGAGAGAAGATTATTTTGTAAACTTTCATCTTTTAAACAAGACTGTAATTGCTCATCTTCCAATCCTAGCTGTAATCCATAGTTATTAAGAAGTTCAATAATTTCTTCACCTGTTGCTGATTTAGTCCAGATATCATAATTTTCATAAACGGAGTCAGTGTAGGAGGGTCGTATGTCAGCATTACAATTTGCAATTATTGATGCATAAAAAGCTGCTTGGTTGAGAGGATAATCAACTATGTAATAATTAATATTTTTATAGATATCACTCTCTCTAATTTCTTTTAATGTTTCATTGTGAAAAGCCGCACAATGAGAACAGCTAAAAGATGAAAATTCAATTACGTCCACTGTCTGATCAGCATCAGATTTAATTAAAGGAGAGATTTCGTTATCGGATAAAAACTGCTGATATTCGTAATCTTTGGCATATGTGAAGGCACTTAATATTGAGAAGAAAGGTATTAGAATGAGTTTAAGCATCGCTATCAATTTTTTTTCTTATATTTATAAAAATTTCTCTTACCTTTTCATCTTTTATATCATTAAAATTTTGATAATTAACATCTTTTAATTGCAATTCCTTATCTGTTTTGTCGCTAAATTCATCTTCATTAAAATTTTCTATGAGATCATGAAAGAAAAGGATTTTATTTACTTTTTGACCTACAAGCTCCTCACATTTTAATTTGATAATTTCCATTTGTGTGTGTAATTCAAAGGAAATGCTAGAATCAATAGAAAATTCAAAATTAAGTAAGTTATCTTTGCCCAAAAAAGTAATTTTTTTGATTTTAACTTTATTGTGATTCTCTCCAAATATTTTTTCCCAATTCTTTATAAGAAGAGTATTTATCTTTAATTTTTTTTTATTTACTTTGTTTATTAAATGAAAAGCAACATCATTCAATTTAGCAATCTTCTTCATGATAATCAGTTTTATGAAACTATCTTATCTTGGTTTAAACAAAATCAAAGAAACTTGTATTGGAGAGAAAATAGAAAGATATATTTAACTTATCTGACTGAAGTGATGCTTCAACAAACTACAGTTTCAACTGTTCAAAACAAACTCCCCACAATTTTAAAAGAATTTCCTGATTTTAAATCATTCAAGTCTAAAAAAATTGATGATTTTCTTAAATGTTGGTCCGGACTTGGATATTACAATAGAGCAATCAATTTCTATAAATCTGTATCAATTATTAATAAAAAATTTAAAGGAATTTTACCTGAGGATAAAAATGAATTATTGAATTTACCAGGAATAGGGGAGTATACAGCTAATGCTATAGTTGCGATTGGATACAATAAACGAGCGTTTCCAATAGATGTTAATGTTAAGAGATTAATTTCTAGATTGATTAAGGAAAGCCTCACTGATCAGCAAGTATCAGAAATTTTGAATAAGATTACTCTTAAAAAAAGAAATTTTAGAAAATTTGCAGAGTCTATGATGGACTATAGTTCATCAATTTGTAAAAAGAATTACCCCCAATGCCAGGAGTGTATATTTCAAAGTTATTGTAAGTCTGCTTTTAAAAAATTTATCCCTCTAAAAAAAAAGAAAATTTTATCTAAAAATATTAATTTTTATTTAATTGAAACCAAAAATAAAATTTGCTTTGTCAAAAATCCCAAATTTCAATTTTATAAAAATTTCATACATTTGCCATCTAGTTTAGATAAAGAATTATTAAGTAAACATAAAAAAGATAGAAAGATTTTGAAGTTTGGCTTCAAATATTCAATTACTAATTACAGATTTAAAATAAATGTGTTCGAAATTTTGTCTAAAGAATTTGATAACAATCCGGATATTATATGGATTAAAAAAAGTGAGATTAGTAAAATTCCTATTCCTACTTTATTTAAAAAAATCTTAAATTAATTTCTGATTTTTTTTCTAATTTCATTAATTGAAATTAATTCTTTCTTAGAGTCTTCGTAATGCCAATAGTCCCATCCATTAAAAGTCGAGGTATTGTTTATCTTAGCAGCTATTTTATGAATAGACCCTCTATCACTTCCAAAAGTTAAGCTTCCATCTGGTAGAATTTTGGCTTTGCAGCTTTTATTTTTATTATAAAGATTAGATCCGGGTTCTAAGAAACCAGAATTTATTAAAGTGCCAAAAGGGATTTTCTTTTGAGGTTTATCCATATCACTTATTTCAATTAATTCTTCTTTTAGAGGCTCTATTGATTTCAATCTTTTATTAGCTAGTTTGTGATAATTTTTATCTTGCTCAAATCCTATAAAATTTCTACCAAGGTATTTTGCAGCAGCACAAAAACTAGCCGTGCCTGCAAAAGGTTCTAATAACAGATCTCCTTTCACTGAGGACTGCAAAATAACTTTTTTCATCAAAGCAAGGGGCTTTTGTGTTGGGTGAGCGGTTTGATTTTCTTTATTTTTTAACCTCTCTTTACCTGAGCAAATTGGAAAATTCCAAACGCTTCTTTCTTGTTTATCTTCATTGCTTGTTTTTAGGGTGTGATAATTAAATTGATATTTAGCCTTGGGATTTTTAGAGCACCATATAAGAGTCTCATGAGCGTTTGTTAAGCGAGTAGCTCTAAAATTAGGAAGTGGGTTAGATTTTTCCCAGATCACATCATTTAAAATCCAAAAATTTAAATCTTGAAGAATTTTTCCAATTCTAAAAATATTATGATAGGAGCCTATTATCCATAAACTTCCATCATCTTTTAATACTCTTTTACATTCGCTCAGGTATTCTTTTGAGAACTGGTCATAAGAATAAAAGTTATCAAATTTATCCCATTCTTGATCCACTCCCTTGACTATTGAATGATTTGGTCTTGTTAATTCTTTATTCAGTTGAAGATTATAAGGGGGGTCTAAGAAAACTAAATCTATGGAATTGTTCGGAATTTTTGGAAAATTTTTTAAACAGTCACCTAAATGAATTTTATTTAAAGCTATCACAATAAGAATCTTAATTATTTAATGGATTCAAGGATAGTAGTTGTGATTCAGCCTGTTGATAACTAAGTAGATAACTTAGTAATAAGTTTACTTATTGGTTGATAAGTTTTTCTATGAAATTTACTTATACCTATGCTTGTAATGGCATCAAGATGATTTTTGGTCCCGTATCCTGCATTCTTATTCCATCCATAGAAAGCCTCTTTTAGATGTAATTTTTTTAAAATTTTATCTCGATAAACTTTCGCAATTATAGATGCAGCCGATACCTGTTTAATTTTTATATCAGCTTTAACTAATGTTTCTGCTTTAAAGCGTATAAGTTCTTCTGGTAAAAATTTACCATCAATAATTATTCGATCAGACATTTTTGATATTCCAACAGCAGCCTTAGCCATGGAGTCCAAAATAGCCTTATGAATATTTTTTTGTTCAATTTCCTTTTTTTTTGCTATCACTATTTTATAAGAAAAATTTAATGATTTATTGGAAGTAAAAAAATCATAAATCATCTCTCTTTTTTTTTGGGAAATTTTTTTAGAGTCAATTACTTCAAAAGGCAGGGATTGAAAAAATTTATCATCAGATCGAAATGCACACACAACTGCGCTCCCAACCAAAGAGCCCCTTCCTACCTCATCAATCCCAACGATATGATCACTCATCAAGTCTAGGAATTAATTCAATAAAATTACAGGGCTTATGTCTGATATCTAATTGATAAAATAAAATGTCATTCCAAGCATCTCGGACGGCTGAAACTGAACCTGGGAGACAAAAGACATATTTTTTGTTCACCAAAAATGCAGATGCCAAAGATTGAATAGTTGAGGTACCAATTTTCTGATAGCTCAGTTGTCTGAAAAGCTCTCCAAAGCCAGGTATTTCGATTTCGGCAATACTTTTTACGCTGTGAACTGTGTTATCTCTTCCAGTTAGCCCAGTTCCTCCCGTTGTAATTATCACATCTATATTTTTATTAAGCGATTTTTCCTTAATAGTTTTTATAATGTTATTAGGATCATCGCTGATTATTTCATAATCCTCACAGCTATGTTTTTTTTCTTTAATAGCTTTTATTAAATAAGCGCCAGATTTATCAGTATCCTTATTTCTTGTATCTGAAATAGTTATTACAGATATATTTATTTGCTTAAAAGGTATGCTCTCATTAATCATTTTTAATAATTATTGTATTCGACTCAATCAATTCATCTGCATAATTAAATGAATTATGATTAATTAATTCATAAATCACAAGGTTTGTTAGAACGCGCTCAACAAAAATCCTCGTTTCACGTGATGGTATGGACTCTATTAAAAGGAAACTATCATTATTGAAATTAGTTTTTTTCATCCATTTAGATAAATTACCTGGACCAGCATTATAAGATATAAGTGCCTTTAAAAGATCACCTTCGATGTACCCAATTTCTAATAAACTCTCAATGTATTTTGTTCCTGTTTCAACATTAATTTTAGGGTCAAATAATATCCTCGGATTTGATTTAAAATTATGTTCTTTGTTCACCATCCTTGCAGTTGAGGGAAGTATTTGCATTAATCCATATGCGCTCTTACCACTTTTTGCAAAAGCACTAAACTGAGACTCTTGTCTTATCATGCTCAAAGCGATTGTGGGGTCTATGTTATTAAATTCAAAATCTTCAATCCACTTAGGTGTTGGGTAAAGGAATTGTATGGGTGCTTTATCTTCAAACAAGTATTTAGCTGTTTTAATCTGCATTGAGCTTAAATCGTTTTTGATAGCAAATCCCAAGATCACTCTCTTAAAACGATCATTAGATCTTCCTTGAAGTCGGTTGAGTTCAAGTTCTGCAACTGGAAGTTCGCCAATTTCTACTAAAGCCTGAATTCTTCTACCGAAATCAGTGTCTAAAAAAAATCCAAGATCTTTTTTCATTTCAATATCATCGAACACATTATCCTTAATTGGTTTATCTAAGATACGACAAGAAAGAATTGAATAAATATTAAAACTTGGTTCACAAGCGGTATTTAATGCGTCCAATGAAGCTTGAAAGGTAATGTTATCATTAGCATCTTTAGTAGAGGATAAGAAAGACCAATAGGCCCCGGCATTACTTAGCCACTTACTACTTGTGATTTTAGATAAAATCAAAAATTGTCTTGATGCAGTTTGAAAATCTCCTTTGCGATAAAAGGCTAAACCTTTGATCCAAAGTCCCTCTGAATAAGGCTCACTAATAAAGGAAGGGTCATTGAGAACATTGATTGCTTTATCATCCAAATTTGCCAAGTAATACCCATTGGCTATTTTTGATAATAAAAATGATTTTTCTTTATCATTAAAATATTTCTCATGATGCGAAAGATATTCTAGGGCGCCAGTTGGCCATCCTCTACCAACCCTGGATCGTACAGTATTGTAAATACTAACTTTTTTAGAATAATTTTTAGAAGTAAATATTTTTCTTAAATTGCTTATTTTCTTGGGAGTCTCAGTATCTTTCAAAAATATTTCATTTAATTCTGGATAGATATTTTTTTTTGGATTTTTGGCACCTGAAGGTTTCCTTTTAACTCCTAATTTATAAATTCTTTTTGCTTCATATTGATCATTATGCTTATCTAGCCAATCTCTTAATTCTAAAAAGCTAGATCTGTGTTTAGTTGGATGAAGTAATTTTAGAGCTTGGACATGCCCCATTAATATTTGGTCCTCTAATTGAGCTATACTTTTATCGCCTTTTTTAAAATCACCATTTCTATAATCATTAAAAATGGTTTTATAAAGTTGAATGTCTTTAGTTGAAAGTGCATGTAGCTGTTGAATAAAAAAAGTTAGAATCAGTGTTAAAATAATCTTCATTTTATCCACCAAGTTTACTTTTAATTTCTTTAAGATCTTCCCAAGCATCTTTTTTTAAATCAGGATTATTCATAAGAAGAGTTGGTTCGTATAGTACTCTAGTTTTTTTTGGGTTTGTGTCATTAGGAGTATTAAAATCAAACCACTTTCCCCTTAAAGACATTGAGGATAAATCAGTAGCAAGCAGCATTTTTATACAATAATTAGACATAATTATTAAATAACGAGGATTTATTAATTCAATAATTCTATAATTGAATAATTGTATCTCATTCAAAAACTTTTCATTATCATAATAACTCTCATACCCTCTTGGAATATAAGATGCTAGGGCTATATTCTCTCTTGATAAATTAATAGAATTTAGCATCTTATCAAAAAGTTTACCTGGCTCACCATCTAAAATTTTTTTATCACCCACACCGCATTTTCCATAAAAAAACATAATTTTAGAGTGATGATCTCCCTCTATAAAAGAAGTTCTAATATTATAATTTGCGTAAAGATTAGACTCAATGTCTTCAATCTTGCTGTACGTATCCGGTCTTGAAAGACTAATATCTTTTTTTACAGTTGCATTTTTTTGCATAGGCGTACCTATTTTTTCAACGGGCTCAAAATATTCATTAAATTCTTCTAATTTCATCAATTCCAAAAGAATTTTTTTTTGATACTGTTTATGATCCATGACTAAATTTGTTAGATATACTGCGAATTTTATATGCTTTTTCTTAATAAATGTACATTTGAATGCGTCACAAATCAGTAATGATTATAATAATCAACTACTAGGCACACTTTATGCTGACTATAACAATGATTTTTTGTCTTGGAAAAAGCTTCCACAATTTGAAGATTATGCAGATCCATCAAGCTTGCACATGAATCAAATTATCACTGGTGAAAAATTTAATTTTTCTGACTTAAATGAAAATTTTACTTTGCAGCTTATTGATAAGTTAGAAAGGCTAAAGAATGATGATTGCTCACTTCTGGAAATCGATAGTGCCTACTATATTTTCGAAGAGACTTTGGCAAAAAGTATCAATTTTTGGATGAAATACTGTTTAAAGGAAGATGTTCAAAAACAAAATATTGTAATTGATCAAAGATTTAAGAATATATCCTTATTAAATGAATTATATTTAGGTTTTTTAAACAATGAAATCCAAGTCATAAGTGATTTATATGTAAAGATCGCAAATGATGAACAACTTTTGAGATTATTTAATTCAAAAGAATTAAATTTAATAAATAAAATATTTACCTCATTTGAATTTGAATTTCCATTAGAAGAATTAACAGTAAATGATACTTCATTGAATAATATGACAATAAAGTTAGATCAAGATTTTCAAATTAATAATTTTAAAGATTTAATTTTTTTACAAGCATATCAGACTAGTATTTATTATTACTACTCAAGACAGTATAAACAATCTTTAGCCCTAATGGCTTACTTGTCAAATAATGATCTTAAAAATAAATCTTATTATGAATACCAGTTAATTTCTTTTCTAGCGGAGTTAAATCCAAATAATGAAAGTTTAAAAGCTATAGAAGATTTTAATTTTACAAATACTAAATTTTCTTTTTTTAAGAATTATTTATACCTAAAAACCGCTACCGAATTTGATATAGAAATAAATCAATTAAAAAATTTCTTTAAACAAATAAACTTTTTGGGTGATTGGCAAACTATTGAGCTTGCCTTACTTGTTGCAATTGAAATGTACAGTCATAATTTAAATACCGAAGCATTAGAATTTATTGAAAACTGTTGTTTTGACTCAATTAACTCTTCAGAAGATCCACTTCATCTTTTTAAATATGGCATACTTTTGGAGAGAAACGGAAAAATCAAATCTTCAGAAAAAATTATCCAAAAAAGTTTAGATATTTCTGATAATTCTTATCCCTATATTCTCAATTATTTGGCTTATCTATGGGTCGATAATAATAGAAATTTAGATAAAGCTGAAAAAATGTTAATTAAAGCCGTAGAAGACTCAAATTACGAGGACGGTGCTATCATTGATAGCCTCGGTTGGTTGTATTTCAAAAAAGATGATTTGAAGCTTGCTGAAAAATGGATATCCGACGCATATCGATTGGAACCATCAGAGCCAGAAATAATTGACCATCTATCGCAAATATATCTTAAGTTGGGTCGGTACAAAGAGTCAAAGTTTTTAGATAATAAAATTTTATTATTTCATAAAGATTATTTCAAAATAGATGAAATTAAAGAAAGAAATGAAAACTCATAAATTAATTTCACCTGCAAAAATTAATTTAAATTTAAAAGTTATTAATTTCGATAGGAAATTGAAGAAACATAAACTTTCATCTCAGGTAGCTATTATCAAACTTCATGATGTAATAGAAATTAATCAATCAAATGATTTAAAGGTAGTTTATAGAGATAAAAATAGAAAAAAAATAATTATAAAAAATGACTTAGTAAAAAAAACAATTAAATATTTTGATAAAAAGTATCAAAAAAAATCAAAATTTAATATTCTTGTTAAAAAGCAAATACCAGTAGGATATGGCATAGGTGGTGGATCATCAAATGCTGCCTCTATATTAAAATTTCTTTATAAATTCCATGAAATAAATCCTAAAAATTTTTTTGATGATGCTCCTGAATTGGGATCAGATGTATTACTATTTTACAATCAAACACCAAAAATCATTGATGGAATTAAAAGTTATAAAACACTAAATAAAAATAAACCTAGGTGGAGAAAAATTTATTTAATTTTTCCAAGAACAAAGAATTTAACAGCTTCAATATTTTTATATTTTCGAAAAAATTTTATAAATAAAAAAATAACAAAAAACCCTTTTAGAAATGACCTACTAGGGTCCTCTCTTGCAATAAACTCTGAGTTTTTTGATATTTACTCACTACTATTGTCTGAAAAGAAAAAATTTTCTTTTTTTGGTATGAGTGGCAGTGGTTCTAGTATTTTCTTTAATTTTGATAAAATCAGCTCAGAAAGATCAATGATTCAATTAATTAAACAAAAATTCCCATTGGTTAGAATTGAAAAATCATATTATTTCGGATAAGTTCATAAAATCTTGATGGGGCGTAGCCAAGCGGTAAGGCACCGGTTTTTGGTATCGGCATGCGTAGGTTCGAATCCTACCGCCCCAGCCATTTTTAAATTATGTTCCCATGAGTAATCAACTTCTTCTATCACTTAAGGAAGTAATTGTTAGTTATCATAAAAAAGAAGTATTTAAAGAATTAGACTTAATTATTCATAGAAAAGATTTCATAGCTTTAGTTGGAAAAAATGGTGCTGGTAAATCTACTTTAATGAATGTTCTTACAGAAAACCATGAAATTGATAATGGTGAAATTTGGAAAATAGATAATTTAAAAATAAGTTACTTTAATCAAAATTTTTTTTTCATTGATGAAGGTCAATCTATAGAGAAAGAGATCTCCTCAATACTTCTTGATAAAAATGAGGATTTTCAAATTGATATTTTTTGCAATTATCTTGGCTTAGATAAAAATTCTTTAATTAAAAATTTATCAGGTGGGCAAAAAAGAAGAGTAGGTTTAATAAAAACTTTAATAAATAAATCTGATATTTTGTTACTTGATGAACCAACTAACCACCTAGATTTAGATACAATTATTTGGTTAGAAAATTATTTAAAACGATTAGATTGTGCTATTTTATGTGTTAGCCACGATCGACAATTTTTAAAAAATTTCACTAATAAGATTTTCTGGATAGATAGGTCAAAAATTAAAATAAATAATCATGGCTATGCTGACTTTGAGAGCTGGTCTAAGGCATTATTAGCTCAAGAAGAGCGAGAATTGCAAAATAGAAAGCAATTTGTCAACATAGAAGTTAATTGGGCCAACAAAGGCGTGAAAGCTAGAGTAAAAAGAAATACAAGACGACTAGAGCAAGCAAGAGAGCTACAACAAAATTTAGACCAAGATATTAGCGCATTTAAAAAAGCTACTAAAAAAATTGAAATTAAACTAGTAAAAGACGAAACAAAGAACTTTAGGCACGTTGCTGAATTTCACAATGCCTCTTTCTATTATCATTCAGAACAAAATTTACTAAAAAATTTTAATCTTAAAATTAATAAAAAAGATCGTATTGGTTTGCTTGGTTCAAATGGATCTGGAAAATCTACCTTTTTAAAAATTCTTTTAGGAGAAGTGGCCTTAAAGGAAGGATCACTTAAAATTAGAAAAGAGTTGGAATTTTCATATTTTGATCAATTACGAAATGACTTAAAAGACTCAAAACCTATTAAAAAAATACTAGTACCCTCAGGAGGTGACTATCTTAAAGCTAATCAAAAAGAACGACACGTTTGTAGTTATCTTAAAGATTTTCACTTTGATCCGTCTAAGGCAAATGATCCCGTAGGTAGTCTTTCAGGAGGAATGAAAAACAGATTATTACTTTCTAAAGTTTTGGCAAATCCTAAAAGTGGCTTAATTCTTGATGAACCAACTAATGATCTGGATACTGATACACTTGATTTGGTGGAATCTATGCTCTCAGAATATAACGGCACCCTTATTGTAGTATCACATAATCGAGACTTTTTAGATAAGCTAGTTAATAAAATTCTATATTTTAAAGGCAATGGAGAAGTTTTAATTTTTAATGGGGGGTACAATGATTTTCTTGCACATAAAGATGAGTTAATTGGATTGCCTAAAGCTTCACAGAATGATGGTAAATCTGAGGAGCCCTCAAAAAAATCAAATATCTCTAATAAAAAAAAAATTACTTTTAAATTAAAATTTGAATTGGATAATCTCCCTAAAGAAATTGATCAAATTAAAGAAGATTTGAAAGCTTTGGACAAAATATTATCAAATCCTAATTTGTTCAATGAAGATCAAGACAAATTTATAGAAACTTCTGAGAAAATAGGAGCCCTTCAATTGTTGTTAGAAGAAAAAGAAGATAGATGGCTTGAATTATTGGAAATAGAAAATCAATGAATTACAAAAAACAAGTCGATGATTTAATAGATTATGCTGAATTAAATGAAATTATTAAAATTTTAAAAGTTTCAGATCAAAATATCTTTTTTGTCGGAGGTGCTACTAGGTCAATTTTATCAAAAGAATATACTAATACTGATATTGATATAGTCGTACCAAATATAGAAGATGATGTAATTGAGGAGCTAAACTTTCAATATGATGTTAAATTCTTTCCAAGCTATAGGAGTTTAGCAATTTCAATTGGTAACTTCGAATACCAAATTAATTCTTTCCGAAAGGATGTGAAATCTACAGGAAGACACTCTAAAGTAGCCCCAGCTCAAACTATAAAAGAAGACTCAGAAAGGAGAGACTTCACATTTAATAGCGTTTATATC